>Ga0075120_10002521_pt1 | contig 13158 bp, 12 predicted proteins | sample AntAceMetag02UKL_FD_69792 | JGI IMG/M metagenome (GOLD analysis project Ga0075120, IMG submission 69792) | Saline lake microbial communities from Ace Lake, Antarctica - Antarctic Ace Lake Metagenome 02UKL | ecosystem: Environmental > Aquatic > Non-marine Saline and Alkaline > Saline | place... | reverse complement strand
CTTTTCCTGCCGCATCAATTCACGCCAGGCTTCAGGATCACTATTATCAACGGCAAACTGCTTCTCACCGGCATAATAGTAACAACCATCACAGCGAATATTGCAACGGCTTGTCATATCATAGGTCGACTCGCGCAAGAAGAAATACTTGCGCACCCGCTCCCAGCGCTCACGCACGACAGGCTCGGCAAGCAGGTCAGCAAACTTATATTTTGGCTGTGCGGTGGTATGTGCTAGGGTCATAATATGAATGTGCTATCAGGCTATTGCCTGAAGTCGCTCCTGAATGTAACCGGCAATCAATGCAACAGTACGAAGTTTGATATAATCGTCCTCATCAATTTTGATACCGTACTCATCCTGCAACACCAGCACGATAGTAGCAAGATCCATGCTGTCTATACCAATTTCATCAACAAGATCAAGAACGGGGTCAAAAGTATCCGCCGTTATATCCTGCAGCTTCAACTCAGAAATTATGATCTCAGCTACGCGCAGCTGAAGGGACTTTTCATCAACAAGAGCAGACATTTGACCTCCTTCATTATTCAAACAGTATATTTTTAATACTTAATCGCCAATCGACTCAACATGAAAAATACCGGTGCAGCCCACTTCGCCGCCCAGCAAAATTGTAAAACTGTAGGAGACACCATTTTCTTTCTGTTCTCGCTTTACTTTTATGTTCAACGGTTCATCAGGCAAGCCGGGCTTTTTAAACCGTACCCGTTTCACGGCTTTCAGCCGTATGCGCTTTCCCAAACGCGCTTCCTGCTCTCGTACAACCTCAAAAGCCATGTCGATCAACGCGATTCCAGGCAGAAACGGCCGCCCCGGAAAATGCCCGTCAAACCAAGGTGAGCCGACATGTGCTACGGCCCGTGCCTCCAGGCTGTTTTCATTTTTACTGCTCAATTCCAGAGAGTGCCAAGCTTGCGGCATAACCTTTACCAGTATAGTGTTTAATACGTAAAATTATCCAAAGCCGCTATTTAATAATTCTTATTAACGTGCCCGCGGGCCAATACTAACTATACCATAATGAGCATTAATCTGGAACCAAAACCAACAGTATATGTTTTAATATGATACCTCTTTCATTTTTTTATTTATTTTGGCACAGTTGCACACTATAAGAAAAACTAAACTCAAAGTCAATTAAATTGCTTCAAAAGCACAGTTTACAGAGCTTTTATGGGCAAACAGCTGCAAACAGGCCTGCCGATCAAATACTCAAGCGAAACCGGCACAAGATTCTTTCTCTCAAGCCCATCAAAAAGCACTTCGATCTCCCGAAGCCACATAGTAACAGAAGCGCCTCTGCGAGGCCTACAATCATGCAAAAGAACTATATCATCAGGGCTGATTTTTTTCAGTATCCTGTCAGCCAAACCATCAATGCGGCGATTGCCGGCATCAAATCCACGACAGCTGAAATTAACACAAAAAAGACCCTGGTGTTTTAAAATAGGCCCTAATTTTGGATTGGTAATACCTACAGGCGGTCGAAAAATAAGGGGCTTTATCCCACATTTACTCAGAGCCTGCTGACCCATGCAAATTTCTTTGGCTATTTTTTTTGAGGATCGCAGCATAAGCAATATGTCATGGTGATAGGAATGATTCCCCACAGCATGACCTTTGGCGATAATTTCCCGCATAAGCTCAGGATGCTTGTGGACTTTTTCTCCAATAACAAAAAAGGTTGCCGTAACAGCATGCTGTGCCAACAGTTCAAGCAAAAGCGGTGTTGTTTCAGGATCAGGTCCGTCGTCAAATGTCAAGGCAACCATGTTTTTGCCTGTGGATCCCTGACTAATAACCGGAAGGTAGAAACCAAAACGCGGAAAAAAAGGCGCGGCGAGACAACATATAACAAAGACACTCAGCGGCAGCACACAGAGAAATACACTAAACATTGCCAGGATCAATGAAATACAAGTACAAAGGAAAGCGAGCTTGATAACAGGAAGCAACTGGGAGAATGTGACATTCCGAGTATCCATTAACCCAGTATCTCCACGGCAGTTATGCACGGCCCAAACCCCAGCAGCAAAACACCCTGACCGTGTAAACCAACTGCACCTTCACGGCAAAGCCCGGCAAACAAAGCCCCCTGTTTAACGGACTCAAGCGCTATAACGGCTGCCAGAGCTGAGGCCGAGGCAAACTCCCCGGTCACGTGCCGATAATCAATAATCGGACAAAGACACCGAGCGGCTTTTACAAACAAGTCAAGCTGCTGTCTGCCTTGGAAACGATAAGCAGACGGTATGCCCGCAAATACAGCGCCATATTTTTTGTCGATTGCGCCAGGCCCGCCCAACACTGTCAAGAGATGTTGTAGTGTCAACTCGGGGACAGGATCATTTGAAATAAAGAGCGGAGCGATGCGCAAACCAGTTGATTCACTGGAAAGTTGTAGCAGCAGCCCCCCTCCTCCGTCTGAGGGAATCGCTGCAGCTGCAGCCGAAGCATCAAAAAGGGGTGTCAATTTTTCATGATATTCATCAGCACCAATGACCATAAAGGCCTCACCAGCTGCATGCTCAATCAATCCAGCACTGAAAAGGGACTGTTCAAATGAATAATCACCATCGGTAAGCGTAATATTCGCTCCCTTTGCCTGGAGGTGAATTGCAGCATGACCTGCCGGAGCATTATGCACAGAGTTCATAAAATCGGTCGGGCTGGCAAAACGTTCACCAGATGAAAAAAGTTGTGCTAGAAAATCACTGGTTTCAGAGAGTCCTCCCCAGCCGGTACCGAAAAAAACAGCATCCGGCTGCGCCGAAGTTTCAGCAGTTTTCCCGGCTGCAATAGCCAGTGCCAACACCAAGCGCGGCAGACGCTTGAGACGCCGCACAGTGCCTTCATCAAGGCCCTCCATTAATGCCTGTGTAGGTACTGTACCGCTGAGGCCTGAAGCACTTCGCAAGGCTGCAAGTGTCTGTGCCAGATTACCGGCGCCGCTCAGGCATGAACTGCCCAAAACAGAAAAAGCGGAACTCTTGTCTCTGCAAGGCCGGAACGAGCTTGTTTGTGCAGGAGCACCTAAAACAATTGATGCGTTATTACCTCCAAAGCCGAATGCATTAGAGAGAACAAACGAAATAGGTTTGCGCTGCGGCGTGCTGACCGGTGTCAAACACAACGCAGGATCAGGATTGCAGCACCCCGTGTTTGCAGGCACGAGTCCATTCTCAATGCATAACACAGAAATAGCAGCATTAATCGCTCCTGCCGCTCCCAGAGTATGGCCTGAGGCACCTTTAATTGAAGACAAGAGTGGCAACTCATTTGTGTCAAAAATGGCACGCACAGCTTTTGCTTCAACCAAATCATTATCGGGCGTTCCAGTACCATGCAGATTTACATAATCGATATCCTTGGCAGTGCAGCCTGCGTCAGCAAAAGCCTTTTTCATGGCCTGAAAAGCGCCTGCGCCTTCGGGATGAGGGGCGGCAGGATGAAAGGCATCACAGGTTAAACCAACACCCAAAACCTCAGCCATGGCGCCAACAGGAGGCACATGAGAAGCCTCAAGTAAAAGCATAGCCGCACCCTCGCCAACCGACATGCCGTGGCGTTCACTATCAAAGGGACGAGCACCTGAAGGATCCACAAGCTGCAGAGAGTTGAATCCGTAGTAAGTCAAGCGGCACAGACCGTCGGCGCCCCCTACAAGCACGCGACGCGCTTTACCGCTCGTTAAAAGACCGCAGGCCAACTTTATGGCAACCATGCTTGACGAGCAGGCAGTCGAAACGGTCAGCACCGGACCATGGCAGCCCAGCGCATCTGCAACATAATGTGCAACCGTGCCGATTCCATGATAGCTGTACTTCGCAGGGTCGGTACAATTATTTTTCAACAAAGATTCGCTTGCAGGCATGCCGCCTGTTGTCACACCAAGAACAATAGCATCGGGCGTGCCATCTGCTTTTGACATGGCCTCTCTCGCTGCGGCAAGGGCAAAACTGTGAGTGCGCGAAATGTCCCCGGAGATTGGGAAGGAAACCTCGCCTGCTGGAGGGTTAGAATCAACTGTTGAAGGAAAAAGTGTCAGGGGAACCAAACCGCTGGCTGAATTTTTAAGAGCCTCGACTGTTTGAGAAACATCTGCACCGATAGGGCTGATGATGCCCAGTGAGGTAACAAAAACTCTCGGTCTGATCAAGAGCAATTCTCCGAACGGTTCTGATGAATATATTCTGCAAGAGTCCTAAGGGTCGCAAAGACCTTAACGCCTAGTTCTTTATTGTCGATTTTCAGACCATAATCCTTCTCGATCATCATCACAAGCTCGAGCACATCAATAGAATCAAGACCCAATGCCCCGCCCACAAGCTGTGCTTCAGCATCTATGGATTCGGGTTCTATTGTTATGAGATTGAGCACATCAACAATTTTGGATTTAAGTTCATGAATTAGTTCTTCCATAACACCTTCCACTGTTACATAATTAAAATTTAACAACACCTGCAGGTAAACGCCGGTAACCGGAAAAAAACTTCTCACACAATTTTTTACATGACCACTTCATAAAGATTGTCACATATTTTTTCCCGGCAAAATAGGCTCCTGCGATAAAGACAAGATGCGAAATACCATAGATAAGGGGTCCGCATATGATAAGTACTAAGGGCTGCTCAATATAAACTGACAAAAAACCAAAAAAGGCAACCGCGGGCCAGCCAATGATATAGCTCAACAACACAAGTAAAATGCCAAACTGCTCACAGCGTGTTGGTCTGCGCATAATACAGCTTAGATCGAGCTCCTCATCCATTATGCGTTGAACAATCGGCCTGCTGGCAATCTTCTCTATGCATTTTTGTACTAGGATTCTCGTCATAATTTACAACGCTCTTTTTGATACAAATAAACTTTGCAACTATAGACAAAAAGCCCCCCACTGTCAACACAGCACCTCCGTAATTATGTTGACAGCATACACCAGTGGGTAGAGTATACAAAAGTAACAGTTCACTATGCAAAGAAGTTGTACAGAGCAGGGATTTATCGGGTTACTGTCATAAATTCATCTACAAGTTCATCGATTTCCACAACAAGGGCGGCAGCTTCATCCCGGTCATAGTGTACAGCACGTTCGGCGTAACGATGACAGTAGCGGCAGTCATCGCAGAACCTTTCCTCACAGCGCATTGTACGAAAGCCCTCTAAAAAACCTGAGAGTTCCGCATTATCGATAGTAACGTTAAGTGCCAGAAGCCTCTGTCTCAATCCAAACATTCGCAGTGTCAAACGCCGTTCTTCTCTGTTGAGCTGCAACAGGCTTTCGCGGCTCTGTTCATCAATACTTGAATGAAATCCATTAGGATCTCCCAGCATCTCAATAGAAATTATATCAAGCAGATTCCCATCATAACACCGGGAAGCATATGCCTGTGTGGCACGCAAAAGCCATTCGGTTGAACGTGACCGATCAATTATCTTAAACTCCTGAATGCCCAGCGACTCATATATGTGTAAATCCTCAGGACGAATCCATCGACTTGAAAGAAACAATTCCGGTTGCAACAATCTACGCCTAGTACACCCCCACAGATAAAAATCAAGCATAACGGATTTTTTTTGGCCATTCTGCTGAGCCTGGGAAGCATGACCCACGCTGCATGCATGCTCGGCAAGATAATGGCAATGATAGAGACAAGCTATATTAGCAAACAGTACAGTACCGCATGTAAGGTTGGTGCTTATGTGCTCAAGTGCTGAAAAATTTCGGTTAAATTCACTGTAAGGAAGAATGAGCGGATCGACACCCAGACTTTCCTGATACTTCAACCTGGGAAAATTAGTTGGCCAGCTGAGCACACTTCCTCGGATACTTAATTTCGGATAATTGCGTCGAACGAGCGACACAAGCGCCAGATTCGCAATCGACACATTGTCAACTCCCAACTCAACTAATTGCCCGACAAATGCAAGAAGGAGCTTTTTGCCCTCCTCCGTCTGTTCAAGATTACCCAGACACGGCGCATTGAGCAGGTAACTGAATGACAAACCACGCTTGTGTGCTTCCTGAATATATGCAGCAACAGTTTCAAGATCAACTGAAGGAAGAGCGGAACCAGGCCTCCCCCCACCGACAAGATCATAAGGCAGCTTGGCATAAACCGACGATACCTCAGGGATGAGGGAAAGTCCTTCAAGCAGCTCAATGTCCCAATTCGCTGCAACACTTAACTCCATGGTCGATCTCCAGAAACATGAATCAAAGCGGTTTCACCCCCGTAACTTGCAAGCCGAATAGTGTCTCAACAACATTACATTCGTCAAGTTCCGCATTGGCAAGTACTGCCGTTATATCATTCATAGTATACGCAGCACGAATTGAAGCTTTGAGTGTTTCGCGGATCAAGTCAGAAGTTATCCTTTGATTGAGGAAGTTACAAGCCTTGTGTGACAAATCCCTGCGCAAATCAGACACATATAATTTGCCACCAGGCTTTAAAACCCGCCAAAGCTCGGTGAAAACTATCTGAGGATTAAGCCACTCATGCAACGAGCGACTGGTAAACACAGCTTCGAAAACGCTATCTTCAAAGGGTATGGCATCTGCAGATCCGAGGAGGTGCACAGCACGGTCGGCGAGTCCGAATTCCCGCGTATGCTTTCCAGCTATCGCGACCATATCCGAGCATATATCAAGGCCTACCAGACGAGTATGGGTCGTTTGTAAGAGCCAGTCAATGCCAAGATAACCAGGTCCTGACCCCACCTCCAACACACACCCGGTCGTAATACTGTTGCGCAGAAGGTCATCGGTCTCGAGCCAATTATTTTCCAGAAGCTCTGCCTGCAAGCGATCAAAAGCCTCGGCATAAGCATGACCTGTAATTGATTGACTTGTCTCCGCTACCCTTGGTTGTGTCATTGGTTCCGTCGCATAGAATCTCACTTTGCCATGGAGCAAATATACGTCACGAGCTTTTTAGCGTCAACATAAAGTTCAACGAAAAAAAGGGGCGCCAGCAATTACCGTAATCAACAAAAACGGCCATAGGTAGGCTCATTCGGCCTTTTTCTCTAATGCCTACTCTACACACGCAAACGGTGACCCATAGCTTCTATCTGCATCACGCTGATTCTTTTGCAAAACACCACATTTGATTCCCTTGTGCAGTCCCCCATCCTGCATCGTACGCTGGATTTAATCTGATATTTTTTGCCTTGACACACAACCTTCATCGTCCTATATTCGCTCAATCTCAAAGAGAGTACCTAGCAACTATCAATTCAAAGTTATTGCCTGCAGCTCGCAATATAGCTCAGAGAGAACAGAGGCCCTAGACTGGAACAAATCCGAGCTATCCCTGATACAAAAGAACGCGAACTTCCTCGGCGTGCATCCACAATGACGCGAAACCAGAAATCCCTTCCAGAACATACGCAAATCACACCCGCGCCCCTCCTGCAATTTCGATTCGCAGTTTCAATTTCCGGCAATCATCCCAGCGTTTTTCTCCAAGCAAGACCATCCTTGCCACGTTTCTACAGTACAATCCGAGGAATCAGGAAAAGGGATCATCGCGCATGAAAATCCTACTGGTCAAACCGAAGCCCCGGCTAAACACAATCTTGAAGCTCCATCCACTGATCCGGATGGAACCGCTGGAACTCGGTTATATAGCTGCAGCTGTTCCCCAGGAGCACGAGGTGCGGATCCTTGATTTGCGATTGTCGAAACGACCTGACCGTGATTTCGTTCGCACGCTTAAAAAATACCGACCTGACATCATCGGCCTTTCCGGCTACACACACGAAGCAACAAAGGTTATTGAACTTGCACGCACTGTTCGACGTGTGCTGCCGGCAAGTTACATCATCGTTGGCGGACACCATGCCACCGTGCTGCCGCAGGACTACAACCTAAACTGCTTCGATGCGATCGTTCGCGGCGAAGGTTGCGCGCCATTCAATACTATTGTAAAAACTGCGAGCTCCGGACGAAGTTTCGTTGGGATCGATAATGTGATGGTACCCGGTTCCGGATTCAGCGAAACAGAGGCTGCACAAATGCCCGTATATCCGGATTTGTCCACATTACCTCTTCCTCGCCGCGACTTGTGGCATCATTCGAAGTACAGCTGCATCTGGCCATCAGAAAAACATCCGTCTGGATCAACAATCTTCCCACAGGTAGCGTTGGTCCGCACGTCGTTTGGATGCCTGATGAATTGTTCGTTTTGCATGGTTCCCACGCTGAGCCGACGAAAGCATATGATCCGACCGCCTGAGCAGATCGCTGATGAAATCGGTGCGCTCAAACAAAAACACGTTTATTTTTGCGATGATGAGACCTTTCTCAACGAAGATCACGCACGCAACGTTGCAGAGGCGATCAAAAAACGAGGCATAAAGAAACGTTATTTTGCGTGGGCAAGGTCGACTACGGTCAACCGCAGTCCAGAGCTTTTCCGACTCTGGCGCGAAATCGGACTTGATGCAGTCTTCCTTGGGTTTGAGGCAATCAACGATGCCGATTTAAAGAAAATTTCGAAGAACTCGACGGTTTTAGAAAACGAGAAAGCCCATGCGGCACTGCGTGAAATGGGTATTGCCCTGCATGCCGGGTTTATGGTAAACGCAAATTTTACGCGTGAAGACTTCCGCAACCTGCAGGAATATATGAAGCGAATGCCGCCAGCGCAGATTACCTGTACGGTATACACACCATCGCCGGGCAGTCCGGCATGGCAAGAGGAAAAATCACGATACACGTGTCACCCAAGCAACCTCCACGACTGCATGCACCCAATGACACCTACCGCAATTCCGCTTCAAGACTTCTTTACAGAATTTTCGAAACTGAGCACCATCGGCTCATCGCGCAATCCACTGAGCACAAACCGCGCGCGGTTCCCATTCCGAGACATACTGCGGATCATTCTCGTCTCCAACGGCTACAAACGGGCGCTTCGCAACGCATGGCGTGACTACAAGCATCGCGGATAGACGCCTGACACTTTGCCATTATACTATCAAAATAGTAAGATCCGAATACCTGTGTTAATACAAGAGTCTCACTCTACCGCAGCAAAAAGTGATGCCATACATCAACAGAACATCTCTACCAACACACTACAATGAGAACTATTTTTCGCTACCATCAATAGACCCGAGCACCTCGTTTAATTTCTCCCGTGCAGCTTCATCGTTTAAAATCCCAGCATGGGTCGCATTAAATCCATAGCTTTTAAGGGCGCTAAAATACACCGCCGGCTCAAGCTGGCTGTGCAGGGCAACAGTTCCATCGCTGCTGTCCCCGGTTTTATAACCGAAGAATAGATAAAAGGGTATATTCAAGCTGGGTGTATCCTTATACAGCTTTTCAAAAAACGGACTGCCTAGTGCCATATCACGCCATGAGGGCAACACTGCAGGTGCATTTTCAACTGCAATCTTCGCTGAAGTTACCCCTCTATAAGGAGTATTTAAAGACACATACCCTTTCAAGTAAGACGGGACACCATCAGGACAAAGCTGATTAAGCCCGGATAACGCTACAAGGCCACCCATGCTATGTGCAACAACTATGACGCTCTTCAGGGGATAATAACCTGAATCATTCGCGGATTTGAGTATAGTTACCAGCAGAGAACCTAACTTTTGAAGGGGCATGCCCGATGGGTAAAAATAGAACCATGGCTGATAGCGGTCCCTGTCAAGACCGGCAACAAGATAACTGAAGTCCCGTGGTGTTCCCTGGACCCCATGTACAAAAAAAACTACTGTTTTGTCGGGATCGAATTCCTCCAGTGCGAAAACATACCTCTGAGTATGGGCCATGAATGATTTAGGATGATACAGCCCCATAAGCCCGTATTTAGGATCAAAAAATTCATCCTCAAGTGACTCGCGGACCCCCCTACCCCCACCCCTCACCCTGGCTTTTACAGGCAAATCGGTTGTTGTAGGATTTCGGGTATCAAGACTGAATACAGGGCCTGTTACCGAAAAACCATCCTTGGCCCTAGACTTATTAATCAGGATAGACTCACCTCTTACCTGACTGATCATTTCATGCTTTTCAAAAAAACCGTTGTCATCAAGATCCGCAAAAAAATAAAGGTCATAGTGACCCTCAGGAAGATAAACCGAATAATAGATGAGACCTACCGGAATAATTTTAGAGGCCACGATCTCCCGCTTCTGTAATGTATCGGTAACTGCAACAACCAGTAGCGGTTTATGATAATCAACTTTGGTAGCAACACGGCCAACGAGCATAAAGCAGCCCTCTGGTTCAAGCTGCCTCAACAAATCTGCAGTAGGTTCTTGATGAAATTGCTTTTTCAGTGCCTTCTGACGCCCCCAGAAACCAAGATACCCGTCCATCGAAGCACAACCCATAAAAACTAGCGAACTAAGCAGAAAAATAGCGGTAATTCCGATACACGAAGTTAACTTCGTTTTTAAAAATTTGCCCATACTATCTCCCCATTTTGAGAATTCATACATAGTTCACAACAAACGTGCCGCCATCTGTCCGGCTGCAGCACCGGTTGCCAAACAACATCCGATCACACGGGCCGATGCAATGGCGTCATCATCAGCACTGATAGTTTTACCAGCCATGAGTAGATTATTCAATGCACAGTCCTGCAGCGCACCTGCTGGGATATCGTATGATTTACCGGCAGGAAGATAGCGCAGATGCTGCCTGCCCTGCGCATCCCACTTCTCGATGGGCCAGCACCCCCGAGTGACAGCATTCTTACAAACTGAAGCATCAAGAACGTCACTGCCTTTCAAAACATACCTGCCAACAGGACGCCTACCACTACGTTCCAGCAGAGGTGATGCATCCTCCAAAATCCGGCTACGGTTGAATTCGGCCACATTGGCTCGCAAAAAAGTAATAAGTTCTCTAACGATTTTAATTTCTGGACTATTTTTATCTTGATGAACCAGTAACCCAACCGGGTCGACAACACCGGGATTTAATTTCAACACAATGCTATCTACATCAAGCGACGGCATAAAGGCAACCGATGCAGCCTCACGGGACAACGTGCCCTCGTTCACCGCATGCTGCAAAGCCAACATAATTTGGATACGGCGGTCCGGAGATTTCAATGACCCGGCTACGTTCGTTACCGGAACCATAATAGCAGGAGTCTGACTGCTAACATCGTCGGGCAGAATTACTTGGCCTGCAACTCTGGCAACCACAGCGTCCCCGCTACAGTCAATGACAATTCCGGCTTCAATCTCCCACAACTCTGAATCAGATCGAATCACAAGGCCTTCGATACGGTTTCGGTTCGTCGCAACTCTGGTGAGCTTGGCCGAATACAGGGTTTTCAACTCCTTCTCAGCTACCATTAAACGACAAGCGAGCTGCCGAAATGAATTCGAACGAAAAGGCAGGACATAGAGCCTGCCCATGCTCAGGGGTGCATTCACTCCATCAATTTTCATCAGATCCCGGGAAAACTCGGCAGTAAGGCCGTCATAGATGAATCGAGGAGCACCCCCTGTATTCATATACAGTCCGCACAGGGTCGTGATGTGACCTGTGACAACCGTCCCCCCAGGCTGCGTGCATTGCTCAACCAACAGCGTCCGCAGACCGGCGCGAGCCGAAGTGATCGCCGCCGCGATTCCAGCGGCACCTGCCCCGATCACTGCAACGTCGCAATGTTTCATTTCGATTGTCTCCGCATGTGTGCTCCATAGGCTTCAATATCTTTCCAGTTGGGAACCATACGCAGACGCCCCAAAATTCTCTGGGCCATAGTCACAACAGGAGAACTCCAGTCCGTTGGCGTGCTCCATGTCGCTTCCCGGCGCGCAACCCGATCAAGTCTGGAGACAATATCCGATTCAAGCGAAGAAGACAGATAGTAAACCGGCCGCAGAAACGGTTCATGTTCAGAAAAACGGCCTTCCTGCAAAGCAGTGCGGTAGATCGACGCATCGGGGTAGATGCGAATTCCCAAAGAAGCAAAGACAGCATTGGCTTTGCCAAATTCTTTAAGAAGTTTTTGACTTTCCAGGATGTTCTGGTAGGAATCACCTGGACCACCAAAAAGCAAAAATACGGCAAAAGGCAAACCAGCCTTATTAAGCGCCCGATAGGTTTTAGCGATATCTGCACGACTAAAACCCTTGCCCATACTGAGCAGCATCTCATCAGTAACCGCATCAAGTCCTAACTCAATGCCAGCACAACCGGCTTTTTGAAAGACAGCGGCCATTTCATCATCCAAGCCTGCAGGGTTGCAGTAAGCTATCCAACGCACACGCAGCTGGCGCCGTATGATTTCTTCGCAGATTTCAAGTGCATGAGCACTGGGCCAGTTAAAGACGCTATCGGTAAAGAAAAAATCCCGCAAGCCCGTATCAATGACAATCTTCTCCATATCGTCAACACAAAGCCTGGCCGAACGGCAACGCACGCGGCTCCCTTCCAAAGTCGGATAATTGCAGTAAATACACTTGAAAGCACAGCCTCTTTTTGTCTGCAAGCTGATAAAACCACCGCGCTTGAAATACTTTCTGTAGTTAATGCGAGGGTAATCGTACAACGGCAACCGATCCATCTGCACAGAAAAATCAGGCCGCTGGCCACTCCAACCATTAACACCCCGCACCATTAAACCGGGAATACCTTCAAAACTTTTACCGGCCTGTAGTGAGCGTGCAAAGGCGGGCAGGATTTCTTCCCCTTCGCCAACCGCCGCATACTTGACACCGAGATAATCAGCCAGTTCCACTGGCAACACAGAGACAGCTCCGCCGCCGATCAATACCGGCGCGTCTGTTTCTTTTTGAACAATTCTGACCATCTCACGGGTTTGGGCATAATAAGTTTTGACGTTTGAGTAGGAACAATTGTCTAAATTGCGGATGGACAGGCCCACAATCTGCGGATCAAAGTTCTTGATGGTTTTTGCTATCTGTCGTGCAGGATTAATGACAAAGCACAAATCCAGCAAAGCGACATCATAACCTTGCGCAGTTAAAACTACTGCGAGCTGGGCGGCTCCGATCGGGGCTACAGCGAAAGGCGATTTTTCACGATTGGTGGCTATAAGAAGGATACGCATGGTTATTTCCCTGCCAACAAACGCCTACGGACCTCTGCAAGAAAACCGGCGGCCTCCTCACGCGACAGCAGTCCTT
>Ga0075120_10002520_pt1 | contig 13159 bp, 13 predicted proteins | sample AntAceMetag02UKL_FD_69792 | JGI IMG/M metagenome (GOLD analysis project Ga0075120, IMG submission 69792) | Saline lake microbial communities from Ace Lake, Antarctica - Antarctic Ace Lake Metagenome 02UKL | ecosystem: Environmental > Aquatic > Non-marine Saline and Alkaline > Saline | place... | reverse complement strand
AAGCCATACCATCTTTGGCTGGTCAACAGAAGCATCCATCAATCCTGAAAACAAATCAGGCTTTCGAAACCTCCTGAAACTCAGCTTAACAGCCATCTTTCTCTGGATTGGTATCGAAATCCTGAAACGTAAAAATTAATATGTAGAGGTTAGCCATGAAAAATTCAGCATCAACAATCCTGTATATCATCCTTGGCCTTATATGCCTCGCTGTTGCATCCATCCTTATCCAGGATGGCAGCGGAATCCTTGCAGACCTGGGCAAACATATCATGAGCTTGTTTCGTAGAGCTGACCTGAATCCGAACAGGTCAGGATTCAATTCGTTCATCCAACTGATCCTGATAGCCATCTTTGTCGGTTGGGCTATTTCCAGGTTTAATAATAATTCAAAAGATTAATTGATCATTCTGAGAGGTCTTATGAACAATGAAGAGTTAGAAAGGGAACTGTTTCAAATCATCAAACAAGATGAAAAACCTCCTTTGGATGATCAACCTTGCGGCGCTGGCATTGACTATGAAGACCCAGAACAGGTTAAAAAGCTTGCCGCAAAGCATCTTGCAAAAATTTTCATGGCAACCCATAAAGAGAAACTCAGAAAAGAAATTGACAAGTTAAAAACAATATGTAAATAATCACCGTATGATTTATTCAATTATAATAGCAAGATCAAGCCAGGACCGACATGATGTAAGCTGCAAATCCCAAGTGCATGAGATCCGGGAAGAAGCCGTCAGGCAACGAGAACACATTATGAAAGTCCTGGAATTCCCTGGTACCAGGCACTCAGAATATACAAAAGACCCCTCCTTTCAAGACCTCCTCTCTGAGGTTAAAACCAATTCACGCAAATGGTCAAAGATCTGGTTCTATGATACATCCCGTGTCTCAAGAAGTAGATTCAAAGCCCAAGCGCTCAAGACATTTTTCAAAAACCACGGCGTAACCGTTGAATTCCTCAAAGTCCCAAAAACAGGCGTTGAAGCCTTGGATAATGTCATTGAAGGAATGCTTGAATCATTTGATCAGATGCACTCAGATTTTAGTAGAGCTGGCGCAAAAAGAGGCCAAAAGCAAAATATCAGGTCCGGATTTCGAGCTGGTGGGAGAGCACCCTTTGGATATCAATTAAAAAAACATGTAGTCGGAATTAATCGAAATAAAGAAAATATCCACAAATCCACGCTTGAACCTAATCCAGATACATTCTCACTTTCTAAAGAATTTCTTGAACGTAGATCCAAAGGTGAAAGCCGAAGATCCATTATGAATGAATTCATGGAGCGAGGAATTCCAAGCCCAAGTGGTGGTAAAACTTGGTATAGCTCAGCTGGTAAATCAATTGAAGAAAATGTGATGGTCTACCAAGGACACCTTGTCTACAACCGCCACAATGAAAGGATCAATAAAGGTAAATATAAAGGCGGTACTAAATGGCGGGATAAATCTGAATGGGTTATACATGAGAATAGCCATGAACGATGCATCTCAGATAACACCGCGCAAAGGATTACCATGCAGATTGAAAAGAATCGAACCAATAACACCAAACCTGGCCCTAAAAAATACCTTTTAACAGATATCTTATGGTGTGGTGACTGTGGCGGTCGAATGGTTGGGAATAGCGGGTTTTATGCCTGTATAAACAAAATTCGCAAAAACAACACCTGTCAGAATGGAAACATCAAAGCTGACTTCCTGGATAAGCAGATGCTCCTCTACCTCAAAGAAAATCTAATCACTAAAGATTTCTATGAATATTTTATCAAAACAATCCAGGATGAATATGAAAGCTATAAAAAAGAAGCTTTTTCAGAACAAGAACATCACCTTGAACGTATAGCTGAGATTGATACACAGATTGATAACCTGCTCAGGCTCCTTTCCAGAGGCAAAATCAAATCTGAACATGTGGAAAGATCAATCGAACCGCTGCAAAAAGAAAAAGAAGATCTTGATATTAAAACAAAAGACCTCTCTCAAATGAATGAAATCCTTGATATCAAGGTTGAAGAATTTTCAAGCGAAGCCATAAAAAATCAACTCACCCGCTTTGATGAAATAATGGCTGATGAAAATATTACAGAGATGCGTAGCCTTGTGCGGGACTTTATCTATAAGATTGAATTACACCCAAAAGAAAATCCCAAGACCAGAAAATGGCAAAGGCTCGTGAGTATCCAAGGATACATCAGAGCCTTAACGATGATACAAGTGGCGTCCCCAAGGGGATTCGAACCCCTGTCGCCGCCGTGAAAGGGCGGTGTCCTGGACCAGGCTAGACGATGGGGACACAATGTCTTTTTTTGGTGGTGGGCCGTGCTGGGCTCGAACCAGCGACTCTCTCCTTAAAAGGGAGATACTCTGCCAACTGAGTTAACGGCCCAAGACCAATTAAAAAACTTAGATTATCTATATGTTTTTAAAAAAAATGTCAATAGTTTTTTAAACATTGTATTATTTTTTTAAATAAAAGGCATTTCTAAAAATCAATCCAGTAACTCTTGATGCGCTACTTTTAAGAATGCTTTTACGACTTCAGGATCAAATTGTGTGCCTGAATTTTCATTTATGATGCCAAAAACTTCATTTTTTCCCATTTTTTTTCTATATGCCCTGTCAGAATCAATGGCATCAAATGAATCTGCAACACATAAAATCCTGGAAAGTATAGGGATTTCATCCCCTTTTAATCCATCAGGATAACCTTTACCATCAAACCGTTCATGGTGATGGCGGATAATCACCATTTCCCGATCCCACAGTCCCAATTTACTAATGATATCCGCACCAATCACAGGATGCTCTTTAATCTTTTTATATTCTTCAGCCGACAGCTGGCCGGGCTTTAGAAGGATGTCGTCCCGGATGCCTATTTTGCCAATATCGTGAAGGCTTCCTGCAAAACGAATAATATCCAGTTCTTCATCTGTACAGCCCATTTCCTCGGCAATCATATGAGCATATTTTGCAACTCTTGTCGAATGTTTTCTAGTATAAAGATCCCTTACCTCAAGTGCCGTTACAAATGCATAGAGCGTTGAAAAAAGATTGTCATAAATATTTTCATATAATGCAATATTTTCAATAGCAGAGGAAGCCTTCTGTGAGATAAAGCTCATATAGTAAATATCTTTTTCATTAAAGTGCTTATCTTTGCTAAACGAAAAGGCGCTGGCAATACCAAAAATATTGTCCCTTATTTTCACCGGTACGACCATTAATGAATGAACCACATCATCAAGATGCTTATTTTTCAAGGCCTCTGAAATCAGGCAGGGGTTGTGATCCTTTTTCAGGATATCAAGAATGAACTTATTGGCAGCTTTTGAAAGATCTTTTCCAAACAATGAATGAACCGTTTCATTTTCAATACCACAATCAGCACTGGCAACAAGCGCCAGGGATTTATCCTGATCAGAATATATATGAAAAAAAACTTTATCTGCCTTTAATTCCTCAACCCCCAAATCAACAACTTTATTAAAAATACCATAACTTGAATCAGCTGATGAAAAGTCCTCCATCACCCGGTTCAAAGTATTTACTTCCTGGACCCTTTCAAGCAACTCATTGTTCATTTTTTTTAACCGTTCCTGGCGTTCAACCTCTTCTTTTAAAATCAGGTTCTCAACAAAGAGCTCTCGTTCCCTTAAAATTCGGACAAGTGTCAGCTCCATTTGTTCAAGGTTAACCGGTTTTATCAAATAATCAATAACACCATTTTTTAATGTCTGTATGGTATTTTCTAATGATGGATATCCTGTCATGACAACTACCGGGAGAGTATTGTCTTTCAGCCTGATTTTTTCAGCCAGGTCCAGCCCATCCATCACCGGCATATTAATGTCAGTAAATACACATTCGATTTTTTCCCTGCTCAAAATGTCAAGCGCTTCGATTCCATTTCCAGCTGTATAAACTTCATACCCCTTTTTCTGGAAATATTCTTCAGCGACTTCAAGAATTACATTTTCATCATCAACCATTAAAATTTTAATTGGATCGGTTCTCATCTTTGCCAGTATCAACCTTCTTTATTGTATAGAATGATTATCGATTGATATTTATCTTAAACCTTTTATTTTATCAACTAAAATCAACTCAATCCAAACATGTTTAAAGGGTCAATGATTGCCTTTATCCAAATCAAGGTGGCCTTCCCAGGCCAGCTCATTAAAACCGGTGAAAAGCTTTCAAAAAAAGAGCTTTGTATTTTTCCTTGTGCTTTTGTTTAAAATTATTTAATAATTAGCGCATTTAAATCCTTTTCAAAGGCATGGCAGGAGAAATCAAATGAATCTTAGGGATGTTTGCCCTGAAAAACTGCTGACAGCGCAAAAAAGTGTTAAAAAAATAAAAAATGGATCAAGGGTGTTTATCGGCACAGGATGTGGTGAGCCCCAGAGATTGATAAAAGCCATGGTAGAAGATCTATCCATTCAGGATATTGTCATTTATCAAATGCTTTCAGCAACCCTTTCCAACTATGTCAATGATGAAAATTTTCTTTCGCGATTCTCCATAAAACTATTTTTCATTTCCCCTTTAATGCGACAATCTGCTTTTGAAGGAAAAATCGATTATATTCCTGTTTATCTTTCACAGATCCCTAAAATTTTTGCAAACCATGAAATCGGCCTTGATGTTGCCCTGATACAGGTCAGCCCGCCGGACGATCACGGATATTGCAGTTTAGGCATCTCCGTTGACATCACCCTTTCCGGAATGAAAAATGCAGATATTGTCATTGCCCAGATCAACCAGGAGATGCCAAGGACATGGGGGGACAGCAATATACACATTGATGAAATTGATTATTTTGTAGAGCATAATGAACCCATACTTGAATCTCTCCCTGAAGTGAAAAATCAAAAAGTCATTGAGAGAATCGGTCATTATGTCAACATGCTTGTGGATGATGGAGCAACGCTGCAAATTGGATTTGGTCATCTGCCCGATGCCATTGTTCCCTATCTTTCCGACAAAAAAGACTTAGGTATCCACACACAGGTTATAACAGACGGGCTGTTACCTTTGTTTAAAAAGAAAGTCATCACCAACAAAAAAAAATCATACCTCCCGAACAGAGTGGTTGCATCATTGTGTATGGGTTCTAAAAAATTATATGATTATGTTGACAACAATCCTGAATTTTATTTTAAATCTTCGGAATTTGTCAATGATCCCAATGTCATTGCTAAAAATGATAATTTTATTTCCATCAGTTCTGCTCTTGAGGTGGATCTGACAGGCCAGGTATGTACAGATTCAAAAGGATATCTTTTTTATAGCGGCATGGGTGACCAGGTTGATTTTATAAGGGGATCAACCATGTCAAAGGGTGGTTTTTCCATCATTATTATTCCTTCCACTGCTCAAAATGGAAAAGTTTCAAGAATTGTCCCCCATTTAAGTGAAGGCGCCGGTGTTGCAACCACAAGAGGAGATATTGACATCATTGTGACCGAGTATGGCATTGCTGAAATGCGAGGAAAAAGCATCTATCAGAGGGTAATGGAACTTGCCCGCATTACTCACCCCAAATTTAGAAAAAATCTGATAGAAGAAGCCAAGAAAAGACATTATATATTCCCGGATCAGCTTCCGCCAACAACACAGGATCTTCTGTTTTTGGATCGATACCTTTATTCAAAAAAACTTATAAATGGAAAAAATATTGATTTCAGGCCGCTTTTACCGTCTGATGAGTTTGAATCCAGGCATTTTTATTATTCTTTGCAGGAAGACTCTATTTACTATAGATTTTTTAACAAACGAAAAGTTTTCTCAAGGGATATGCTTCAAAAACAATGGGCCCAGGTTGATTATCGAAGAAACATGACAATCATCGGACTGATGCAGTTGGGCAAACGAAAACAGATTGTTGCCATCGGCTCCTATGCTGAAGCAGATACTGATTCTGCTGAAGTGGCATTTCTTGTTAAGGAAAAACTTCATGGAATGGGAATTGGATCATACCTCCTTAAAATCCTTGAAACAATTGCAAAGGAAAATAATTATAAACAATTTGTTGCAATGGTTCTTGCTGAAAACAGAAAAATGCTCAAGGTCTTCCAAAAAAGATATCCATCTGCAAAATTCTTAAGAAGCGGTAGCGGTGAAGTGGAGGTTGAAATGCCTTTTCAAGCACCTGAAGACAAATAGTTAAAGCACTATCCTGGTATTGTATATTTCTATTTCTTTTTTGAATTCAGTTCTGGAAAATCCCAATAAAAATATTCTTTAATTCCTTCATCAATTGAATTTTCCTGTTTGGAAATTTCAATTTGTCTTAATTCAATGCGCCTGATTTTACCGCTCATGGTTTTTGGGACTTCAGAAACAAATTCTATGATTCTTGGAATCTTAAATTTAGGTAAAATGGTGATGGTATGTTTAAAAAGTTCCAGCGCAAGTTCCCGGCAAGCCAGATAACTTGGATTTAAAATAACATAGGCTTTTACAAGCTGGTATCGGTTCGGGTCTGGAGAACCGACGACTGCCGCTTCTGCCACGGCAGGATATTCCACAAGGGCGCTTTCAACTTCAAAGGGACCGATCCTGTAATCCGAAGACTTAATAACATCATCTGCTCTTCCCACAAACCACCAATACCCGTCCTCATCAAAGTATGCCCGGTCTCCGGTATAATAATAATTATCAACAAATACTGAACTCATTTTTTCGGGACTGTCAATATACTCTGAAAAAAGGCCAATGGGCCGCCATTGATCCAGTTTTACTACAATATGGCCTGCCTGACCTGGTTCAGTGATCTCATTGCCTTCATTATCGGCCAATGCCACATCATACATAAAAGAAGGATATCCAAAAGACCCGGGCCTTATTTTCCCTTTCATCCAGGGAGGATTTCCAATCATGGCTGTGGACTCAGTCTGGCCGTAATAGTCCCTTATCTCTACTTTGGTATGCCTTTTCCATTTTTCAATCACATCGGGATTCAAAGGTTCCCCGGCACTGATGGACTGGGTTAAACAAGACAGGTTAAAAGAGTCAAGATTCATATTCACAAACATTCTCCAGGCAGTCGGAGATGCACAAAAAATGGTCACTCCATGCCTTGCAATAGCATCAAGATATTGTTCTCCGTCCAGAAGTGAAAACTTAAACCCTGTTGTTGTGGCCCCGACATTAAAGGGTGCAAAAAAACTGGACCATGTCCATTTTGACCATCCTGCGGCACTCAGGTTATGATGAACATCATCCGGTTTTATGCCAATCATCACTGCAGTTGATAAATGTCCCACAGGGTACGATACGGCTGTGTGTCCGACTCTTTTGGGAAGACCGGTTGTTCCCGAGGTAAAAAAGCAGAAAAGCATATCTTCGGATCTTGTTTTTGCAGCCTTAGCATCAGTGGGTTCATTTTCAATAACATCAAAAGATATCCAGCCTGTCTTTTGTCCTAATACCAGTTTGAGTTTGGGCTCAATATTGGTTTCTTTTAGCGCTTTATCAATCAGACATGCGGAATCCTCATCTGCCATGATAACCTTGGGACAATAAGTTTCAAACCTGAATTCCAATTCTCTTTGAGTCATTGTAATTGCTGTTGGGACGCAGACCATTCCTGCTTTAATGCAGGCAAGGCTGGCAAACCAGCTTTCAGGTAAAACAGGATTCATCATATAAAGATTATCCCCTTTTTCAAGGCCTGATTTATTAAAAAAGTTTATCAGCTGATTTGCTTTTTTTAATAAGGTTCCATAAGAATACGTTTGAGTCTCAAGCGTATCTATATCTGTCCAGATTAACGCTTTTTTATCTGGATTCTGTCTTACATGAAGGTCTTCAAATATTTCTGAAGCCCAATTAAAATATTCAGGCAGTTCCATGGCATTTAAGCGGGCAAACAATTTTTTTGCACAACCTTCTTTCTCCGAGGTTTCTTCCATCATGTTTATCCGGGCAACTTCTTTGAAAAACTCTTTCATACCTTGAAAACACTCCTTGCAATCTGTTTTAATGTTATATATAAGCTAAGACCAAAATACATGATTGTATAAGGTATCATCATAATGTTTGTCAAAGTTTTTTTCTGATGTTGTATTAATTTAACAAATAACTCAAAATAAGCCTCCATATATGACAAAAGCCGGTATCACTATCATACTTGCCCCTCTTCAGGGTTTTACCGATGTGACATATCGAAATGTCTTCTCAGAACATTTTGCAGGCGTGGATGAGTCTGTGGCGCCGTTTATTTCAACCATGGGGCAGCAGCGGTTAAAACCCTCCAGAATAAAAGATGTGAATCCTGAAAACAATAAAAAATTGTTTGTCGTCCCTCAAATTCTTGGAAATGTTGCAAAAGATTTTATTTTCCTTGCGGATCACCTTTATGAAATGGGTCATCAAAAAATAAACTGGAATCTGGGGTGCCCCCATTCAAAAATCGCAAAAAAAAAAAGAGGGTCAGGTCTTTTAATGTATCCGGATGAAATTGATGACTTTCTGGATACGGTGATACCCAAAATTTCAAATACGCTTTCTATAAAATTAAGATTGGGCAGAAAATCAAAAGATGAAATTTTCAAGGTCCTGCCTGTCTTAGATAAATATCCTCTGGATGAAATTATTCTTCACTCCAGAACCGGAATACAGATGTATGAGGGAACATCGGATCATGAAGCCTTTGAGAAAGTCCTTTTATACAGCCGGCACACAATCACTTATAACGGTGATATAACGAGTTTAAATACCTTTCATACCGTCCAAAAAAAATTCCCGGATATCAGGCGATTCATGATTGGTCGGGGACTTCTTTCCAATCCATTCCTTGCAGAGGACATAAAAGGGATTCTCCCAAATAAAAATCAAATAAACCGGTTAAAAGATTTTCATGATGCTCTTTTTGACGGCTATCAAAACATATTCTCAGGACCGGCGCATTTAACCGGACGAATGAAAGGGTTCTGGAGATACCTTGGACCTTCGTTCAAGGATAGCAAGAAACAACTTAAAAAAATATTAAAAGCGGATTCAATCACCCAATATCAGGACAGGGTTGAAGCTTTTTTTAAAACTGAACCTGAATTTAATAAAAAATAGGGGTTTTTACCTATTGAAAAACCATTGCTTTTTTTATTATACATATCGAGTCTTTGAAAATTTTTAATTCAAGTTAATAATATGGGGAGAATAAATGAACAGGCTTAAATTGATTGAAACTCTTAAAAACAGATCCTCTCTGACGCAAAAGGAAGCAATAGGCCTTATCGATTTATTTTTTTCAGAAATTGCAAAAGCTCTGGCAAAGGGAGACCGGGTCGAAATTAGAGGGTTATGGGCCTTTCACTTAAAAAGATATCACTCCTATACCGGCAGAAATCCAAAAACCGGAGAACTTGTTCATGTTGCTTCTAAAAAACTTCCATTTTTTAAATGCGGCAAAGACTTAAAAGAAAGGGTCGATTACCCCGCCAATTAATCTTATCATCTTGTTATTTTCCTTTTTTTTATAGGAAACCGGGGATCAACACTTGCATATTTATCATTTTAATTTAATATATGAACCCAATTTACATCTATTGATTTTTTAATTAACGAATGTAACTAACGTTTAAAATTAACCTTTTCACAAATATAACTTTGGAGGAATAAAAATGGTTGAACCAACAAAAAATATTCTTTTTGCATCTGATCTTTCTGCTAATATGAGACAGGTTTTTGAGCATGCTGCGTTTCTGGCCATCTGCCAGAGTGCCAATATCATCGTCATCCATGTAATGGAAGAAAGCCCCCGCCATGAAAAGAGAATTCAAATGGCCTTTGGTGAACAATTATATAAAAATTTAAAATCAGAGCATATAAGCCAGGCAAGAGACATCCTGATAGGAAAAAATGTTGATGCCCTGAAAATCCGTCAAGCCATTGCCGGTTTTTTTGAAGAAACCGGTCAAAACAAAGAGCCGTCTGAAAATAATTCCCTGATTTCAAAAATTCTGGTGGCTGAAGGCCGCTCCATTGCTGATGAAATAACATCCACGGCTATAGAAGAAGACTGCAACTTGATCGTTATGGGGTGCAAACAGCAGGGACTGCTGGCAGAAGCCATGGGAAATAATGTGGTCAGAAAGGTTTTAAAACGATCCAGTGTTCCGGTTTTTGTCGTTCCTTTTGGTGGAAAATAGGGTCAATTAAAGACAAATCTTTTTAATATGCGCAAGGTATGTATCCATTCCTTTTAGAAAAATATCATTATGATTTGCCCCTTTGATCTCTAAAAGCGTTTTATCGCTTGAACCACATGCATCAAAAAGTGCCTGACCATCTGAAAAAGGGATAATGTGATCAAACTGAGCATGAATCAAAAGAAAAGGTTTTGAAAATGTCTTAATTTTATCGATATTTTCAAAACCATGTTCTTCCATAAAACCAATGGCTTCAGTATTAATACCCAGCTTTTTCAGCAAGGGAACAACCCAGGCAAACCCGCTTTCAATAATCAGACATTTAAAATCATTTGCCCGGGTGCTGCAAAGTTCAATTGCAGAGGCACTACCCAAAGATCTTCCCATGACACACAAAGAGCCCGTCAATTTCATATTTGACATATATGCCTGGACAAAATTAAAGATACTAAGGCAATCCTTCATCATTGATGTGACAGATGCCGTGCCAGTGGATCTCCCATATCCTCTGTAATCCACTACAAAAAAATTTAACCCTTTATCATTAAACAGGCATCCTATATCATCATAATCTGATACAATTTCTCCATTGCCATGGAAAAAAAGAACCACAGGTGCATCATTCTTAACAAAATGAAACGACGCACCCACCTGAACGCCCCCATCGACCGGGATCATTATATCATCCCGGTTATTTCTTGTCTGCCTTAAGCTGTCTTCAAGCCGCGGATGGAAAAGATGCCTCAACACAAGAGGCTGATCCAAAATAGATAAGTTTTTAAAAGACTGTTGCATCATACCGCCCTCCTTTTTTTGGGGAATCATTCTTTATCTTTTGTCTTTATCTTTTGTCTTTATCTTTTGTCTTTATCTTTTTTCTTTATCTTTTTTCTTTGCTTTTTTCTTTATCTTTTTTCTTTGCTTTTTTCTTTGCTTTTTTCTTTGCTTTTTTCTTTGCCTTGTTCTTTGCCTCTTGCAAAGGTCACCCCTATTCCAAAACCTGAAAGAACAGCACCCATTAACATTGTTTGTTTAAAACTGATCATAAAAAAAGGCTCCATTACCGGCAAATAATTTTCAAGGGTTGAGCCATTTGTAAGCGTTGAAAAAGAAGTGGTAAAAATCAAACCTGTTTTTGATGCTGAAAAACCACATGGATATGTCCGGTAAAACGGCATCATAAAAACAATAAGGCTGGATAAAATAATGATCAATAAAACACTGCCGGTTTTATCCATGGGTTCTTCTTTTTTCCAGGCTTGTTGAACGCTTTTTAAAATAAACATACCGCCTAAGACGGAAGCAATCCCGATGGGAATAATTAAAAATTGAGGTTGCTACAAGGGAAAAAATTTTCCATTTATTTTCATATAAAGGAGGCATAATTTTAGTCCATTCTTTTCGTTATGAAGAGATTATGTTATATGAAAACTATTGACAAGAAAAATCAAACCAACTGAGGAGTCTATGGCTGCTGTTAATGACATTGTCTTAATCTATCTTGAAGATGCGCCCGTATCTTTTGCAAGGGTTGAAAGCATACTTCCAGATGCTAAAAAAGACTGGTACCACATCAAATTATTAATGCTCCAGATCCCTTTGCAGATGGTTACCTGGATTTTAAAAGGTGATTATATAAATGGCAGTGAATTTCATATGAACGGTCAGAAAATGAAACTGGAAAAAGTAAAAAGCCCCAGGGAGGGCCTGCCATTAAAAAAATCTGAACGCCCCCGTGATAAAAAGGCTGCAAAAGGTATGGGGTCTAAAAAAAACCCCCCGGGCAAAATCATTTCCTTTTCCGACTTAAAAAAGAAAAATGAACCAGAATCTGGATAGAATCTTATCGGCCTCCAGAAGAACGGATATCCCGGCCTTTTACATGGACTGGTTCATGGACCATATCAATCTCGGTTTTTTCAACGTGAAAAATCCCTTCACAAAAACCATCAAAAAAATTGATATATCCAGGGACTCGATTCACTCCATCGTATTCTGGTCAAAAAACTATGATGCCTTTATCAAGGCAAAGGCTGGTGAAAAACTGTTGCAACTTGGATTCAATCTATATTTCAATTTTACAATAAATTCTGAATCCGCTTTGCTTGAACCCAATCTTCCCCCCCTAAGAAAAAGGATTGAACAATTAAATAAACTGGTCTGCCTGTTTGGGCCCCAAAAAATATCCTGGCGGTTTGACCCTATTTGTTTTTATAAAACAGGGCTCTTTGGCCCGATAAAAAATAATCTTTCTGATTTTCCCCTAATTGCGCAAGAAGCCTCAAAACTTGGAATTAAAAAATGTGTTACCAGTTTTTTTGATAATTACAGCAAAATCCAAAAAAGGCTGAATTTTTTATATGGAAAAAACCATCAGGCTGTTCTTTTTAATGATCCGCCCATGGATAAAAAAAAACAAGTCATTCATAAAATGGAAAAATATTTGGCTTCAACAGGCATAACCCTTCATCTGTGTTGCGAAAAAAAAATATTCTCAAGTCTTGATGCTGACACCACGGTATTGGAGAATTCATGTATTGACGGCAAATTGTTAAAAACACTCTTTGGCCGGAACCCTGAAATTAAAAGAGATTACGGCCAACGCTCAAAACAGGGATGTAAGTGCACCAAATCCATTGATATAGGATCATATGCTGACCACCCCTGTTTTCATAATTGTCTTTTTTGCTATGCAAACCCTCAAATTGATAACATCATTAAAAAAAATCCGGGCCTCAATGAAAATTAAAAATTTAAACATTCATGGAAAAACATTTCTAGCTCCCCTTGCAGGAATAACCAACCTGCCCTTTCGCATTCTTGTAAAAGAATGCGGCTGTGCTGTTGTATGTTCTGAAATGGTCAGTGCAAAGGGCATTTTTTATAATTCTGAAAAAACCCTCACTCTTTTGTCTTCAAAAATAGAAGAGCAGCCCCTGTCGGTTCAATTGTTCGGATCTGATCCCGATTCCATGGCAAAAGGTGCGAAAGTTATACAG
>Ga0075120_10002518_pt1 | contig 13171 bp, 12 predicted proteins | sample AntAceMetag02UKL_FD_69792 | JGI IMG/M metagenome (GOLD analysis project Ga0075120, IMG submission 69792) | Saline lake microbial communities from Ace Lake, Antarctica - Antarctic Ace Lake Metagenome 02UKL | ecosystem: Environmental > Aquatic > Non-marine Saline and Alkaline > Saline | place... | reverse complement strand
CTTTTGCCATGTTTATTTATTTTTATGATAAATTTAAAAATACTTTATTCCAACAAGAATTTTTATTATTATCATTACCAACTTACACAAACAGACAAGATAAATCTAAAAAAAGGGAAAAAATAGGGAAATAGGGTTATAAATGATAAACAAACGAACCAATGAACATTTTAAGGGTTGTATCATCGGCGGTGCCATTGGAGACGCTTTAGGAGCACCGATTGAATTTATGTCGATTGATCAGATTAGATCCGAGTTTGGAGAAATGGGTTGTACCTGAAAAATAATTTTATATGACTCCTGCAATAAACTGCTTAAAAAAAGCAAAAATACAATATCAGATTCATCAATACGATCATGATCCTGCATCCAAGGCTTATGGTGAAGAGGCGGCCGAAAAATTAAATATTCCGTTTGATCAAATCTTTAAAACTTTGGTTGTATCGACTAACGACAAAGATTTATCAGTAGCTGTAGTACCTGTATCCAAGCAGTTAGACTTAAAATTATTTGCAAAAGCTATTGGATCAAAAAAAGTCAAAATGGCTGATAAAAATGATGTTGAACGGACAACTGGATATGTTTTAGGAGGCGTTAGCCCAATTGGGCAAAAGAAAAAATTAAGCACTATTATCGATAGTTCTGCTTCGAGATTTGATACTGTTTATGTAAGCGCAGGGCATAGAGGCCTTCAAATAGAGCTTTCTCCAAAGGATTTGAGTTTACAAACAAAGGCAACATATTATGAAATCAGTAAATAGACAATTCAATGAAAGAGAATTATGAATTTTCAAACAACACCGACAGGATATGAAAAGACAATACTTTCAGATCTTCAGGGTGCTTGGAGAGTTTTTCAATCTCACTCACACACATTCATGGCTCAATTATTCTATATGGGAGAGAACAGAATAAAATTTCAAATCTGAAATATTTTTATTCTTTACAAATTCATATTGAATTTATTATTTTTCTTAAAAAAGGTGTTTTAAGCTGTATAGCACTTTCCGGACATATTTCCTGACAGCAAAAGCATTTGATACAATTATCGTAGTTGTATATGGGCACGATTGATTTATCATCGTCTTTAAAAAAAACAGCCTTGGGATTTGCCGGACACATACTGACACAGACCCCGCACCGAACACATTTTTCTGCCTCAATATAAGGTTTTGATACTAAACGATTATTCATAAAATCTGAAAAAAAACCAGGTTTAAAAGGTTTCATAGGTTTTCGATTAATTTTAAAATCTTCAGTAAAAAAACTTTCAAAATCATCACCAAGCAGTTCTATATCCTCTTTAAGAAATGATCCCATGCCAGCCTGCATACCATATTTTATTGTTGGGACATATTCTGGATTTAGGTTTATTAACCGGCAAACCGTTGAATCCAAAGCAACTGGATCAGAAGAAAAAAGAAGTATATTCATTTTTTTTGGAGTTCCACCTCTTGGCCCGTTACCTTCCATGCCATAGATGCCATCCATAATATAAAGCCTTGGCCCGATAAATTTATTCAAATCAACAAGCATTTTTGCAAAATCATCAGCACCTGGTAGTTTTAAATGGAATTCCCCTTTAAGGACCCCGGGAACACAGCCAAACTGATTTTTAATTGCACCTGTGAATTTCTCCAGACCATGGGTCTTTAATTTCGGAAGACTGATGACAGCGTCATTATCAAATATGGCTTTTGCTATTGTAAATTTTCTGGTTTGAATACCTTTATCAAAAAACACATCAATACCCGTCTTAAAATCTGCAAATTTAATGTTAAATTCATCTGCAACTTGAGTTAACCCAGCTTTTTTTGCAGCCTTCAAAGGATTGCCGATTGCGGGTGAATCCCCATAGGTAACATTTACTCCGGCATTTATTAATATTTCAATAATGGCTTTGAAAACAGCCGGATGTGTTGTAACACACTTTTCCGGGGCCTCACCAACAAGGATATTGGGCTTTAATAAAATATTTTCGCCTTTTTGAACAAATAGGGAAATACCGCCTAAAAGTGAAACACCTCTTTCAATAGATTTTTTTACTGTATCGTATTCATATGATTCACATCTTATAAGAACGACTTTTGACATAAAACACCTCATATTTCTTCTACATTTTTTATTATATAACTTTCTGAAATGTGAATGAAGATAATTATTTATATCAGGTTATGCGCAGATAGGAAAATACTTATTTTCAATAAAATAGTGCTTGACATTAAATAATTGTATACCGTATACAATCAGGAATGATCTAATATACAATGCAAATAAAATTCATTAGTTCATGGCCTTATTAACGGCTATACAACTTAAACCCAGGGATATATGTCATGACCGCAAAAACACACGGCAAAGAACTTGAAAGGTTGAAAAGCCTACAACAAAGGGCATTTATGGGAGGCGGCGAAAAAGCAAGAGATCGCCAGCGTTCAAAAGGGAAACTGAGTCCAAGGGAAAGGCTTGATCTATTATTTGACCAGGGCAGTTTTGTGGAGTTAAATGATCTTGCCGAAAGCCAGTGCATGGATTTTGGTATGGAAAAAAGAAAAGTGCCTGGAGATGGCGTGGTAATTGGTTATGGCTCCATTGACGGGAGGACCGCCTTTGCCTATGCCCAGGATGCAACGGTTCTGGGCGGATCAGTCGGGACCATCCATGGCCAGAAGATCTGCAGAATCATGGATGAGGCCATCAAAGTCAAAGCTCCCTTGATCTGTCTTAATGATTCAGGCGGAGGAAGGCTTCATGAAGGTTTTTTTGCTTCCAAGGGAGTGGCCGGCATGTTCTTCAGGAATACTGCTGCATCCGGGGTGATACCGCAAATATCCTGCATCATGGGCCCCTGTGCCGGCGTGTCTGTGTATTCACCGGCATTGACGGATTTTATCATCATGGTGGAAAAACAGAGCCAGATGGTCATCACCGGTCCCAAAGTCATCTATGATGTAACTGGTGAAACCGTGAACCTGGAGGAACTTGGCGGTGCCCGCGTTCACAGTCGGGTCACGGGACAAGCTCATTTTGTCACAAAAACAGATCAGGAAAGCATTGAGTTGATCCGATATCTTCTAAGCTTTTTGCCATCCAATCATGACGAATCCCCGCCTTCACGCCCCTGCGACGATGATCCTGAAAGGAAAAATGACACTCTGACTGAGATAGTACCGGCAGAGTTTAAAAGAGCCTATGATATGCATAGGGTTATTGTTGAGGTGGTGGATAAAAATGAATTCCTGGAAATCCTTCCCGAGTTTGCTCCCAGCATTATTACGGGCCTTGCACGCCTGGACGGAGATACAGTGGGAATCGTTGCCAACCAGCCGTCCTTTATGGCCGGATGTCTGGATTATAATTCCTCAGACAAGGCAGCCCGCTTTATCAGATTTTGTGACTGTTTTAATATCCCTTTAGTGAATTTAGTGGATGTGCCTGGATATTTCCCCGGGGTTGACCAGGAACATGCCGGAATCATTCGTCATGGTGCTAAAATGCTGTATGCCTATTCTGAAGCAACAGTTCCCAAGATTACACTGGCATTGAGAAAAGAATATGGCGGGGCTGTCATGGCCATGTGCTGTGCTGGAATGGGTGTAGATCTGATGCTTGCCTGGCCTGTGTCCCAGCTTGTTGTGCTGGATACTGCAGCTGCCATCAATATCATTTACCGAAAAGAAATCTTGGAAGCAGATGATCCTGAAAGTTTTAAAGCACAGAAAATCAAAGAATATGATTACAAGTATTCAAATCCGTTTCACGCAGCCTCCAATATGCTGGTAGACAGCATTATAGAACCTTGTGAGACCAGGACGCAGATCATAAAAGGGCTTAAAATGCTGAAAAACAAAAAACGGCCAGAACCTTTCAGGAGACATGGAAACATCCCGCTATAATGGTGAATGGTGATTTGTGAATGGTGATTTGAAAATGCTATTGGGAAATATACATAAGGAGACAGGCACATGGATTTTTTACTGACAAAGGAACAGAAGTATATTCAAAAAGCAGCAAAAGAATTTGCCCGGGGGGAAATGGCACCCATGGGCCGTGAATTTGATTTGAATGAAACCTATCCTGCCGATATTGTGAAAAAAGCAAGGGGTCTGGATCTTATCGGACTTTTTATTCCTGAAAAATTCGGCGGCCCGGGTTTAGGCTATCTTGAGCAGGCCATGGTCATGGAAGAATTCTGGAAAATTGATCCCGGTATTGGTCAGCAGCTTTGCTCTTTAACATTTGGTGCAGAAGAATTCCTGCTTTTCGGTACAGATAAACAGGGTAAAAAATTTTTAGAGCCCATTTTCACCGGAGATGCGGTAATGGGATTTGCCATAACAGAACCAGATGCGGGTTCTGATACGCTGGCAGCCGCAACCACTGCAGTGAAAGAAGGCAATGAATGGGTCCTTAACGGATCAAAAGTCATGATCGGAAACGGAACCCGTGGAACCTTTATGTTGATTTTTGCCTTGACTGATCCTGATGCTGCATCCCGATCCAAACGCCACAGCATCATTATTGTTGAGACAGACAGACAAGGGTACAAGGCCGAACCCATGCACGGCAAAATGGGGCTGCGCTGTTCAGACACTGCTGCCATCTATCTTACCAATGTCCGCGTGCCCGAAGAAAATCTTATTGGAACCCGGGGGAATGGATTTCATCAGCTCATGGCCTTTTTTGACAGAAGCCGGGCTTATGTCAGCGCCCATGGTGTGGGACTTGCCCAGGGAGCTCTGGATATGGCTGTCAAGCATGTCCGAGACCGGAAGCAGTTTGGAAAGCCCATCGGCAGTTTCCAGGGAGTCCAGTTCAAAATCGCTGATATGGCAGTAAAAATTGAACTGGCCCGGAACATCATGTACAAAGCAGCCTGGCTGCTTGACCAGGGCATGCCCGATACAAACGTTACTGCCATGGCAAAACTGTATGCCTCGCGCATTGCTGTTGAAGTTGTTGATGAGGCGCTTCAGCTCCATGGCGGATATGGATATTTTGATGATTATGATATCGAACGCTTCTACAGGGCTGCAAAAGTCCTTGAAATTTATGAAGGGGCAAAAGAAATCGAAAAAATGATCATCGGCCGGACCATCGTTGGCAGATAAAATCTATTGTATAACTTTCCATTAATCAAATTTTAAGGATACAACAATGAAAGAAGAGTTTTTATTAGGAAACGGCGTCATGGCCCTTGGAATTTTAGAGGCCGGATGCCAGATCATGACCTCATACCCAGGGACCCCTTCCAGCGAAATCCTTCCCGAGGTTGTCCGGTTTTCCAAAGCGTCTAACCTGAACACCAGTATTGAATGGTCTATAAATGAAAAAGTGGCCTTTGACAATGCCTTTGCAGCAGCCATATCCGGTAAAAGGGCTTGCTGCTGCATGAAAATGGTGGGCCTGAATGTGGCCGCGGACTCGTTTATGTCAGCCGCTTATATCGGCAATATCGGAGGCCTTGTGATTATCTCCTGCGATGACCCGGGACCCCATTCTTCCCAGACTGAACAAGACTCGCGACTCATGGCACGCCTGGGAAAAGTACCCGTGCTTGATCCGTCAAGCCCTGAAGAAGCAAGAGAAATGATCAAGTTTGCCTTTGATCTTTCAGAAGAATTCCAGGTACCTGTAATGGTGCGACCGGCCATCAGGGTCTGTCATGCACGCCAGAATGTCAAATACGGTACGCTTAAGAGTAATCTGACCAAAGCTGATTTTAAAAAAGAGCCAACAAGATGGGCCTCTACGCCGAAATTTCGATTTTTGCAGCACAAGGCATTAAATAAAAAACACCTGAAAATCAGTGAGAAATTCAATACCCTGACACCTTTTAACATGCACACCCTTGAAAAAGGGAAGTCTTATCCCTTTGGTGTTGTGACCGGCGGTGTCCCTTCAAGCGTGGTCCAGGATATATTTAAAGAATATCAAAGAGATGATATCCCCGTGTTAAAACTGGGTGCGCCCTATCCTTTTCCGGAAAAGCTTGGCGACATATTCATGGATGCCTGCGACAAGGTATTGGTGATTGAAGAAACCGATACGGTGATTGAATATATGTTAAGGGATAAAAAAAAGACATTGGGACGTCTGTCCGGCCATGTGCCCATGGAAGGAGAGCTGGTGCCTGAAAAAATTGAAGGTATCCTGAACAAAGCGCTGTCCGATTGCGGACTTTCTGTTTTATCAGATTATGACTGCGGACAGGAGGCCTTCTCCCTTGTGAATGATCTTGCGCTTCCCATCAGAAAACCGACGCTTTGTCCCGGATGCCCCCACAGGGCCTCTTTTTATTCCATCAGAAAAGCATTGCCAAAAGCCATTTTCCCATCTGACATCGGGTGCTACACCCTTGGCAGTAATTTAGGGGTTGTGGATACGGTTCTTGACATGGGAGCCGGGATTACCATGGCATCGGGATTCTGGAATGCTTATATCCAGGATGATGTAAAAAAACCCATTGTGGCCACCATGGGAGACTCCACTTTTTTCCATTCCGGCATTACAGGCCTGATCAATGCAGTTTACAATAATTCCAGATTTATTTTTGTGATTCTGGACAACCATATTACTGCCATGACGGGCATGCAACCGGCCATCACCCAGGGTGATCGCGTGGATGGCAGTAAAGGGAATGCCATTTCTCTGGAGACCATTGTCAAAGGGTGCGGGATAAATTACCTCAAAGTGTGTGATCCTTTTGATACAAAAAATATGATCAAAATAGTAAAGAATGCTTCCCGATATGTCAATGATCCTGATGGCGGTATTGCAGTGATTATTTCCCGTCACCCCTGTGTGATCGGGTTCAAGGATGAGGCTATTCCGGAAAAGATCCCGGTAAAAATAACCGATGATTGTAATGATTGTGGATTCTGTCGAACGCGGTTTGAGTGTCCTGCCCTGGTTCATGATGAAGAGAATGAAAGGACTGTAATCAACAAAACGCTTTGTGCCGAATGTGGTGTCTGTATACAGATCTGCCCCCAGGGTGCGATTCAAAAAGCATAAAACCTTATGGAGACAAACAATATGAAGACGATCAATTATGTACTAACCGGTCTGGGCGGACAGGGAATCCTTTTCATGACCAAAATCTTTGCCACGGCCGCTTTAAAAAAAGGATATAGTATTTTAGGAGCTGAAACCCATGGTATGGCACAAAGAGGCGGATCTGTTGTCTCGCATTTGCGGATAGGTAAGAGCCAGTCCAGCCTGATCCGGGCCGGGGCTGCTGACTTTCTTTTATCCATGGATGAGTCCGAGGCCTATCGGTATCTGCCTTATCTTAAAAAAGGTGGGAAATTATTTGCCAATGCACCGTCTGATACATTCCCGGATGATCGGGTGACTGCCTATCTAAAAAAACAAGACATCGAGACCCGGGCCATGGAAGCTGCCAAAACAGCCATGGCGTTAGGGGGGCCAAGATCCACCAACCTTGCCATGGTGGCGTTTTACGCTGCCTTTGGAGTTGGCCCTTTGAATGCCGATGATCTGAGGACCACTGTGGTTAAGATGAGTCCCGGACCTTTCAAAGAAACAAATCTAAAAATTTTTGATGCCTGTTACGAAACCGGCAGAAAAATGGTGGTATAATATTACTTGATCGATTATAATTTGGAGATATATATGAAACTTTTTAAGAATCTTACGGTACTATCCCTTGAACAGGCAACCATTGCTCCCTATCTCACATACAGACTGGCCCAGGACGGGATGAACATCGTAAGGCTGGAGCATCCGGTATATGGAGATCCCAACCGGTTCATCGGTGAAAACGTCCTTGATGAAAAAAGAATGAACGCCTATTTTCTGTGCATTAACTCAGGGAAAAAAGCATTGTCATTAAATATGGCTGATCCCCAGGGACAGGAGATATTTAAAAGACTGATTAAAGAGCTTGATGTTGATATTTTTATAACAAATCAGTTACCAAAAAATTATGAAAAACTTGGCATGGCATATGAAATAATAAAAGAGGTCAAACCGGATATCATCTGGCTGGGTCTTACCGGATTCGGTCCGGACTCCAATGAGGGTGCCTATGACCCCATCCTGCAGGCAAGATCGGGCTTGATGGAACTCACAGGAGAAGCGGACGGTGATCCCCAGGTTTTAGGCATTCCTCTGCCGGACATGGGAACAAGCGAACATGGTTACGGACTTTTAATGAAAGCTCTTTTTAAACGGGCAGCTACAGGCGAAGGCACCCGGATTGACCTGTCCATGTTTGAATCCTCCGTATCCTGGATGACGGTTCCCATTGCCCTTTCAAAGAGCTTTGGTGCCAACATTTCAAGACGCGGGAACACCCATGAATTTTTCAGCCCCGTATCGGTTTATAAAACCAGCAACGGGTTTGTCTATCTTGCCGTGGGCAATGACCGGCAATGGGAATCTGTGGTGTCCCAGGACATGTTCAAATCCCTGGCAAGAGAAGAATACAAAAAAAACCAGGGTCGGATTGCTGATGTGACAAATCTGAACAAGGCGATTAACGATATTATGGAACAGCACACCTCGGAAGAACTCATTGAGCTGTTTAACTCAATTACAGTGCCCATTTCAAAGATCAAAACAGTGAATGAAGTGGTGGATGATCCTCTGGTTGCCAGACGTATTCTCACTTCAACAGATCCGAAAACCGGCACCAAATTGACCCTTGCGCCACCGCCAAACATGACTCCCTTTCTGGAAGAAAATGACCGGAAACTCTCCTTTCCACCAAGATTCGGCGAACAAAACCAGGAGATCTATGGGGGTGTTTTGGGGTATGACGAGGCATCTCTTGCACAATTCAAGGAAAAAGGAATTATTTAGTTTTCGGTCAAGAATTATTTAAAGGAAAATTTTATCCAAATGAAATTGGACAATAATTTTAAAGAAAGAAAATCCTTAGGCCAGAACGTATTTGAGTATTTAAAGGATGCCATTATTGATCAGACCATTGAGCCGGGTTCCCGGCTTGTGGAAAGCAAGATTGCCGACATGCTGGGTATCAGCAGGACACCTTTGCGCGAGGCCTTGCACAAGCTGGAAAGAGAAGACTGGATTGAAAAAAATCCTTCCGGCGGATTCCAGGTGGTGACGCTCACAAAGGATGACATTGAGCAGACCTTTGGTATCAGAAGCGTTCTTGAAGCCTATGCAGCACGGCTGGCTGCTGAAAATTATCAGGACAAAAATCTGGCTCCCCTGGAAAAAAAGATGAAGGAATTTAAGATTTGCCTTGAACAAAAAGAAGACTATGACAAACTTCAAAAAATTAATACCGACTTCCATGATCTTCTCTACAGCTTAAGCAAAAGCCCGAAACTGATCAAAATGATCAACCAGCTTCGGGCCCAGATCTCTATGTTCAGACGAATTATCCTGAAACAGGAGGAATATGCCTACAAAAGCAATGAGGACCATATCAAAATGCTGGATGCCATTAAAAATCGGGATGGAGATACGGCTGAACATCTCGTAAGAGAGCACATCATCAAAGGGAAAAATGCTGTTCTAAGCCAGTTAAATAAAGAGGAAAAAGAAAAAAAAAGTGCCTGAGATCAATGACATACTAGTGGGGAACCAAAAAGCAGGGGCAAGGATGATCCGTCTTATTGAAGACAATGATCCATCGGCGTTTGAACTGCTCAAAGAGCTGTACCCCCATTCCGGTAACGGCTTTACCATCGGGATAACCGGCTCGCCCGGTGTTGGGAAATCCACTTTGATTGATGCCTTGATCACCGAATTTCGCAAACTTGACCTCAAGGTTGCTGTCATTGCCGTGGACCCTTCAAGTCCTGTTTCCGGTGGCGCTATTTTAGGGGACCGGCTGCGCATGCAGCGCCATGCAGCTGATGCAGGAGTCTTTATCCGTTCCATGGCATCACGGGGGCAAAAGGGAGGCCTTTCCCGGGCAACAAAGGATGCTGCCATTGTCCTTGACGCCATGGGGTATGATATCATTATCATTGAAACCGTGGGAGCAGGACAGGCAGAGTTTGACATTGCAAGTATTGCCCATTCAACCGGGATTGTCAGCATTCCAGGGACAGGAGACGGCATCCAGGCGGTCAAGGCCGGCATCCTTGAAATCGGAGATATCTTTATTGTCAACAAATGTGACAAGCCTGATGCAGATGCGGCTTGTCATCAGCTGACCATGATGCTTGGCATGCGCAATTTGTCTGATACCGAATGGAGACCCAGTGTATTAAAAACCATTGCTCAGAACGGAACAGGGGTCGACAAACTGGCCCAGACATTTTTATCCCATTTTGATTTCATGAAAAAAAATAATCTGATGGATCCAAAAAGAAAAGAACTGGAACACATATATTTTCAATCGCTCTTAAAGGATCTCACCCTGGAAAAAATATTGTTGTTCATGGAAGACTCAACAGATTACAGGCAAGCGTTAAAAAAAATCGAATCCGGTTCAATGGACCCAATAACGGCAGCAGAAAGTATGGTCAATAAAATTCTGGTATAGGATAATGAATCACCATGAAGAAAAATATAAAGGAAAACGACCTATGGAAACAAAAAACAAAATTCGAGTACTGATTGCAAAACCAGGGTTGGACGGACATGACAAAGGCGCAAAAATTGTGGCTCTGGCATTGAGGGATGCAGGCATGGAAGTGATCTATTCCGGGCTCCACCAGACCCTTGATCAGATCATGCAGACAGCCACCCAGGAAGCAGTGGATGTCATCGGGTTAAGTATTATGTCCGGAGCACATCTGCCCATATGTGAAAAGCTCATCGCCATGATGAAGGCACAGGAAATTGATGATATCCGCCTCACCGTGGGAGGGGTTATTCCCTATCAGGATATTCCCAAACTCAAAGAGATGGGCGTGGCAGCGGTTTTTCCCGGCGGGACATCTTTTGAGGACATTACTTTCGGCATGAACAAGTTGTTTGAATAATATAAGAGGTAAAAACAATGGGTGTTGCAAAATATATCAAAGATGAAAGAGGCGCAATAAAGACAGTGACCTACCAGTCCGGGATAAATGTAAAACCGGTCTATGGTCCGGAAGACCTTGAAAAAGCAGGGTTTAAATATGAAAAAGATCTTGGCGCTCCCGGTGAATACCCGTTTACCCGCAGTATTCATCCCCAAAGTTATCGCAGCCGTGCCTGGACCACAAGGCAGTACACGGGATTCGGCACCCCGGAAGAAACCAATGAACGCTTTAAGCTCATGATAGCCAATGGCCAGAACGGCTTGAATGTGGCCTTTGATCTGCCCACCCAGATGGGCTATGACTCGGATCATCCACTGGCTCAAGGTGAAGTCGGGCGGGTGGGCATGGCCATTGACTCGCTTAAGGATTTTGAGACGGCTTTTGCAGGAATTCCTTTGGACCGCATCGGGTCAGGCTTGACCATCAATGCCGTGGCCACCATCATGATGGCCATGTACCAGGCAACAGCAGAAAAATTCGGATACTCCAAAGATCAGATCTCAACCACTCCCCAGAATGACATTTTAAAGGAAATGATCGGCAGGGGTGCCTGGATTTTTCCTGTGGAGCATGGGGTAAGACTTGTGGGTGACTCAATTGAATATGCAGTAAAGGAACTGCCCAAATCAAATCCTGTGAGCATCTGCGGATACCATATCCGTGAATCAGGTGCCAACCCGGCCCAGGAAATCGCCTATGCTTTTGAGATTGCCAAAGCTTACATAGACAATGTGACCCAAAGAGGTATTCTTCCTGAAGAATTTGTGGGAAGGTTTTCCTTTAATTTTAATGTGTATGGCAATTTATGGGAACAGATTGCCAAGTTCAGGGCTGCCAGAAAACTCTGGGCAAAAATGTTGAAAAATGAATATGGCGTTACAGATAAAAAGAAACTCTTTTTAAGGGGCTTGTTTGGCGGCGGCGGTTCCGGCCTTACCAAGGAACAGCCGGAAAACAATATCATGCGAGGGGCTTATTATGCTCTGGGCGCAGCCTTGTCCGGTGCCCAGACAACTGCCTTGTGTTCCTTTGATGAAGCCTATACCATCCCGACTCCCCGCTCTGCCCTGCTCTCTCTTCGCACCCTTGAAATGCTCATGGATGAAGTGGGGTTAAGAGATACTGTTGATCCCCTGGCAGGGTCCTATTTTATTGAAACTCTCACTCTTGAAATGGAAGAAAAAATCCTTGAGGAGATGCAAGAGGTTCAAAAAATGGGCGGCATGACCAAATGCATATCTGAAGGCGTTATCCAGAGAAAGGTATCCCGTCAGGCCTATGAATATGAAAAAGGACTACAGTCCGGCGAATACAGAAAAGTTGGCCTGAATCCGGAAGCTTCTGATCAAACAGCTGAAAAAACCGAAGCTGGCGCTGTGGAACTCCATGAATATAATGAAGACTGGGCAAAAAAATCCAAGGCCAATTTAAAAGCGCTTCGGGCAACCCGGAATGACAAGGACGTATCGGACAGCCTTAAAGCTCTTGAAAAAGCAGCCAAAGGGAGTGATAATGTGATGCCACACCTGGTGAAATGCTGTCATGCCTATGCCACGGTGGGTGAAATGGCCGGCGTGTTCCGACAGGCCTTTGGCGAATGGAATGAACCCGAATTTTATTGATTTTAATGGAACCTTCACCCATATCCTTCGTTGCTGTTACCTTTTGCAATCCTCACGTACTACAGTACGCTCCGGTTGCAAAAGCTCTTGCGCCTTGTATATGGGCAAATGTTCCATCCAAACCTGAGTATGGGTTATAAGGTATTGAAATGTCCATCCAGCGACTGTAAGGGAAACATCCTGGAACGGGTAATTAATAAATAAACATAATAATAACTTCATTGGGAGGTTAAACTTGGAACAGCCGACATACCGCTTAGGGTGTGACATTGGTGGTACATTTACCGATTTTGTCCTTGTAAATAATATAACAGGAGAATTTCATACAAATAAATGTTTGACCACTCCTTCAGATCCGTCGGATGCTATTGAACAGGGCATAAGGGAACTTGATCAAATCCTGCCGGGGTTTATGGACAATGTTGAAGAAATCATTCATGGAACCACCCTGGTGATCAATGCCATTATTGAAAGGAAAGGGGCCAGAACTGGCTTGATAACGACCAAAGGGTTCAGGGATATTCTGGAACTTGGACGTGAAAAACGCTATGATGCCTATGATATTTTCAGCGA
>Ga0075120_10002508_pt1 | contig 13200 bp, 11 predicted proteins | sample AntAceMetag02UKL_FD_69792 | JGI IMG/M metagenome (GOLD analysis project Ga0075120, IMG submission 69792) | Saline lake microbial communities from Ace Lake, Antarctica - Antarctic Ace Lake Metagenome 02UKL | ecosystem: Environmental > Aquatic > Non-marine Saline and Alkaline > Saline | place... | reverse complement strand
CGAAGAGTTTTCTGGTGGGATGAAAGCTATTGAAAGAGCAACTATTATTGGACAACAAACTCCTGGTAAAGTATTAACCATGGAGGTGGTTCCTTTACCCGAAGGTGCTTTCTTTATTTATCCAAATCAACAAACTATAACTGCTAAGGATGAAATACTTGAGGCAGGAGGAGTTATTCCTGATATTAGTGTTGAATTAAACAAAGATTCTTTACTAATTGGAGTGGATAACCAATTAAATAAAGCTATTGAATTTCTTTCTAAAAATAACATTCCTCGATATCAACCAACCATTGAACAATTAGTAAGTGCTTTTAATAATGCTGGGCTTAACAAAAGTATAAAGCTGTATTTTAATATTAAAGAACAATATCCATGGAAAGCCCACAAATATGTGTTGAATGATTTCGGATATTATCTATTATCAAATAGCAAAAATAAACAAGCCATACAGATATTCGAACTAAACACAAAAGAATATCCTGATTCAGCAAATGCTTTTGATAGCTTAGGAGAAGCATATATGAAGAATAACAACAGAAAATTGGCAATAAAGAATTATGAAAAATCCTTAGAATTAAACCCTGATTATTCTAACGCTTCTGAAATGCTGAAAAAATTAAAAAATTGATTATGCAAAGGAACGTCTGGTAATATTGAAAGTTTAAGATCAAATTTTGCATTTACACAAAAATCATATCTAAAAACAAAATAAAAAATGAATATTATGAACAAAAGGAACTGTGAAAGTTGCGGAATGCCAATGAATAGTATCGAAGATTTTGGAGGTGGAAATCCTGAAAATAAATACTGTAAACATTGTACAGATAAAGAGGGGAACTTAAAATCTTACGAGGAAAAAGTAAATGATTTTAAGCTTTTGCTTACAAACGCAAATGATTATGAAGAAGAACAAGCTACAAAAATTGCAAAAGAGAAGTTAAAACAATTTCCTGTTTGGAAATTTAGTTAGAAACAACAAAATATTTACCAATTATATTTGAGTCATATGAAAAAAAATCGGTTTCTAAAAATATTAATATTAATAGTATCATTAAGCTTTGTTACTTGCAAGCAGGAAAGTATTTCACAAAATATGAATGCTTTTTCTAAAGTAAAATACAACAATGAGCTTCCTCTTGATAGCTTTATTATTGCAATTCAAAAGCATTATCAATTACCAGGTTTAGCTATTGCAACAATTAACAATACAAAGATTAACGAAATTGCTATTGTAGGAGAAAACAAAACTAAAAATGGTGTTGCATTTAATAGTAATAGCAAATTCCAGATTGCATCTTGCACTAAATCATTTACTGCATTATTAGTGGCAAGTTTTGTTGATGATGGTTTAATAAATTGGAACACAAAAATATCAGAAGTTTTTACAGATAATAAAATACATAAGGATTTTAAAGATATTACAATAAGACAAATTTTATCACACATATCAGGCTTAAAACAGTTTTGGACAGATGATGAAGTGTTTGATATTCATTCCATCATTCATAAACTGCTAGGAAATACAGTCGAAAAACGAAAAAGGTTTGCTATATGGAACTTAACACAGGAAGCCAATTTTAAGAATAGTGAACATCATTATTCAAATGGAGGCTACGTAATAATTGCTTCTATTCTCGAAGAATTAACAGGGAAATCTTATGAGGAATTAATGACAGAACGAATATTTAAGCCACTGGAATTAAGTTCAGCAGAATTTGGCTACCCATTTGCTATTGATAGCACCCAACCTTATAGACATATGTATAGAGATGAAAATGGAATTGGTGTAACGATGAACAAACAAGACAGAATACCTAATAAAATATTTAATCCATCAGGTTTTATATCGCTTACAATAGAAGATTTTGCAAAATTTGTATTATTTCACATACAGGCCATTAACAATAAAGAAACTATAATAAAAAATAGTATAGTTCAAAAATTATTTAAGCCTGAACTTATTCTTCCAGATAATAATGAAGTTGGTTTAGGTTGGCAAATAATTTATGTAAATGGAGTTAAAACATATGGACATACAGGAAGTGACCAAACAATTAGAGCAGCAATGTCTATTAATCCAAAAACAGGTAAGGCTGTTGTTTTTGCAACTAATATTGGAGACCAAAGGTCAGAAATGGCAATGGTCAATGTAATTTTCGAACTTTTAGATTTATAAATTTTAAAAAAACATTATCATGAAAAGTATATTAACTTTTACATTCTTATTTGCATTATTAAGCTCTTATGCACAAGAAGGTGTAAAATTCAAAGACATAAGTTTAGACGAAGCATGTGTGATCGCAAAAACAGAAAATAAAATAATATTTATTGATTGTTATACATCCTGGTGTGTACCTTGCAAAAAACTTTCAAAGAACATATTTCCCATTCATGAAGTTGGTGATTTTTACAATAAGTACTTTCTGTCATTGGCTCTTGACATGGAGAAAGATAAAGATGGTATTAAATTAAAGAATCAATTTAATATTAAAGCATACCCTACATTTCTATTTCTGGATTCTTCAGGTGACATTATTCATATAAAGGTTTGGCCAGGTTCAACAAAAGAAGATATAATTACAACAGGTAGTTTGGCTTTAGATAATTCGAATAATTACAGTGCTACCATAAAAAGCATTAATAACGGTGAAAGAAATGCAGATGCAATTATTTCATACTGTGAGTCTCGTGTTAACAATCTAAATATAGACAGTCTAATAAATGACTATTTTACTAATATCTCACTTGATAGTAAGTTTACAAATTCTTCATGGAAGCTCTTTGATAATCATGTAGTTGATATTGATAATTCGCAATTTGATTTTTTTCTTGAGCATCGAAAAGAATATGAAAATATGATAGGTATAGTTAAAGTCAAAAAGAAGATTAGGAGAATATTCGAATACTACATTTATCATTTCAATGACGATAAGAAAGTAATGGAAAGATTAAAAAATATTGATTCCACATTATACTACCATGGTATCTGTTGGTATGAATATGATAAAGCGCGTAAAGAATATGCTAAAGATAAAACCAATATAGAAAAATGGGACATTCTTAAAGAAAAAGCGATAGTTAATTTTTCCATTGAGGGAATCGATTATTTAGAAGGTATTTATTGTAATGATCTGAATTCGTATTGTTGGTTCATATATGAACACTATAAGAACTTCAATGATACAAATGCATTGAAGTATGCACTTAAACTTTCAAAAAAGGCAGTAGTATTAGCGACTAATACCCACTATATTCTAGACACTTATGCTCATATATCATTCGATTTAGGGAATTATTATGAAGCCATTAAATATGAATCAAAAGCTATAGAACTTGCAACTAATGAAAATAGTGCGAACGTGAAATCCTATATCAAGGCGCTTAACTTATTTATATCAAAAAATGAATAATCATGAGTCTTATCTAGGAAATAATATTAAGTTGTGTTGTATAAAAACAGATAGAAATTAAAAGACTCATTACTACTAAAATAATTGAAAATTGATATAACATTTAAAAACAAATAGCATGAAAAGTGGAAATATTGATCGTCGTAATTTTTTATCAAAATCAATTTCGGCATGTGCTGTTACATGCATAGGTGTGTGTAATATATCAGCATTGTCAGCAATGGGTATGGATACACAAATTGAGAATCACAAATTTGATAGTATTTACGATAGAAAATTAACTCAGACGCAGGTAATTATTAAAGAATATTGCAATTTTATTGAACTTATTAAGGTTCTGCAAAAGAATATGAACAATAAAGAGGTAATAGAGTTACTGAAAAAATATTCATATGAAGTTGGGGCTCGATTTGGTAAAAATCAATCTAAAAATTCACCCGATAATAGTTTTGAATCATTTGTTAGGAATTTTAGACCTCCTGCTTATAAAAACAGATTATCCTTAAAAGTTGTAACAGATACACCAAAAGAATTTGAGCTAAAGGTTACTGAATGTATCTGGGCAACCGTATTTATAGAATTAGGTCTTGCTGGAGAGATAGGACATGCTGCTATTTGTAATATGGACTATTCCTGGCCTCAAGCTTACAATCCTGATATAAGGATGGAAAGAAATAAAACTTTAATGCAAGGAGACCTATATTGTAATCACAAATATATTGACACCAAAAAAAAGTTATAATTTAAATTTAAAAATATGAAAAAATATGTATTATTTATTATTATTTTAATTTCTCTTTCGTGCGGAAGAGAACCTTCTTATAAGATAATCGGGACGATTACTGATGTCAATACAATTGACATTAAGTTACTAAAGTATAGTGATGGGGAATTTCATCAAATTGATAGTGTGAGAACTTCAAATGGTGAATTTACTTTTACTGGTAAAGTAAAGAATCCTGATAGGTTTCACATTCAACTTAACGATGAACCAGGTTATAATGGATTCTTCTTAGAGAATTCAATTATTGAGTTTAACATAGACATTGAAAGCCCAACGCCTTTTTCTGTGAATGGTTCCATAACACATGAACTATATGAACAATTTGAAGAAAAATTCCAATCTGATTATTCTAGAAGTATAGATAGTATAAAGAATTTATATAAATATATTGAAGATGATATAGAAGAAAAAATTCTTGATTCATTGCTTAATTCTAAAATTGAAGAATCTATTAATTTTGTAATAGATTTTTCAAGGATTCATCCAAAATCGGTTGTAGCCCCATATCTTGCTTATAGGTATTCCTACAAAATACCGGAGTTCGACTACAATGATTTATTAGCTGTTAAAAATAACATATATAGTCAAGTGTTTAGTTCTGCGTCATATAAAATTTTTGAAAAGAGGGTTAAGAAATTGGGAATATCAGCAATAGGAAAACCATCTATTGATTTTTTAATGAATGACACTCTTGGTAATCCAATATCACTTTTATCAATTAATTCAGAATATATACTAATTGATTTTTGGGGATCAATATGTACTCCCTGCAGAAAACAACATCCAAATTTGAGAAAAGTGTACAATAAATATAAACCTAAAGGATTTGAGATACTTGGAGTTTCATTAGATGATAATAGGAAGGATTGGATTAATGCTATTAATAAAGATAAAATCAATTGGCTGCAGGTTTCATCTCTTACGGGCTGGAATAATGAAGCAGTAGATATTTATAATATCGCATTTGTTCCTCAAAATGTTCTTATTGATGGAAAAAGAAGGATTATTGCAAAGAATCTAAATCCTAGAGAACTTGAAATATATTTAGGAGAAATATTTGAATAGAGGTGTTCGTATTATTCTCATTAGAGAAAGTAAATTGAATCGATTAAATTAGATTAAGCAGGCCTAATCATAACCTAAACTTGGATTTTTACATGCTTACGACAGCTATTTTTTTATCGGCAAAAGTTTACTTGAGAAATAGGACATACTACTATATGCAATATGGATTATTCCTAGCCCAAAGCTTTTAATCTTGATTTCAAAATGGAAAGAACCAATACGCTCATGCAAGGCTACGATCATTGCAATCATAAATACATCAATATTAAATAGAATTTACAAAATGATTCAAAAGTTAAATTTATTTTTCATTATTGCCATTTTACAATCATGCGTACAAAATGATTCTTGGCAATATTTAGGACAAACTCCACCAGATAATGATCCTGTTATATTTGCAAAAAATATAATCACTACAAAGCATCATGAACATAGTGCACCTTCTATTTCGCCTGATGGAAGAGAAATATACTGGTCAGTTTTCAATAAATCTATAAGCCCTAATCAAACAATATATTCCGTTGAATTCAAAGACAATAAATGGAGCGAACCTCAAATAGCTTCTTTTTCTGGTCATTATAGTGACGGTGGTCCTTGTTTTACTCATGATGGGAACCGAATATATTTCTATTCTTTACGCCCTGTTTCAATGGATAGTACAAAATTGATAAATGATATTTGGTATGTAGATAAAAATGAATCAGGCTGGACAAATCCAAAAAATATCGGATTAAACTATTTAACATCTTATGATAAGTGGGTTTTTTCTCCCTCAGTATCTGATAATGGCAATATTTACTTTACGGGATTAATAAACGATATCCATGGATTATATAAAGTTCAAATCAATAATGATTCTTTTGATAATCCGATTCTTCTTATTGATAAAATAAACTCGAATTATGATAATTTTAACTGGACTCCATTTATTGCACCAGACGAGAGTTACATAATATTTTCTTCAAAAAGAGATGATAGCAAGAGTTTTAACGATTTATATATAAGTTTTAAACAAAAAAAAGGTGACTGGAGCAGTCCCTTAAATATGGGCAATAAAATAAATAATGGATCTCATGTGAGATTCCCTTATGTTTCACCAGATGGTAAATATTTATTCTTTACACGAGATAATGGAATTGCTCGTGATGATATTTTTTGGATTGATGCTAAAGTTATTAAGGAAATAAAAACTCAAAATAAATAAAAATGAAAAACAAACTACTTACACAACGATCGAATAGAATATTGAAAAATATCGTTTCGCTTTCTTTAATAATAATGATTCTTTCAAGCTGTATGAGTAATCAGAAAGAAAATGCTACGAGCAAAAAATTTGATGATTCAAATCTCGTACCTGGTTCTTGTACAATCTTTTCATTGGCAGTTGGAGATAAGGTATTATTTGGAAATAATGAAGATTATAAAGATATTCCGTTATACTATTGGGTACGACCCTCTACAACTAAAACTTTCGGTGGAGTCTATTTTGGGTTTGAGAATTTAAGTGCTCAAGGCGGAATAAATGAAAAGGGTCTTGTATTTGACTATAACGGACTTCCAAGTCAAAATCTTAATTCTCATCCTAATCTTCCATCCAGAGGAGCTATAATGACCAGAATCCAACAAACATGTAAAACTGTTGAAGAAGCAATAGCTGTTGCCAAAAAATACAATTGGGGAGGTACACTTACCTATCAAATAAACATAGCTGATGCTACAGGTGATGCCGTTGTAATAAGTGCGGGTCCCGACGGAGAATTAGCATTTACCAAAAAAGCAGAAGGAATAAATTACCTATTATCTACAAATTTTAACCTTGCTAATTATGATAATACATTCGAAGGAACTTATCCTTGTTGGCGGTATTTGCGTGCTGATCAAAAATTAAAGGAAATAAAAAAAGAATCTGATTTAGATGTTAATCATATTCGATACATTCTTGATGCAACACATATAGAGAGTGGACTTGGGAATACGTTATATTCATACGTATGCGATCTTGTAAATGGTAAGATTTACCTGTATTACTGGCATCAGTATGAAGAAGTTGAAATTCTTGACGTAGCAAAAGAGATAGCAAAAAATAGTAATCCTACATTAATAAAAACCTTGTTTTCTAAAGAGCTTGTAGATGAAGCCAATAAAGAACATCTGCAATATAAAAATAATCGAATAGAATAAAGGGCTTGCTCTAAAAAGAGATATTTTAAGCCAATTAAATATTATGAAGAATAAAAATAACAGTATAAGCGATAACAAATTTGATGTATTTGGCAATTAAATAAAATTCAAATTATTCATTTTATGAATCAGTATAAAAAAAATTAAAATGTGCAAGATAATATATCTGACTAGCTCTTTAAAAAATGGTTCAGGAAAAATTGGAGTTACTCAATTCACTATTAAATAATTAAAAAAAATAAAATGAAAAACAAAACACAAATACACAAATTGAATCAAATTATCACAAAACTAATTTTGATGGTTGTTGTAGGGATTTTATTTTCTAGTTGTACAAACAATCAAAAAGTATCTGAGAAGAAAAAGAAAATTGACAATCTTTTAAACTACTGCTATGAAAATGAACTTTTTAATGGAACAGTATTAGTAGCTTCGAGCGATGAAATAATTTATCAAAATGCATTTGGTTTTACGAACTATGATTGTAAAACCCCTTTAAAATTAAATTCAGTTTTCGGCTTGGCTTCGGTGTCAAAAACATTTACTTCTGTTGCTATTATGATGCTGAAAGAAGAAGGCAAACTACAATATGAAGACAAGCTATCGAAATATTTCCCGGATTATCCGAATGCAGATAAAATCACTATTTGGAATCTACTAACTCATACTTCTGGCGTAGCAAACTATTTAGCTTATGATGGGTTTCGTGTTGAAGGCCATCCGGGTGATTTTATAGACGGTATTACAAATCAAAAAGCCTACGAATACTTAAAAACAATAGATACACTACGCTTTATACCCGGTGATAAGTTTAAGTATTCCAATGGTGGCTACTTATTGCTTTCATTGGTTGTTGAAAAAGCATCAGGAAAATTATTTCATGAATTCATGCAGAATGAGATCTTTAATCCATTAAAAATGGAGAATACCTATGTAATCAGTAAGCCTGATTTGCATATTACCAATAGAGCATACGGCTTTACCAATTATAAAAATTCCGATGATGATAATCTATTAACAACTGGTGGAGGAGGCATATTTTCGACAGTGAAAGATTTATTAAAGTGGGATAAAGCTTTATCATCTGAATCTCTAATATCAAAGCAAACTCTATCCAAAGCTTTTGAAGTAACAGTTTTAAATGATGGTAGTTTATCACACAATATAACTGATTCAACCAACGGTTATGGGATGGGATGGGTTTTTAGAATAACTAAAAGCAATAACATTGTTTTTCATGATGGGGGATTAAATGCATGTGTTTCTATGTTCTACAGAGACTTGGGCAGAGATTACACAATTATTATCCTTTCGAATAAAGGTAGTACAAATAGGAATCACTCAATATATACAATTCATGATGGTATTGATAGAATAATGAAAGGAGAAAAAATTGAATATCCGAAAATTCCAATTAGCATCAAATTAAAGAGTTTGATTGATTCAAAAGGAATTGAAAGTGCTTTTTCTCAATTGCAAGAAATAATATCATCTCATAAGTCGAATTATAATTTCAATGTCAACCAACTTAACGGGCTTGGATACTATTATATTAACAATCAAAAATTAGAAGAAGCAAAAGCCGTATTTAAATTGAATATAGAATTATATCCTGAGAATGCAAATGTTTACGACAGTTATGCTGAAGCCTTGATGATAAATAGTGAAAATGAAAAAGCGATAAAATATTACCGCAAATCTTTAAGATTAAATCCTAATAATGAAAATGCAAAAAACATGGTGCAACAGATATTAAAAATAACTAACAATTGATTTTGGAAACATCCCATAATAAAGAAATTAAGAGACCTGCCAAATATCGGAAAAGTAAAAATGAATGAATAAAAACGCAGAAAGAAAATAATACCTCAATAGAAATAAAAAGCCGTTGTTTTGCAACAAAATTTGGAGACCAAAGGTCAGAAACAGCAATGGTGAATGTGATTTTTGAACTTTTAGATTTATAAACTTAAATAGAAATACAATGAAAAAAACAATGTTAATTATCGCCTTATTCTCAACAGTAATTTTGGCTCTATTAATAACAGCAAGTTGTGATAATTCAACATCACAAATCAACAATAACCAATTGACTAATTGGGCGTCAAAAAACTCGCAGAAAATTGAAACCCTTGAATTAACAGAAAATCAAGATGATTTAAATTTATTAAAACAGATTGTTGGAGAAGCAGAAGTTGTTTGTCTTGGTGAAAGTCGCCACGACATCCACGAGCAATTTCAGTTAAAGCAACGCTTTATAAAATACCTTGTTGAAGAAATGAATTTTACAACATTTGTTTTGGAAGCAAGTTTTCCATATTCAAACAAAATCAATGATTATATTCTTAATGGAAATGGTAATATTGACGAATTAATGTCAAATATGCCTGGTTGGTTTTTGTGGGACAATCAGGAAATGAAAAATGTTTTGATTTGGATTAGAGAATTTAATAGTAAGCAAAAGGATGAAAATAAAGTTACGTTTTATGGAATTGATATTGTTGCACCAAACAATGCTCTTGAACAAATCTTTGACTACTTACAGGAAGTAGATGACACTTATTATACTCAAATTCAAAATACGAATTTTGCCCGAAATATAATCGAAGACAATCAGTGGCAGACGACTTTTCAACGTTATACAGAACTCTCACAAGATGAAAAACAAATCCTTATAACAAATTATAACGAACTATATCAACATATAGAACAAAATGAAACAAAGTATATTGCTAATTCATCACAGAGTGAATATGACTGGATTTTAAAACTTTCTTACTCTGCAAGGGAAGCAAATAATATGTTTACAGAGACTGATAGGATAAAAATGGGATTAATTCGAGACAATGCAATGGCAAGTAACAGTTTATGGATAAAGGAGAGAAATGAAAAAATAATCATTTGGGCTCATAATGTTCATATAGCCAAATCAGAATTTACAATGAATATGTTTCCGGATAATCCTATCAAGGGAATGGGATATATCTTAAATCAAGAACTTAAAGGCAAAATGGTTTCAATAGGTGCTTCTTTTAATCAAGGAGAGTTTCAGAATGAAAATATAACTTTTGAACCTGCCCAAGAAAACAGTATTGACGGAACTCTTGCCAAACTAAAAACGGAATACTTTCTTCTTGATTTGAAAGGAAAATCAGAAAGTGCAGAAGTTAAAAAGTGGCTAAATTCAAAAAACTTAATCCGTGCACAAGGTTTTGAAATGACTTGCATTCCTCTAAAATCATTTGATGCAATATATTTTACTAATAAGGTTTCTAGGGTTAATTATAATCCAACGACACTTGAAAGATTGAGAAATTAGAGGGAAATTGATAAAAACGCCCTACAATAAATAGGACTCTGAGCAGTCTGCAAAGCCTGTTCCGCAATAGCGGAAACCCAGCCAGGCTATGTTGAACTACATCTCATTTTAACTCCCAGCCACCAAAACAACCGATGATTTTAATATTTAATAAAAATTTTTATATCTTTACAAAATGAATTGGAAATATAAACAACAAAAGGTGTTTATATCCACAGCATGCTTGTTGGATATGAACACAAAAGGTGTACATATAAGAAGTTATAGCGCATTTGAAAGAAACAAACAACAAGAGAAATGAAAAGAATAATATTTTTAATCGTAATATTGACTTTTTATTCCTGCTCTTCTAATAACCATAAGATTAGCAACGAACAGAAACCATGTCCTAATGACACGTCATTACTATCGACTTACAAGAAAGAACTTGCATTTTCAGCAGAACAAGATCGCGAATTCATTAAGAATTTAATTCAAATAATTCAAAATTTTCAATGCAGGCCCCTTGATACAACTATATTCTCGACTGGTAAAATTGACATTGATCTTGAAACCGATACTATCCTAACAAGAGTTTTTGATAAAAATGACACTATTAGGGTTCAATATTCCTGGACAAAGAATGGGAAATTACTCTGGAGATATGAGTTCCAGAATCCTTATTCATGGTATGAAAGTGAATTATTTCAATATGACAAAAGGAGCAAATGGGTGACTTTTACAATTGGAGTTTACTATGCTTCCCCTGAGATCGGTCAACTTAAAATAGACACAGGGTTCATGGACTTTAAAATCAAACTAGGAATTGCAGATATGAATTCACAAGGCATTGCTCTCGACTACATGAAATATAAAAATTATTTAATTGACTTTAAAGGCGATATCATCACATGGGGCGATCCAGAAAGTAGAGACGGTACATTTATTTGGTATGAACCTTTGAAAAGATTTGTACTATATTATCATCCTTAAAAAACGCGTATAACAGCGGCTTATATTGAATGCCGCAGGTACTGGTCATCAAGACAAAAAATTGTAAATTTGAACAGAGTGAAAATTAACAAACATATAGGTGAAAAAGCGGCACGCACCATAGCCGCAAACCGTTAGCCAACATTTAAAATATGCATACTCAAATAAATATAAGAAAAGCCAAAGCTTGGCAGGAAGCGAAATTGACTGCCATTAAATTGATTAAGACTTGTTTTCATCCAGAATGTGATAAGCCAGCAATTAACTCTCATATTCTACAAAAAAATGGAATATTATCCGAACTTGAAGAAGATGGACATGTCTTTCAAATGGAAATAAATCCCTTTGAAAATGACGTACACTTTTTCAAACAAACTGGCATAAACAAAGCATTTTCTTTTAATTGTTTTTGTCCTACCCATGACACAGAATTATTTAGTTCAATTGAAACTACAGAAATTGATTTTTCAATTTACAGAAACATTTTACTATTTACATTACGAACAAAATATAATGAAAAATTCAGAAAATTAGTTACAGATAGGCAACAAGAAATATTAATCGAAAAGCATTCTGATTTATTTGAGGCTCCTCACCTTTTAATGATAAATCAACAAGAAAAATTAGGAATAAAAGATATTGAGAAAACTGAAAAAATTATTTGGCATGATCTAAATACAGGAGATGAATCATTTGTTTTTTTAGTCAGGGATATAAAAAAAATTCAAATATGTTTATCAGCTTTTTACAACTATGAGACTTCATATGAATTAGGAGAATACGCAAGAATTAATGGTAAGGACAAAGAAAATGTGTCAGATATTTTTATAAGTGTATTCCCATACAAGCAAAAGACTAAGTTCATGATGGGATATAAAAAACGAGATGAAAAAACTGTTAAACAATATGTAAATAGTATATTTAAAGAAAGTGAAAACAGGCTATTATCAAAGCTGACAAATCTACTATTATTTCAATGTGAGACATGGGTCACATCAAAAAACTTTTATAATAATCGTATCAAAAAATGCGAAAAATATTTTAGCTATGCGACAGACTTTTCTAATGCAAATGATAATGAGAGAGTTTTATTCCAAATTAATTTATTCAAGGAAAACTTTTGCAAACAAATGAAACAATGGAAAATAAACAATGCCTAATAAATAGGACTCTGAGCAGTCTGCAAAGCCTGTTCCGCAATAGCGGAAACCCAGGCAGGCTATGTTGAACTACACCCCATGCAGCTATGTACTTATCGACGGTTTTTAATGTTTTGCATGAAAATTTCGGGAATCGATTTTCCGGGGATTGTTCACCGTGGAATACTTTTGGTGAAGTAAAACTTTTTATTTTTCGCTTGTGATCTTCTGTAATAATTCCTTAAATCCGCAAACTACCAAAAAAATCATTTGGGTTGTAGGTATTTTGCAAAATAAAGTCAAACTTCCTGTGATTTTGAGTTTTTT
>Ga0075120_10002507_pt1 | contig 13202 bp, 11 predicted proteins | sample AntAceMetag02UKL_FD_69792 | JGI IMG/M metagenome (GOLD analysis project Ga0075120, IMG submission 69792) | Saline lake microbial communities from Ace Lake, Antarctica - Antarctic Ace Lake Metagenome 02UKL | ecosystem: Environmental > Aquatic > Non-marine Saline and Alkaline > Saline | place... | reverse complement strand
CTATGAGTACATACACCCAAATACTTTATCAAATAGTATTTTCCACCAAAAACAGGGATAAAACCCTAATAGAATCTGGACGCGACCAACTCTTCCGCTATATTTGGGGTATCCTGAAAAAAAACAAATGCCATTTGTACAGAATTGGTGGCGTGGAAGACCATTTGCATATTGTAACCCACATACATCCTATGGTTGCTCCCGCTATTTTGATAAAAGATATTAAACTGGCCGCATCACATATTATCAAAAAGGAAAGCATTTTCCCAAAGTTTAGTGGTTGGCAGGATGGGTATGGAGCGTTTACATACGCAGTTTCGGCAAAGGATAATTTGATTGAGTATGTTAAGAATCAAGTGGAACATCACAAAAAAGTCAACTTTAAAGATGAGTATATTGCATTACTCAAAGAAAACGGGATTGAGTTTGATGAAAAGTACTTGTTTTGAATTGTTGAACCCTTTCAGGGTTCAGTGGTGTTGCCGGGATATAACCACGGGTAATTTGCTTCGCAATTACCCATGGTTATTCATATTTAACCACTTCGTGGTTTGGATAAAAGATGGAACTAAATTTTACTGGATCTTGGGAAGGTTCAACATGAATAACTCCACATGCAATGTGGGAAAAACGGGAAAGGAAAAGACCCTGATAAGGGTCGAACATGAATAAACCCATAAGTTTTATGGGAAAAAGAGGAAAGGAAAAGACCCTGATAAGGGTCGAATATGAATAACCCCACATGCAATGTGGGGAAAAGAAAAACGTAAAAACATGAACCCTGAAAGTGTTCAACCTAAATAACTAACTATGAGTACATACACCCAAATACTTTATCAAATAGTATTTTCCTCCAAAAACATGGGTAAAACCCTAATAGAATCTGGACGCGTCCAACTCTTCCTCTTCAAAAAATAAACCCGTAAAATAATAACAAACAATGGACCTACAACTAAAAAACAAACTCTTCCTCGTTGGAGGAGCTACCGCCGGATTTGGCAACGCTGTTGCCAGGGCGCTTATCAGCGAAGGAGCAACTGTGATTGCAATTGCGCGTAATGCAGAAAATCTCAGTGAATTTACTTCACAATACCCCGATCAAATAGAAGCGATCAACGGCGATATCACCGATTCGGAAATGATTGGCGAAATTGTAAGTTATATTGGTGATAGGCCACTCGATGGAATATTGGTAAACGCTGGTGGACCACCTGCAACTACAGTTCAGGAAACCAGCCTGGAAGATTGGGACATGGCTTACTTTTCGGTGATGCGATGGAAAGTTGAGTTGGTGATGGCTTTGCTCCCAAAATTTAAAAAACAGAGATTCGGACGCGTAGTTTTTGTCGAAAGCATTTCGGTAAAGATGCCCATTCCCAATCTTGTTTTGAGTACCGCTTTTAGAATGGGTGTTGTAGGCTTTGTTAAAACCTTATCGAATGAGGTGGGTAAGGAAGGGATAACACTAAATGTTATGGCGCCGGGCTACCATGAGACCGATGCAGTAAAACGAGTGCTTCAAAAAAAGAGTGAGGTTGAGAGCCTTTCATACGAGGATATTCAGCGGAACCTGGAAAAGAATATTCCGGTAGGCAGAATGGGTCAGGCTGATGAATTTGCTTCGATGGCAGTTTGGTTGCTCTCGCCGTTATCGGGTTATGTAACGGGGCAAACCATTAGTGTGGATGGCGGAGTGATGAGCGGGAGTTTTGGGTAAGAAGGTTTCAGGTTACAAGTTGCAGGGATGTTGGTGTTTTTGTAACTTGCAACAATCTCAAGTTCTTTCAGAAAAATACCCCAACTCCCATGCAGCTATTAACCCGAGTTCGATATAAGAATTAGTATTAAATAATTGAATTTCAATAGCCCCCGTACGGGGGTAAAGAATTTGAGATACTGTACCAGATTTTTGAAAATTTTAAAAATGATAATGAAATACAAAATTTTCAAAAATCTTTAGCATTACGTATCATTTTAGCCCCTGCCTATTGAAATTCAAAACAATAAACCATGTGCATTATACCGAACTTAGCTTAGTACTTCCTCATTCCCCGGTCAACTTGCAGTGCCCATGCATGGATGCCACCGGTAAGGTTGTAAATGTTTTGGAAAGCAAATTTATTTTCAAGCATATCCTGCACGAAATAACTCCTGATGCCTTGGTGGCAATAAATCACGGTCATTTTTTCCTTTGAAAGTTTATCGGTGTTTTCGGGAACTTCATTCATAGGGATGAATATCGAACCTTTGATATGGCAAATCCGTCTTTCCACATGTTCGCGGACATCCAGCAGGTCAATTTCTTCGCCATCATTCAGTTTCTGATTTAGTTCGGTAACGGTAATCGACTTCATTTCAGTATTGCTTTTTGGCAATTTGCTGCAATTCATCCGATTCGTAAATTTCTTTACCCTTGGTTTCATTTGTTGTGATAGTCAACATGGCTTTAGCAACAGAAAAGGCCCTGATGCCACGGTATTTTTTAAACTTGCCCATCATTAGCGGATTAGCCAGAGCCATAAGGAGCTTTCCTGCAGTTTCTCCAAAACGAAATTCATCTCGTGGACCCAAAAGCATGGATGGCCTTAAGATGGAAATATTAGGGATGTCGCATTGTAATACCCGGTTCTCCATCTGGCCTTTTGTACTTAAATAGAAATTGGAAGAATTGGGATTGGCACCAACAGAAGAAACTACTGAAAAACTTTGTGCTTTGATTTTTTCAGCAAAATGTGCCAATCGAACTGGTAGCGTCAAATCAATTCTTGTGAAATTATCTTTGCTGCCGGCCTTTTTAATGGTTGTTCCCAGGCAACAATAAAAATCATCCCCAACAATTTTATTTAAAATATCATCAATGCTGTTAAGCGTAGAAATATGCTCCTTTAGCTTCGGGTGGGTAAAGCCGGAAGCTCGTCGTGAAAATGATAACACCTTTCTATAGCGATTGCTCTCACAAAGTAATTCCAATAAATACCCACCTACCAGGCCGGTACTTCCAAAAATTATGGCAGTTTTTTGTCTTTGCTTTTCGTCCTTTTCTACTTCCATATCCTTTTTTTGTTGATATCTTCCTTGTCGCGAAAAGCCTGTTCAATATCTATTTCAAAACGGTTAGCAATGGCACACAAATAAATGATCATGTCTGCAATTTCATCTCTTACTGAGAATTTAGAAAGGCAAGTCGTCGGTTGGCTCCGGTGGAATATCATCCAAAGTGTGTGGGGGAGCAGCTTGTGGTGCTTCTGAGGCAATTTTTTCTACTTTCCAGGCTTCGAGGTTATTGAAATAATTAACTTGTCCTTCCTTTTCCCATCGTCTCCCACGGATGTTGAATTGCAACTTAACTTCTTCACCCATCCCTACATTGTCCAGTAGTTCGCAGCGATCCTGTGTCAGTTGAAATTTAATGGTGTCGATAAATTCGTTGGCACCAACACTTCGTTTATTCTCAAGCACAAACTCCCTTTTCCTGAAACTTGCTGTTACCTGTGCAATGTCGTACTTTTCTATTAGCTTTCCTGTAATTTCGAAACTCATTTTTTCTTAGATTTATGATGATTTGTTCAATTGTTTTAATAGGGCGCGAAGGTAAGGAAAAGTAGGAAGTGGGGAAATGGAAAAGTGGAAAGATGATAGTTTGAAGTTTTATAAATGGTTTTAGATGCCTTAACATATCTCCATTGTTGTATCTGCAAACAATGGTAATCTAACTTCGAACGGATAGCAACGACGATGGAAAGATGATTTGATCGGAAAATGCAAACATGGGGAAATAGGATTTTGGAATGGTGAGGATATTAATTAATGCAGGCATTTTGGCGAAAATAGTTTCATTCAATATTACCCCAATTTCCCCGGATGGTTTCGTATTTTGAAGATTTATTCAATAATTCCGTGAAGTCTTCCAGAGGAATAGTTTCAGCTCCCAAACTGCGCATATGTTCAGTATCCTGCTGCGCATCGATGGCAAGGAATTTCCATGCTTTTAGTTTCTCGACCAGGTGAAACAGCGCAACCTTTGAAGCATCCCTTTCAGTAAAAAACATCGACTCACCGAAAAACATCCTTCCAAGTGAAACGCCATAAAGGCCACCTACCAGTTTCCCGTCCAATTTAGTTTCTACCGAGTGGGCAAATCCAAGTTCATGTATTTTTACGTAGGCTTCAATCATCTCATCACAAATCCACGTTCCATCCTGTTCCGGCCTTCCTGAAACTGCACATTGTCGGATGACCTCTTCAAAATTTTCATCAAAAGTGATGGTGTAATTTTTATTTTGGATGCTCTGCTTTAAAGATTTTGAAACCTTGAGTTTCTCTGGAAACAAAACCAGCCTGGGATTGAGTGACCACCACAATATTGGCTGGCCTTCATTGAACCAGGGGAATATCCCATTGGCATAGGCAAGGATTAAACGGTCAGGGCTCAAGTCGCCTCCAATAGCGAGTAGGCCGTCTTCCTCAGCGAGGCTGGGGTGGGGGAATACCAAATCTTCGGACAGCTGATAAACGGGCATCAGGTTAAAAATTGAAATGTCATTGCGTTATTTGTTAATCATCAATTTTGTTGATGCTTTAACTATGCCAGATTGCTTTATACTTAGGATGTAAATCCCCGAATTCAATAAATCGCCCAGGTTAAATCTGGAGATATTGCTGATTAATTTATCGGAATAGATCAGTTGGCCCAGGTTGTTATGGATTAAAATTTCTAAGGTTTCATTACGAACGATATCAATTTCCAAATTGAAATTTCCTGCGCTGGGATTGGGAGAAATTTCTATGTTTAATCGGTCGGAGTTGCGATCATTAAATCCGAGGTAGGGGTCAAACCAAAAGGTGTAATATCCATTTGGGGCAGGAGGAGGCAGATTAATTTCATTGCCATCTAATGCTGTTTTTAGGTAATAATCAACTGTATCCTTTGGGCTTAAGTTAGTTATGATCGCCTGATGCATCGGACAGCCAGGGCTCATGTCGATTTTTGTAAAAGCCATATTCCGATCTGTTCTGTAAAAGAGCATGGCCGAATCCACCGGAACATTGCAATCCATCATAGCTGTAACAACCACATGTCCCTGATAATCCTGCATGCCGGTAATTTTCGGATGTTCGATACGCAAATAATCAGGCATCGTAACTTCTTTGGTGATGCAATGCAGTGCACCATATAAGGGTGTTAATGGAGAGGCATCTACCATTTCAATCCTGTAGCCCAGCATGTTCTCTTCGTAAACTTGTTTAGCCAAGCTATCATATTCGGGTAAATTGTACGATGGCACAACGATCACATCGTTGATGATGATGGAGTTGGTGTAAGTTCTCATCTCATCGTTCTGGATTGTGGCCCAGGTACCATTCGCCTTTGGAGGTGCCGGAACCCTGACAATCTTGTAATTCCTTCCAAACGAATTGGTCATCTGGCCAAGGGCAAGCGCAAAGGATTCGATCAGATTGTAATCAGGAACAAAATCAGGATATTCGGAAATCATGATGGTTTCGTGGTCGAGAATTTTCATAAACATATCCACATGGCACCAAATGCCCCCGCCACTATTGACGAGCGCCTCAAGGAACATCATTTCAGTCAACCCAAATTCTTCCTCGAAAATCTCCTTGACTTCTGATTGGGACAAGCCAGCATTTTGTGAAAAAATCCGTGTGCTTCCCCAGCCACGGCCCAGTCCATCCAATAAAATGTTTCCACCTTCAAATTCAAGGTTGATGTTGCTCGCCGGTATGTTCCAAAGGTTGGCCAGTTGAGTGGGAATAGCATTATCATTTGGCCTGCCATATGCCGAATAGCCTGCATCTTTTATAATATGCTGGTAGGGTGTCGTTTCTTTGGAGTAGCCCGTAAATGGGCCGTAGTCCCGAATCCACAATGTTTCTGTCCAGGCAGGGATGAGAAACACATTTTCATCCGGCACACCGTGATCGCGCAGGTAATCCCTAATCTCGGTGGTGTCCATGGGTGCCTGCCCCGGGTAGTAAATTACCCATACTTTGGCTGAAGGCTGTACAGCTTTTGCAATGGCCGCAGTTATGGGGTTTCGGCTGTCGTTGTAATCCCAGGTGAGCAACAGGCCTTCCTGCTTTTCGAATTCGGGTGGGAAGTAAACATTTTGGGCTTGAGCAGAAGTCATTGCAAGCCAGAGAAATATTATTAACAGGAATTTATTAATCATAAAAGGTGAATTTTGAGGCCGCAAAATAAACAAAATTTGCGCTATTGCAAATGTTCACAGATTACAGGGGTACACGACAAATTGCATTTTCACTCGAAATAATTCGGATTTAAGTATGTTTTGGCTCCAGGGGAGCCGAACATTGGTGGAAGATATTGCCCTTATTGAAAAGGGCGCCACGTAGTGGTGCGATGTATTTTCTCCTTGAGTATGAAACATTCTCCCATATTGACAGGCTGCACCTCCGGCGCGGTTTTGCATAAAGGCTGAGGTTTTTTACCAACATATGGCCCCGCTGGGGCCGGACAATTGGCTTTGATCTATTATGAGTTGAATTCTGGGTATTGAGTACAATTGATCCGCGCAGAAACCTTACTGTGCGATTTGTCGTGCACCCTCTGACAGTTGCTTAATCAATCACCAGCTTTTCAATCACTGTTCCTTCGATGGTTTCGATTTGAAGGTAGTAAATTCCTTTTTTGAATGAAGTGGTGTTGATTTGTAGTGATTTGGCATCGGTAGCTTGCTGATAAACAACCTGTCCGATGTTATCGGTAATTAGAATGCTGAACATATTTATCTGAGATTCAACATTTAAAATATCATTAACAGGATTTGGATACACCTTCAAATATGGAAAGTAATTATCATTTTTAATTTTGGTAACGATCAACGAAACAGGATCTGAAAATGATTCACACTCGGTATAAACTGCAGAAACCATAAAAGAGTGATCACCTTCTGGTACATCAAATATTGTAGCCTGGTTTTGCATTAACCCAGATTGGATTAAGTTATCATTTTGGTAAAGGTTGAAATACAAGAATTCGTCGGGATTTTCAAGCATATCCCACGTGAGGAACACTGTATTTGGTCCGGTTTCTTCAGCGGAAAGATCGATGGGTGCCGGAAAGGGGCATTCATCAATTACTGTTAACGAAACAGGTACACTACAGATGTGCATGTTTAAATCGTTCGAGGTAACCTTAATAAGTGCATTGTAGGTGCCGGGTTCAAGTCCGCTTGCATCAACAGTTAAAATCCTCTCATCTAAATCTTCACAATAAACAAACCCCGAACATGTATCAACTGAAAGCCATGTTGCCGGAGGAGGTGTATCGTGAAGTTCGTAAGCAAACATAACACCAGGTTGGAGCAGGCCGCCAATTGAAGTAGTACCCGGTTCAAAAGCATTGTCGATGGCGAATAAACCTCCGGCACTTTCATATGGGAAAGAAAAATCATTCGTTACATTATACATTACACCCGTTGCAGTGCCTTCCGGCAATAAGTATTCGACTATCACACATGAATCCCCTTTTTTATTAGTGTTTTCATACATATAATATAAAAATCCATAGAGGTAATTGTTGCCATTATAATTATCAAAAGCAAGGCTGGCAATATTCTGGCCAATTGGTAGGGTATTCAATAATTCACCAGAACGATTAAACATTATGATTTCGTTAATCCAAATACTGTAAAATACATCTAAATTGTAATCATATGTTATTGCAGATACTTCATATGGTACCGAAATAGTACTAATCAGCATTTGTTTCTCGAAATCCAATTGATATAGGGTATTGCCATATTGACCACAATAAAAATACAAACCATCGTATGCTAATCCGTGATTACAACCGGCCACTCCACAGCTGAATTCTTCTACAAAGGTCCCATCCATTTCGTATTTACAAAATTCATTGTAATTGTAGGTTAAGGTATAAATATATTTACCATCCGTTTCAATTCCTATCTCGCCTACACTCAGATGCAGAGGTGCCTGAAATTGCAGGTCCCATAGGGCATCGATTCCACCGTCTGGTATCGGTAAAGACTTTTTTATTCCAATTTCATTTACTGAATTATCCAAATTAGCCGGATGAGTAGTAATGTTGTTTTTTTCAGTAGCATCACTTGTGATTGTGATATTGTAGTGGAGTGGGCCTTCACCAATATTGATGATCTTTAGGGTGTCTGAATCAGATTGACCTAAACTAAGCGTAAATTCGATATTTGATGGTTCAGAAGCAATAGCAGGCTCACCGATACAATCTACCACTGTGAAGGCAACAGGAATGCTTACTTGCGGATTTGCAGTATCGTTGCTGGTAATAATAAGGTTGGCAAAATAATCCCCCTCTGTCATTCCTGCAGAATTAAAATACAATACTGCTGTATCTTTTTCAAGTGGTGGGACTTCCCCTGAAAATGGAATAACTGACAGCCAGTTTTCCATTTTTACATATCCGGTTTTCCTTAAAAATCCGACTTCAATATCAAAAATAAGGTTTTCATTCCCAAAGTTACTAACTATCAGGTTTTGTGTAGAGTTTAGGTCCGGTTCCAGAGTATCAACAACAATCGGTGGTGCAACATAAATATATGGGCCTTGAATTTGAGGGATGCCAGCCTTGAAATCAGCCAGATTGCCGTATGCATATGTTTCGCAGGAACATGTAACAGGTGCTTGCCAATTGGTCCTGAACCGGAGATAATGCGTTCCAAAAACAACAGAATCGGGAATGTTTACCTGAAAGGTGTAAAAGGTGCCTTCAAATTCACAGTAGCCGTCATCGAATATTGTTTCATCGAATTGAAAGTAATAATCGTCGTTGTAGTCAATCCACACATCAAAATAGGTATCATCATAACCAGCTTGAACTGTTAATTCATAGCTCATACCAGGGATAATCTCATGGACCGAGTCAGTAAAATCATGGTACCAGGTATAGGGTACACCATTACATTGAATAATTGGTATGTTGATATTGGACAAGTCCCAATAAGTCAAGCCGTCACCAAAATTACAGCCACTGGAGTAGAGTCCGTCAATGCACAGGGATGGCTCTAAACATGTTATTGTTTTTGTTTTGCAATCATTATCAGGATTTTCATCTCCAGGCAAATAGGTGCATGCCTCAAAATAATAATCTTTGTATTCAGTCATGTCAACAGTTACGGGCAAGGTAATCTCCACAGTTTCACCCCAGGCTATTGGGCCGGGCAATGTATCGTAATAATAACCATCATCCCAGCTCACATCATAAGGTATATTTGATTGCGTATTATAACCATCATTTTTGATGACAATGCTTATTGGTTCGGTGGAAGTCAGGTTTATTCCTGAAATAGGATTTGTAAACGAAAAAACCAGTACATCATTTTGATTTTCGTTTGTTATGCTGGCTTGCCCGAAAAGGGTAGGGGCAAGCAGGAAAAATACGAGGTAAAAGAGTAGATGTTTCATGGCATGAATTTTTTAACTGTCAGACAGTTACCTGTAATACAAATGAATAGGACAAAGTTTAAACCGAAAGACTTTCTACCAAATTAATGGAAAACTGTCTGACAGTTTTAGCCCAAAGATACAAACTATTTAGATGTATGTCAAAATATTGTGCAGAATTTGTATCAATTGCCTGACTCTGTCAGGATCATAGGCGCGAACGCTGACAGGTCACTTATCCAAGGATCTGTCAGAGTGCAAAGCACCTGACAGCGTCAGTTGAGGAGGAAATCACTTCATTAAAAGAGCTAATTTTAGGTCAGTCTTTATTTTAATTCCCTTAGAAACTTGAATCCGCTTGGTGAGTTGCATTCGTTCAATTTGATAATAGAATTAAATTGTTTGAGTAAACTGTCAGTGTGTTTCTGTTAATCAACTTATGTTAACCATGGTTAATTGCAGGTGTATTTTTAATTAATAAACGGGTAACTGTCTGACAGTTATTCTAAAGATTTTTTTACCAACTCAATCGTCAAATCAATTTCTTCATTTGTAATGATCAGGGGAGGGGCAATCCTGAATGCATTTGGCATAAAAAGGAACTGGTCGCTGACCAAACCATTTTCCAGCAAGGAGTTCATTACTTTTGATGTGGTTTCAAGATTCTCCAATTCAATGGCAATTTGAAGGCCTTTGCGTCTAATGTTTTTGACAATTCTTAAATCTTTGAGAGCTGATTCATACCGTTGTCCTTTTTCCTCAACCTGCCCGATGATTTCTTTGTTGTTGATAAGCGTTTCCAGGTTTGCCAATGCACCGGCAGCACTCACCGGGTGTCCTCCGAAGGTAGTGATGTGGCCAAGGTTGGGATTGTTGGTCAGCGATAGCATGATTTTTTTATCAGCAATAAATGCCCCGATGGGCATCCCACCGCCCATACCTTTGGCCAGGCAGAGAATATCAGGAACAACATTGTAATGCTCAAAACAAAACAGTTTTCCTGTTCGACCAAAGCCTACCTGGATCTCATCAAATATTAGTAATGTTCCCGTTTCATCGCACTTTTTGCGGAGTACTTTCAGAAAATCATTTTCAGGAAGAATCACTCCTGCTTCAGCTTGAATGGGTTCAACCAAAACACAGGCTGTACGTTCAGTAATTTGCTCTAAATCAGCAATAGAGTTGAATTTCAGAAACCTGATATCCGGCAGTAGTGGGCGATAGGCATATTTCATTTCTTCGCTGCCCAACATGCTGAAAGCACCGTGGGTCCCACCGTGGTAGGCATTTTTAAATCCAATCATCTCGGTTTTGCCCGTAAACCTTTTGGCCAACTTCAAGGCTCCATCTATCGCTTCACTGCCCGAATTTACCAGATAAGTAGAATTCAAACTTTTGGGCAGTACCTCTGCAAGTTTTCCGGCAAGTTTTACCTGTGGCGATTGGATGTATTCACCATAAACCATCAGGTGCATATATTTATCCAATTGATCTTTAACAGCATTAACAATGGCCGGGTGGCGATGGCCCAGGTTGCTTACACAAACACCAGAAACAAGATCGATGTAACGCTTTCCATTGCTTGCATATAAATAAATTCCTTCAGCCTTTTCAATTTCAATGCCGGATGGTGACGAGGAAGGCAGTGCCAGGTGTTGAAAAAATAGTTGCCGGTTTGTGAGCATAGATTTGAGTTTTCCGCAAAGTTAATAAGGAAAATGGAAAGTAAAAAAGTTATGAAAGAATGTGTGACTGCCAGAATTTTAAAATGTGAGAATGCATAAATGTGGCAAGTAATGGAATGCTTGAATGCTAGAATGCTTGAATGCTTGAATGGGTGAATATTTGAATGCTTGAATTTTTAAATCTTTGAATCTTTAAATGCTTAAATGTTAATAGATTCCATCTTATCTTCCCTATGCTTTTTCCACCTCTACTCCTTCAACCTCTCGATATCACGCCGCTGTTTCTTGGTGGGCCGTCCAATTCCCCTGTCACGACGCTCCCAATTAAGTTCGTTGTATTTTTTCAGTTTGTCGTACTCCTCCTGTGAAGTCAAATCTTCGGCGTAATTGTGAACTAGTTTTGCACCAACGCGATTGGATAGAAGCTCGGTAACTTTAACAGTCCTGGTAAAATGGGGGTTAACTCTGATGCTGATGACATCGCCAACATGTGCATCCCTCGAAGGCTTTATTTCCTGGTCATCGATCTTCACCTTGCCAGCCCTGCACGCTGCCGAAGCCATACTTCGGGTTTTGAAAACACGCACAGCCCACAGCCATTTATCTATCCTGATCCCGTCGCCCATTGCAGCTTATTTTTTCCTGAAATAGAGCTGAAGCGGAATACCGGTGAAATCAAAGTGACTTCTCAGTTTATTCTCGACAAACCTTTTGTATGGGTCTTTGAGGTATTGAGGCAGGTTGCAAAAGAAAACGAATGCCGGGAATTTTGTTGGCAATTGCGTAATGTATTTTATGGTAACGGTCTTTCCTTTGTACATGGGTGGGGAGTTACTTTCGATGATTGGGAGCAGGGTTTCATTCAGGACAGATGTGGCAACCTTCCTTTTCCTGTTTTGAAAAGCCCGGTTGGCAGCTTCCAGCGCTTTAAATATTCTTTGCTTATTAATTACCGAAGTAAAAACAATTTCATAATCAGTGAATGGTGCTGTTTTATTGCGGATGATTGCTTCAAATTCCAGGTGGGTATTGGAACTCTTTTCGATAAGGTCCCACTTATTTACGATGATAACTATACTCTTCCTGTTTTTTTCGGCCAGGTGCAAAATATTGAGGTCCTGCGATTCGAAGCCCACTGTAGCATCAACAATTAGCAGGCAAACATCGCTGTGTTCGATGGCGCGGATTGAGCGCATTACAGAATAAAATTCGATATTTTCGGAAACCTTGGTTTTTTTCCGAACACCCGCTGTGTCCACCAATAAAAATTCAAATCCAAAACTGCTATATTTAGTGTCAATCGAATCGCGTGTGGTGCCGGCTACATCAGTTACAATGTTGCGTTCAATACCTAACAGTGCATTAATAAAAGATGATTTACCAACATTTGGCCTTCCAACAACTGCAAACTTAGGCAATTCCGTTTCATCTTCTTCGGGTTGTTTTTCGAAGTAGGAAGTTACTTTATCCAGTAAATCCCCGGTTCCGCTTCCATTTATGGCCGAAATATCGTAGATGTGTCCCAGCCCCATCGCGAAAAATTCGGCGGTATCGTTAAGCTGCTTGTTACTGTCAACCTTGTTGGCTGCAATAACTACCTTCTTTTTAGATTTACGCAGAATTTCAGCAACATCACTATCCATGCCCGAAAGTCCATCTTTTGCATCCACCACAAACATGATTACATCAGCTTCGCTTATGGCCAGTTCAACTTGTTTCCTGATTTCGTCTTCGAAGACATCGTCAGAACCAAGTACATATCCACCGGTATCAATTACTGAAAATTCGATGCCGTTCCAGTCGCTTTTACCATAATGCCGATCGCGGGTCACGCCGCTGGTTTCTTCAACAATGGCTTGACGTTGGCCAAGCAAGCGGTTAAAAAGTGTCGATTTGCCAACATTTGGTCTTCCAACTATTGCTAAAATATTTCCCATGATTTTTTAAATGTCGTGTTAACTTACTTACAACTGCACTAAATTCTTTTTCTAATTAGTGTTCGTCTATAAAGTCCAACTTCTGCGTTGTTGCTCAAAATCCAAATCCTCAAATACATTAGTATTCTGCGGTTTGAATTTTTCACACGCCTTGAAT
>Ga0075120_10002505_pt1 | contig 13204 bp, 15 predicted proteins | sample AntAceMetag02UKL_FD_69792 | JGI IMG/M metagenome (GOLD analysis project Ga0075120, IMG submission 69792) | Saline lake microbial communities from Ace Lake, Antarctica - Antarctic Ace Lake Metagenome 02UKL | ecosystem: Environmental > Aquatic > Non-marine Saline and Alkaline > Saline | place... | reverse complement strand
CACTTCTCTCGAGACGAAATCTTGTTAATGTCTTTTTCATCGAAAAAAACACTTCCGCTTGTCATTTTTTCTTCTCCAAGAAGAATTTTAAAAAGAGTTGTTTTCCCTGCTCCTGAACGACCCACGATACAAACAAATTCTCCTTTATCAATTTTAAAAGAAACACCATCCAAAACCGCCTTTTCTCTTTTAGTTAAATAGGCGGGATATATTTTTGTTACGTTATTGAAAAAAATCATCTTTTAATAAATCAAGGTCACCGTCCAAAACATCTTCTACATTTGATGTTTCTTTCTGTGTCCGAAGATCTTTTACTAGTTTATAAGGATGCAAAACATAGTTTCTTATCTGATTGCCCCAACTCTTCCCATCGCTCTCCCCTTTCGCTTTTTCTAGCTCCTGCTTTTTCTTCTCTTCTTCAATCTTCTGTAGCTTTGATTTTAATATGTTCAATGCGGTTTTTTTATTTTCTCCTTGCAATCGTTCGTTCTGTGAACTAACAGCAATCCCTGTTGGAATGTGAGTAATGCGAATCGCACTTTCTCTTTTGTTGACATGCTGTCCTCCAGGACCAGAAGACCTAAAAGTATCAATTCTTAAATCATCTTCCTTGATTTCCAACTGAGACTCATTATTATTTATTACCGGGAAAACTTCAACCTCTGCAAAAGAAGTGTGTCTTAAACCTGCCGAGGAAAAAGGAGACTTTCTTACCAGGCGATGCGTCCCCGTTTCTTTTTTAAAAAAACCAAATGCATATTTCCCCTCGATTTTTAGTGAAACATTTTTAATTCCTGCCCTACCTTCGGGCCCCCCCGCCTCTCCATAAGAAACAGAGATAATTTCCGTTTTAAAGTTTCTTCTTTCTCCATATCTTTTGTACATTCGAAGAAGCATCGTCACAAAATCTTCAGAATCTCTCCCTCCCGCACCTGCTGATATTTCCAAGATAGCATCATTTTTATCAAACTTCTCCGATAAAAAAGTGTAAATTTCTCTCTTTTTAACCTCTTTCTTAAAAGAAATAATATTTTCTATAATTTCTTTGTTTAAAGACTCCTCATCTCCAAGTTCGTTGTAAAGTTCTTCGATATCCCCTACTTTCCTTAAAAAATGTTCTATCTCTTCTACCTCTTCCTTCGTTACAGATAATTCTTTTTGTTTTTGAACGGCGTTTACTGGATCATCCCAAAGACTCGTATCGGTGATCTCCTTTTCAAGCTTCTTTAATCTCTCTTTCTTTTTTGCAATATCAAAGACACTCTTCCATTTGGAAGATTTTATTTTTTAATTCTATAATTTCTTTTTCTATTTCCATTTTTTTACTTGAGCCGGAGGCGGGAGTTGAACCCACGACCTACTCTTTACGAGAGAGTCGCTCTACCACTGAGCTACTCCGGCCTATTGTGTTTTAAAAATTTCAATTAGTGATTCAAAAAAACCTTTTTCTTTTTCTTCTTCATTAATTTCCTCATTTTCTATTTCTTCTTCACGAGAAATAATAATTACATTTTCGCCCTCTTTTTTCAAAAGAAGTTGTTCTCTAGCGACTCTTTCTATCTTTTCTTCAATATCTATCGTTTGGATTTTCTCCTCCATTTTTTCTTTTTCATCAGAAATTCTTCCTAGCTCTTCTTCAGATCTTTGAAGTTGCTCCTTAGTAATTTTTCTTTCGTTCCAAAGTTTTACATTAAAAAATATCAAGACAGCCATAATCGTTATTAAAACAAAAAAAGTCGTGTAGTTTATTTTCTCTTTCTTTTTTTTCCTGACCATTTTTTAATTATAACTTCAGTAGTAAATTCTATCAAGAAATCTATTTTTTAAAGACCTTGAAATAAGCTTCTTGTGGAATATTGACTTTTCCTTCTTTTTCAAGTCTCTTCTTTCCTTTTTTTTGTTTTTCTAAAAGTTTCCTCTTCCTGGTAACGTCTCCACCATAAAGATCACCTGTAACGTCTTTTCTTCGAGCTTTAATTGTTTCTCGGGCAATAATATTCCCTCCCACCCTTGCTTGTATAGCAACCGCAAACTGTTGCGGAGGGATTGCTTCTTTTAATTTTAGTGCCACTCTTCTCCCTTCTGCAAATGCTTCGTCACGAGAAATTATTACTGAAAATGCTTCGTCCACTTGATGAGCAATGAGGATTTCCATCTTTAGTAAGTTTTCTGGATAAAACCCTTTTAACTTATAACCCGCAGAAGCATATCCCTTGGTAGCGCTTTTTAGATTATCATGAAAAGTGATGATTATCCTTCTAAGTGGTGCGTCATAGACAACAAGAACTTTGTCTACAGAAAGATATCTGGTATCAACATAATTTCCTTTCAATTCTCCTAGTACCTCTGCAACATTGCCCAACATACTTTCTGGGGTAACTACTTCAACTCTTACCCATGGTTCTTTTTTTTCTAAAATTGTGGTCTCGTCTGGCCAATCAGAGGCGGATCTTATCTCTATTTCTTCTTTGTTCTGCTTTACTATTTTATAGGTCACCGAGGGAGCAGAAACTATAAGATTCAAATCATATTCTCTTCTTAATCTTTCCGAAATAATTTCTGAGTGTAGTGAGCCTAAAAAACCGCAACGATATCCCCTCCCAAAAACTTCTTTAAATTCCGGCTCAAAAGTAAGTGCGGGATCGGTAAGTTTTATCTCATAAAGTGCGTTTTTAAACACTGGGTAATCCTGTGGATTGCGAAGATAAAAACTGCTAAAAACCATTGGTTTAGGATCTTTATATCCAGCAAGAGGCAAAACGTTCTCCCCTTTTCTGCAAATAGTATCTCCCGATTTTACAACACCCACTTCTTTAATCCCAGTAGCGATATATCCGATATCCCCGGCAATCAGTTTTTTTTGCACAACCCACTTTGGAGAAAAAAAACCTATTTCTTTAGCATCACCACTTGTATTGGAAGCAAAAAAGTATATCTTCTCATTGCTATTTAGCTCTCCATCAACAACTCGAACATGTGCAATAACTCCTTTATAAGCATTATATTCCGAATCAAAAACCAGTGCTCTAAATTCTTTATCATTTGTTGATTCCTTGGGAGACGGAAGTTTATCGATTATAGCATCAAGAACCGCCTCAATATTTATGCCTTTTTTCCCTGATATTTTGATAATATCTTCTCTCTTAACTCCTAACACCTGTATCATCTCTTCTTCAGTTTCTTCGACACAAGCAGTGTCTAGGTCAATTTTATTAATCACTGGTATTATTTTAAAGTTCTCTCCTTTCTGGTGAGCAAGATCAAGATTTGCAAGTGTCTGTGCCTGAATTCCTTTTGATGCATCGACAAGAAGCACTGCCCCTTCTACGGCAGCAAGGGACCTGGAAACCTCATAAGAAAAATCAACATGTCCAGGAGTATCAATCATGTTTAATACATATCCCTTATACGTCATTCTCACCGGCCTTAACTTAATCGTAATTCCTCTCTCTCTTTCAAGCTCCATATCGTCTAGATACTGCTCTTGCATATCTTTTTGAGAAACCGTTTCTGTAATTTCCAAAAACCTATCCGCTAACGTGGATTTTCCATGATCAATATGACTTATAATACAAAAATTTCTAACCTTCATCTTCTTGAAAATGCTTCTTTAATAGAAAAAAGCTCTTTTGATTTTAATAATTTTGAAACAAAAACATAAACAAAAAATGCAAAGACTAAAGCAATAATTGTTTGAGCCAAAACTGCTAAGAAAGTCTGTAAAACAATAGTTTTCCCGATTATCCGTAAAAGAATAAATGTTGATAGTCCCATTATTGTTGACGATAAAATTATTTTCTCTAAACAATCTCTTATTCCCATACCTTTGAATCCACCGACTCTATTTTTAAAAAAATAAATTAAGAGAAAAAAATGTAAAACCGTAGAGAATAAAATTGCCAAAGGAAAAGCAATCACCTCAATGTTGTTAATCGATTGAATCTTTAGCGAAGCTGCCAAAAAGTTTCGAAAAATATTATCAAAACCAAGAATCCAAATAAAGAGAAAAGATAAACTAATATTTGTTCCCATAGAAACAAGTGAAGCAATAACGGGCGTTTTTGTGTCTTGAAAAGAGAAGAATGCTCTCACCAAAACATGAACAAGTGCCGCCGCAAAAAAGGAAAATGCAAAAATACCCAAGGACGCAGCAGTAAGCTGAGTTTCTTTCCACCCGAATCCTTCTGTCCCCAAAACAAGACGTACAATATGTGCTCTAAGAAGAAAGATTATAATACTTATCGGGATAATAAAGAAAAGTACCTGACAGATAACCGAAGAGAGACTTTTTGAAAACTTTTCTTTTTCTTGTGCCGCTAATGATTTTGAGAACGCAGGAAAAGCAGCAACGGCAAATGCTACACCGATTACTCTAACAGGAAAAGACTGTAAATGATTTGCTAAATTAAAAATTGATATACTCCCTGCGGTAAGCAAGGAGGCAAGCGCGGTAGTTACAATAACGTTAACCTTAGAAGATACCTGTCCAACGATTCGCGGAATCATCAGATAAAATATTCTCCTTAGTTCTTTTTGATTAAGATCTAGGATCGCCTGATAAGAAAACCCTGAAAAATATGAAGAGGGTATTTGAACAAGAAGATGAAGTATCGAACCTAAAATAACACCATATGCCAAACCACTCAATCCAAAATAAGGAGTGAAAAAAATAATTCCGAAAATAATTCCTATATTATAAAATATCGGAGCTAAAGAATATGCCAGAAATTTATCAAAGTACTGTAATACTCCAGAAAATAAGCTTGATGCACCAAGTAAAATTGGACTAATTAACATTATCCTTGTCAAAAAAACCGTTTCTTGGAGATATTCTGCAGAAAATCCTGGTGCAATAATTTTGACAATAAATGGTGTGAAAAGAAAAAGAATTCCGCAAAGAACAGTTAAAGTAATGATTAATACATTTAACGTGTTGTTGGCAAGCTTCCATCCTTCATTTTTACTTTTTTCGAGTGTTAGTGCGAAAATTGGTAAAAAGGCAGCAACTATTCCCCCAGTAATAATAACTCCATAAACAAAATCCGGAATTGCAAACGCAGCAAAATAAATATCAAGTTTTTCTATGTCAAAATAACCTACTAAGAGTCTGTCTCGCAAAAGTCCAAGTACGGCGCTTATTCCGACCGAGAAAGCAATAAGTCCTGCAGAAAAAGTTATTGTTTTTGATCTGGAGTTTATAATACGTCTAATCATTTGTTCTGGGGCTAAGATTATAAAAAAGCTCAAGCAGGGCGTAAGCCGAATTCTGTTCCTCGATAAATCGAGGGGCAATCATTTATCTTGCTCTTTGATTACTCAAAGAGTCTAGCGGGCCACCAAAACTTGCCCTTGCACCCAGATAGAGATTTAGCCGTTTCACACCTTATGTTGCCATAAAGCTTATCCATTTAAGGATATCAAACACCTTGCGGTGCTTGACGTCTCTGCTCGCACCCCTCGCCTCACGACGGACGGGAGTTACCCGCTACCCTTGTTAAATAAATAACTGAGTGTTCGGACTTTCCTCCCCCTATATATTATAGAGAGCGATTGCCTCGCCTGCTTGAGCACTTATATACTGTCACAAACAGATACCTCTGTCAACAATATTTTTAGAAGAAATAAAGGAGAGCACTGGCCCTCCTTTGTAGAGTTTTTCGTTTTATAATAATTTTTTTTCGCGTACGAGAACGGTTGTTTTAGAGTTTTCCACCTTATACTCTGCAACGCCATTGACTGGTGTTCGCATAATTGCGCAAGCCAACAAACAATCTTTTGAAATGATGTATTCGTTGGTTTGAAGGGAAGGAAGAACTCCATAATCTTTGATAATTACTTTTATTTCTTTGGGCTCTTTTTTGTCTTTCACAATTTTTATTTTTGCTAGACAATAAGCCCCGTTTTTCTTCTTTTTCTGCAGTTCATGCAATTCAAAATCCAAAAATGCTATTTCTCTATCTACTTCTTGAACTTCAATCATTTTTTCCTCCAGCGGGCCACTGCTGTTAAAGATGTTTTTCTTACACTCCCTTAATAAACACCTTTTTTCAAAAATCTCTTCTTCTCGTTTTTTCTTTCCCAAAAAAATCACTCCTTATTTTATAATGAACAGCGAAAAACTTTTTCTATTATACTATCTTTTTTATAATAAGTAAAGAAAAAGCCCCTCATTTTACTGAAGGACTCTTTTTTTACTCTGTTGTTTTTCCGTCAAAATGTTCTTCGTCTTCCATCGCATTTTCTCGAGTTTGATGGATTACTCCATCACGATGCTCGGGTGGAGAATAAATTGTATAAAGTTTTAGTGGTTCATCTCCGGTATTAATTAGGTTGTGTTTAACTCCAGCGGGAATAACGACTGCGTAGTCGTCTTCCATTTCGTATTCAACGTCATTAAGAACTGCTTTTGCCTCCCCATCTTCGATGCGAATAAATTGGTCAAGATCATGAATCTCTTCTCCGATTTCATCTCCTGGTTGAATACACATTACCACTAACTGACAGTTTTTAGCAGTATAGAGAACCTTTCGAAAGTTCTCATTTTCTTTTGTTTCTTTTTCGATATCACCTATATATCCTTTCATTTTCAAAAATAATTAAAATTTATAATGTGTGATGATTCTATCAGAAAAAGAGTAAAAGTCAACCCGAAATCCCCTTTTCTTTTAGTACTTTATTTGCTTCTTTTCTGTAAAGACAAAAGTCACAGTCCGGAGAACTATCAGGAACCACATCTTGATCAAGAACATCCTTTATTTTATAAACGGTATCTTCAATCCAAGAATCATCGCCCCTATAAGGAATAAGAGTAACATCAAACTCAACCCTCCCATCAAACGCTTCAACATCTGTTTTTCCATTACAATACACAAAGTATCCAACATCAGAGACATTAAGATTGTTTTTTCTAAGAAGCCACTGATAAACCTCCATCTGTCTTTTGTAAGAATCCTGCCAATCTTTATCAAGCGAGGTAATTTTTTCCTCTTTACTAGTCGCTTTGTAGTCTACGACGATATACTCCTCTTCTTTATTAATCCAAAGATCATCAATCGCTCCAGTAATAATCAAGCCTGTTGGTTGATGATAAAACTGCACCCCTTTAAAGTTTTCTCTCCACTCATTAATCTCTGCTCTCTGTGCAGGGATTGCGTCAATGCCATACTTTTCAAGAAGAGGATGTTTTGTTTGTAGTTTTCGGTGGATATCAAATTCTTTCTTCAAAAGTTTATCAACCGCAGAGTTTATTGCAAAAGGAAATCCTGGAGGTGTACCAACGCCGAGTCTTCTGTCGATATAAAAACAACGAGGGCAGTTTAAAAAAAGATCAATCTTTGATCTACTAATTTTAAAAGGCTCTTTACTTTTGGGATTATAAAGATTTCTACTTCTTTTACCGTTATAATATTGTGACATGGTAATAAAAATTATATTTTTTTTGAATCATATGCCCAGTGTAAAAGCGCTTGTCTTTGTTTCTTGCGACATAAAAGATCTCCACTTCTACGGTTGTTTACTACAGCAGAAAGATGTCTTCTAAAAGCCGTCCACCTTTTAATTTGTCTTCTACCCTCTTTTTGCATTTTGTCCTTCACTACTATCTTCTTCATCTTCAAATATTAGTTGATTTTTGAGTACAATAACGGTATATACCCCGCAAATGATAAATAGAAAAAAGAAAAGGTAGTTATAGTCTCTAATATTTAGATACCACCTTATTGCTACTAAAACTCCCAAAGAGAAAACAGATATTTCATAAAAAATAAGTTGCCACCATTTAATTTTGAACTGCATATTATTTTTTTCTATAAAACGATTTTTCGAGTTCTCTAACTTCTTTTTCACTAAAGCCAAAGTGATGAGCAATTTCATGATACACGGTTCGTTGAACAATTCTTTTTAGTCTCTCGTTGTTTTTTGCAAATCTTTCTATTGGTTCTTTAAAAATTGTTATCTTGTCCGGTAGATTTCCTCCAAATCCTCTTCCCCAAACATTTTTTGGTACTCCTTGATAAAGACCCAAAAGATATGTGTTTTTCCTCGCGCCTCCTCTTATTCGGTTCACTTCTCTATCTGGTCTTTCTTCAACACATATCGCAACATTGTCCATCTTATCTTTAATGAAAGAAGGCATCTCTGATATAGCATTTTTAACCAAATCCTCAAATTCTTCAATCTTCATCATTAGAAAATCTTTAATGACCAAATAATCCCACGAACATGATTATCATTTCTTTGCCACATCTCTCGCGGAATAACTAATCCTCCATATCCAAAGTGAAAAACAAAAATATATTCACCAAGAGCAGTAATATAGTACTGGTAACCATCATAACGATTATCTCCAAAACGCGTGGTTTTCAAGACTTCTTTATTGCCTATCTTAACCACCTCCCCTTCTGGAATCCACGGATCAAATACTTTTTCTTTCAAAATTTCTTCTCCCTTCAAAACCTTACTGCTAATTTTAATAAAGTCTGTTTCGCTAATTTTTTGTGCGTTATAAGATTCAAGAAGAGCAACAATATCATACCATTGTCTAACGGTAAAATTATTATTGTTACGATAAACGCTTTTCTCAATGTTATAGCTAATAACTCCGTCAATATATGTTAAAGGAGAGGTTCCTACAAGATCAATCCCAAATATTTGTTTATAAGTTTCTAGGTCAACTGTCGTTTGCGGATTATCTTCGCTTGTTATGTTGGAATAAAAAGAAGTAAGATTTTTTTTCTCTCTTATTTCCCAAAATTCCGGATAATTCATTTCATAACCAAGACTTTCATTGCGATAAACCCTCCCGCCTATTTCAACGTCCTCACCAAGTGGTTCCTCTCTGCTCCCAAGATATAGATAAAGACTCAGTGAGAAGAAAACAATAGCAACTATGATAATTAAAGTTGTCTTTAGTTTTGTCACATTTTTATTTTTACAATTTTAATTTTATCAGAGAGAGTGAAAATATCAACCTTCAATTATTTTTTTAAGATCCTTTATTTTTTCTTTCATTGCTTTTTCACCAGAAATAATAACATTTTCTCCGTGGACGAACTTGTTCCAATAAACATCTCCTGTTTTTGGCAACACAATAACATCTGCGTCCCTACTATTATAGGCGGCTAAATGATATCGCAAAATATTTAAAGAGTTATTAGCAACATCATATGATTTCATCTTTCTTTTATGATATTCCTCGTTAAAATAATCTCCATCGAGATTAACCGCAACGACAACATCCGCTCCCATATCCTTTACTATAGAAACAGGAACTGGAGAAGAAAGACCACCATCCGTAAAAATATCTTCTTTAATTTTAATTGGTTTAAAGAGAAGCGGAAATGAAATGCTAGCACGAATTGCAGTTACCACATCTCCCTTATTAAAAATAACTGGTCTTCCGCTTTTAAGATTTGTTGCAACGGCAGAAAATGGAATTAAAAGTTCTCCAAAGTTTTCTTTTTCGATATATTTTTTGATAAAGTTTTTTACTTTATCCCCACCTAGAAGCCCTCCCTTAAAAGCAGGATCAATTAAAGAAAATATTTTTTTCCAGTCAGTATTTAAAACCAAATTTTCAAGTTTTTTAATGTCTTTTGTCGCTGCATATACTCCGCCAATTAAAGCACCAATGCTTGAACCCGCAATAAAATCAATCGGAATATTATTTTCTTCTAAAATTTTGATAACTCCGATATGTGAAAGACCTTTTGCTCCTCCACTACCCAGTGCCAATCCGATTTTGATCTTTTTCATACTTTGTATTTATCAATTAAGTAATTAAAGAAATTAGCTTTAAAATTACCAAATCGTTTCATTTCTTCTTTTACTTCAATAATATTTTTTTCACAAAATAAATCACTACTTGATTTGCTAAAAAACTTATCGGCGAGTGAAATAACTTCCTCCTCTTGAGATAACGGAAACATATCTTTTTTTTCGAGCGGAAGATTATTTTCTATTATCTCATTTTTGGAAATTATAATATGATTTTCACAAACTCTGGCGTGTTTTCCATATCCCTCCTTCTCTAAAATTTCTTTTCCTAAAACACCGTGACAAAGATACGGCTCTTTCCCAAAACAGCCAACATTTGGCGCGTTAGTTAAAAATATTCCGACATCATGAAGCATCGTCGCTTCTTTTATAAATTGAATGTCAAAAGAGAAATCTTTTTGTTTTTTTGCAATCTGAATTGCTTTCTCTGTTACCGCCCCGCTGTGATTTACTAAAACAAAGTAAGCTTTGCTGTCTTTTTGATAATATTTTTCTATTATCTTTAGAGGATCCATCTTTATTTACGAATACAATCTTCGCGCGCTTTTACTTGTCGATTATAATCGTCAATTAATTTATCTAGAGAGACTATCAGATTGTTATATCTATTAATCAATGCGTTGTACTCCTCAACTTTTTGGATATGGAGTTCGCTCCCCCTTGGTCTTATCAGATCTATTTCTTTTTCCAGATTTTCTTTAGAGACAAGTAATGTTTCGCCTTCTTTTCTCTTTCTCTCTATTTCATTTCTTAAAAGCTCACTCGGTTCTGGACAAGCAGATGTTGGCATCGCGAAAACTTGTACCGCCATCCATATGTTTTTCTCACGATAAAGTCCTTCTTTGACAGCAACGCCTATCTCTCCATATCTTTCTTCTAAAATATTTTTCCTGTGTCCTGGGCTGTTCATCCATGCCCTGACAACTTCTTCATCGTCACGATAGTTCCCCATCGCCAAGTTGTCTCCAATTAGCAAAAATTTATATTCTAACCCATCTGCAATATGACTTACCCCCTCTCCATCTGGTGAAACATGAGCAAAATATTGCTTCTCAAACATATCGTCAAGCTTAATATCAGCAATTTCATTCAATCTTTCGTTTTCAGTAAGAGTAACCACTCCGAAAAGATCTCTTTGACGATTTGTTTCTTCGATAATCCCCTCTCTTGTCAAAAATCCAATGTCTCCATTACCTTCCTTAATAAGAGGATCTACAACATCACCGTTTTCTTCTTTATATTCTTTTGAAGAAAAAAAATTCGGAAAATTATAAACAACTTCTTTTACCATCTCTTCTCCAAAGAAAAAATAGAAGAAAGAGAAGATTCCTCCAATAAATATTAAAAGAAAAATTAGTCCAACAAATAGTTTTTGATAACGCATAAAAAATGTTTACTCGAAGATTATTATATTTTTTGCCCAATAAATCAAGTTATTATGTATTCTCCAACTCTCGTTCTTTGGAGTTCAAGCACAACGGCTCCACTCTGGAGACGCTCGCCTGCTTCCTTGGCAATACTTCTTATATAACACCCACTACTACATGAAACCTTAATATCAAGAACAAGATAATTCCTTTTTTTATCATCTAAAATCTCTTCCCACCTTTTTATAATCTTCTCTTGCCTAAAATCTCCTTTTACTTTCTTTACTTTTGAAACAATTTCTTTTTTTAATTCTTTTTCACTAACCCACTCTTTTTTTAAAAAATCTAAAGAAAAAATAGTAACTTCTTTCTGAGGTACCTCTATTTCGTGAACTCTCTTTTGAAGAGCCCACCAAAAAAGAGGTTTTCCTTTTATCTTGTAACTTGAAAAAGGTGGCAAATCGAAAATAAAGTTGCCGACAAAATTACCGAGAACGTTTTCTGCTTCTTCCTCGCTTATCTCTTTTTTCTTTTCTGCAATTCCTAAAATATCATAAGTATCAGAATCAAATCCAAAAAGAATTTTCGCTTTATACTCTTTGGAAAGATTTAAATAAGAATCAAAGTTTTTTAGTTCCTTGCCAACTATAAGTAAAACCACCCCTTCTGCAAGAGGATCAAGTCTTCCGGCATAAGCCATTTTTTCTTTTTGAAGATGAGGATTCTTCTCTTTGATTTCTTTTATTAAATCAAGCGGTGATATTCCCACCCTTTTGTAGCCAACAATTATCTTTTCCATTTTTTCATTATAACAAAAAACCGCCTTTATGGGGCGATTTTTTGTTTTAAAAAGAACTGATAAATTAAATCCACTCTGCTTTCAACTCATTTCTAGCAACTTCAAATCGTTTAACTAATCCCAAAAAATGCTTTCTGAAAAGAATAAATACTAAGGCTGTTAAAAGAAGTGGCAAAAGAATATAGTCAAGCAGTGTGTTTCCGGTGATTCCGGTTGGAACTACGGTTGGTGGTCCAGCCACCTCACCTTTAATTACATTCAAGACTGCCGTGTCTGTTAAGGTAACTCCCACAGAAGAAACTCTTGCGGTATTTGTCAGTGTAGTTGTTCCAACATCAAAGCTTTCTCTTGAGTAGATCTTTGCATCAAAAGTAACCGTTTTACTTTGTAGTCGTGAAATACTTCCGATGTTTACTTCTTCAGTAATATTCCCAGATACAGAAACTCCATCTACTTTTAAGTTTCCAAGGTATTCAATGTTCCTTGGCAAGATATCTTTTACTTCAACACTATTTAGGTTTGTATCTCCTGCGGTCACTTTAATCGAGAAAGAAACAACTTCTCCTGGTGAAACTGTTATCGAGTTTAGCCAAGCATTTTCTCTCTCTAAACTTTTTACGCTTTTTTGGATGTAAAATTCTTTTTTCGGCTCAACTACAGACTGGTCTTTCGTTCTACAAACAACTCTTGATAATTGATCTGAATAAGCGAAAAGTCCGTTTCTTAAGTAAAACTCATATGTTGTCCCTGGTGCCAATCCGCTTTCTATAAAACTTCCTGATCTCGTACCAGAGCCAATTGCATAAATCCTGTCATCTCCTCTAAATACTGCCGCGGTATTTCCGTTTTCAAGGTTATATGAAAGAGTTATGCTGTTCTTTGTCTCTGCAGTACATCTTATACTTCCTGCTGGTATTAGTTGTACAGGAGTTGGAGTATATGTCGGAGTATATTCAGGATACCATGGCTTCCAGTCTGTTACAGGTGCAGAAGCGGCATATGTTGGAGTATATTCTGGATACCAAGGTTTCCAAACAGTTACAGGTGCAGAAGCGGCATATGTTGGAGTATAAGTATATGTTGGATAGGTAGTTTTAGGAACAATTTGTGTAGTGCTTGGAATGGTTTTTGTTGTAGAAACAGAGCTTGTTCTACACGTTGCAGTCTTTGTTGTGTTTCCACTTCTAAAAGTGTAGGTATAGCTTGTACCTGCAGAAAGTCCTCTGTTGGTGTATGTTCCGCTGTTACTTCCAGATGGAAATCC
>Ga0075120_10002503_pt1 | contig 13216 bp, 12 predicted proteins | sample AntAceMetag02UKL_FD_69792 | JGI IMG/M metagenome (GOLD analysis project Ga0075120, IMG submission 69792) | Saline lake microbial communities from Ace Lake, Antarctica - Antarctic Ace Lake Metagenome 02UKL | ecosystem: Environmental > Aquatic > Non-marine Saline and Alkaline > Saline | place... | reverse complement strand
GTTGTCCGGCTGAGCCAGTAGATCCTTGTATGCCAGAAGCTCCGGTTGGTCCTGTTACTCCTTGTTGACCAACTATACCGTTTGCACCTGTTGGTCCCTGTTGTCCGGCTGAGCCAGTAGCTCCTTGTATGCCAGAAGCTCCGGTTGATCCTTGAATACCTTGTGGCCCAGGTATTGAACTTCCACTTACTTTTGAATATAAAGCATAAGGAACACTTAATAATTGACTTGTACCACTAATTGTATAATTTGTACCTCCTGTTGGATCAGTTTCAGTTTTAATAAAATATGGTCCATTTGCCCAGTTGATAGTATCAAAACCTAATCCTCCGCCAATTTCAATTGTTAATAATCCGTTTGCATTAGTCATTGGTGTTTGCGTTTCAGAATATACTAAGATTCCGCTTGCTGAACCTTGTAAAATAATTATTTGCATTCCTACAGTTGTGTTAGTAACTAAACTATTACTATTATCTCTCACAACCGCCTGGTAGCTCATTTTATTAGGGCTTTGAGAAAATACTGTTAAAAAGGAAAAAGTAAAAGTTAAAAATATGATTATTATTTTTTTCATGTTAAAAAATTTAATGGTTTTTTATGATTTTAAATGTTTTGATAATATTACTCGGATTATGATTTTGCTTTATTATTTTCAGTAAATATGTTCCTGATGGAAAATTTGATATTGCTATTTTTGTTTGTTTTGAAGTTATTTTTTTAATTTTTAAAAGTTTACCACTTAAGTCAAAAAGTTGGTAAGATAAATTTTCAATATCATAATTTTCAACTTTCAAAGTAATTATATCATCTGAAGGATTTGGGAAAACAGTACAAATTAAATTTATATCTATTGCTTTATCAATCCCAATTACTACTGAAATCTCATAAGGTTGCTGAACTCCCTCTGCAATTGAGCCATTTGTTCCCGTATTCGTAAAGAATACTATTTGACCAATAGAATAACTGACCGAACCTGCTGCTTCAGTAGCGTTACCACCTGTTGCCACAATTGATTCCTGTGCTTGTATAGTTGAGAGAAAAATACTGAAAATAAAAAGTTGAATTATAAATATAATTCTAATTTTTAAAATTTTATGTTTCTTGGTTTTTATGTAATGCATTTTAAATAATTCTTATTTAATACTAAATTTTATTTGTAATTAAAAAGATAGAAGTTCAATTATAAATTTGTTTCTTATAACATTGTTGTTCACAACTCATTAACAAGATCTTATAATTCATTGAAAAAGCCTTTATTAAAAAAACTGCAAATATATTAATTAATTTATATATTTATACTTCTGAATACATTTTTTTATATTATTGTCAGATAAATTTTATAAAAAGTCAATAAACGGAGATTAAACAAAAAGTTCAAAAATATTAAAAGTATGATGTTTATGATAATTTGGATGTTTAGCAGATTATTAATAAATTTGAAAATAATTATTATGAATATTTATCACATAAGAATGAATGCTTTGAAAACGTAAATTTATAAAATTTAACAACATTTGCTAATGCAAAAATAATGATAATGGTGTAGTAATTATTTAAAAAGTTAGCACCAATAAAATAAAAAATAGCAAGAATTATTATTTATCTTTACAGAATAATAAAACAAAGAAATTGAATGAAAAAATATACAACAGAATTTGAAGATTCATTGAACGAATTTGTTGAAAAATTAAAACGATATGTTTCAACTGAGACAGGAAATTGGACAATAAAGGGATTTATTGATATCTACAAAAACATTTATACTATTTCTTCTGACACAAAAATTGTTTCCAAAATATTAGAAATACATATTTTTCCTGAAATATTAAGATTTGCAGAAAAATCAGGTTATAAATTAATTCTTGCTGAACAACAAAACTGGTATCCTGACCTTACTTTTGTTCATAAGCAAAATGAAAAAATCAAATTTGCACTTGATTTAAAAACCACATTCAGAAGGAACAACAATTCAGCAGGCTTCACTCTTGGCAGTCACGGAGCATATTTCAAAGAAAGAGATAAAGATAAAAACATTCAATTTCCTTACAACCAATATACTGGTCATTATTGTTTAGGTATTATTTACACTCGAATAGATTTTAATAAAGATTTAGCAGAAACTGAAATTTTTCAAGTAAATGAACTTGAAGCAAAGTATGGAAATGGAAACGACCCTGTGATAGAAAGAAAAGTAACTAAAATTGAGAACTTAAAATCAATAACTTCTGTCATTAAGGATTTTGATTTTTTTGTTGCTCCAAAATGGAAAATAGCAAGTGATAAGCAAGGTTCTGGGAACACAGCAAATATTGGTTCTATTAAAGATATTGACGATTTGAAAAATGGTAACGGTGTTTTTAGTAAACTTGGAGAGAAGTGGTTTGATGAATACTGGATGAATTATGGAACTGCTACAATGTTAAAAGATGGCAAAACTATTAAAATTACTAACATTTGGGATTTTCTAGAATTTAAAGGACGAACTGATTTAGTAGATAAAGTAGTCGCTAAAGGAGCGAAAAGAAGAAAAAAGAAATGAAAATATTTGTACCACCAATAAAATCTCAAGGGATAAAAACCAAACTTGTTGAATGGATTTCAACCAACATTCAAACTATTGAATATGACAATTGGATTGAACCATTTATGGGAACTGGTGTCGTTGCCTTTAATGTAAGACCTAAGAAAGCAATTTTATGTGACAGCAATCCTCATTTAATAAGATTTTACAATGCTATAAAAGACAAAAAAATAACGAGTGGAATAGCTCGTAAATACCTCATAGACGAAGGACAAATACTTTTAAAATCAGATGGAGAATATTATTATGAAGTAAGAAAAAGGTTTAATGAAAAAGCTAACCCACTTGATTTTTTATTTTTAAGCCGTTCTTGTTTTAATGGAATGATGCGGTTTAATAGAAAAGGAGGATTTAATGTTCCTTTTTGTAAAAAACCTAATCGATTTGCTCCAGCACTTGTTACAAAAATTACTAATCAAGTTGAAAATATTTCTCAGATTATTCAACAAGGCGAATATACATTCAAAAATCAGGATTTTCAAGATACCTTAAAAGAGATAAAACCGAACGATTTAGTTTATTCTGACCCACCATATATTGGAAGACACGTTGATTACTTTGACTCTTGGTCAGAAGAAGAAGAAAAATCACTTAGGGACGGACTAATAAATTCAAATGCTAAATTTATATTGTCAACCTGGTTAAGTAATAAATACAGAACAAACAATTACATATTTGATATTTGGAGAGATTGTAGTATAGCTACAAAAGAACATTTCTACCACGTTGGCGGCAAAGAAGCAAATAGAAATGCAGTTTATGAAGCCTTATTATCAAATAAAATATTGAAAGATAGTATTTCGAATTCTGAGATGAAGTCTCGGATTAATCTAAACACTTCTCGTCTTACTACAAAAGAAAAAAAGCAAGAGATACCAGAACAGTTGTCATTAGTAATGGAAGAACAAAAGCGGTTGACAAAACCTTTACCTAATGCAGATTTTGTTGTAAATTGAAAAATTATCCAAATAAAGGAAACTAACAATAAATCATACGAAAGGGTTCTTACGACAGCGGTAAAAATCACGGTTTTTCCTGATATATTTTTGTTTTTTTGATTATATTTACAATATTTTTAAGAAATATTTATTTAATTATAAGATAAAAATGAATAAAAAACTAATTACTTATATCTATGTTTCTGCCGCAATTATTACTATATGTACAGGTGTATTTTTCAGTATTGATTATTTTAGAAAGGATGAAACAAAACTTGATGGAAATTGGGAAGTTGAATTCTATACTGAGAAGTCTTCTTATCAACCATACATAGGAATGTCATTAACTTATAAACTTTATTTTATACAAAAGAAAGATGAATTTGAGGCTATAGGTGAAACATGGTATGTAAATGGAAAAGAATTGCCATTTTCAAGACACAGAAATTTAACAATTAAAGGCACAATTAAAAAACGTATTGCAAAGGGTTCGTATATCTTAGTAGGGGAGCTTCGTGAGTCATATGGTAGTATAAATGTTAATGTTTCAAAAGATGGATTAACATTTGAAGGGAATTTTGAAGGAACTGCTGCTACGACCACTGGACGAATTAATGGCATTAAAAAATAAATTGAAGAAATTTCAGTTAAGATATTTCTATTCGTAGTGGTTAAGTGCAAAGAAAAACTAAATCAAATTAAACAGAAAGAACTTATTATAATATCATTATGAAAAACATATTAATTACCATATTTACCCTTTTCACTCTATCAGCTTTCGCTGCAAAAGTTGATACAGTTTATGTTTTCAGCAATTCTATGCAAAAAGAAATTCCTGTAATTATTGTTTTTCCTGAGAGTTATTTTTCAGACACATCATCATTTCCTTCTATTTATTTATTGCATGGTTACGGTGGAGATTATGGCTCATGGACAAGAAACGATTCAAATTTGTTGGAACTTTGCGAACAATATAAAATCGTTTTCATTTGTCCTGACGGGGACAAAAACAAATGGTATATCGACAATAAAAAAGACTCTTCATTTTATTGCACTTTTATTGGCATTGAATTAATTGAATGGCAAAATAAAAATTTAAGAACAATCAAATCGGCAAATGGAAGAGCAATTTGCGGAATAAGCATGGGAGGATTTGGAGCTTTTAATATTGCATTAAACAATCCTGAGAAATTCGGTGCTGTCAGTAGCATCAGCGGAGTAATGAATCTGAAAGCATCAAAAATAAAACATAAAATTGCTATAAGATTCGGTACTGGAGAAAAAGATATTGAAACACTTGAAAAACTTTCAATTCTAAACAGAATAGAAGATTTTAATAAATCCGGTTCAGAGTATATTTTCGACTGCGGCAAAGATGACCACTTAAATTTTGCAAACATAAGACTTCACAAAAAGTTATCGGAGAATAAAGTTTCTCATACTTATTTATCCCGACCCGGGAAGCATTGCTGGAAATATTTTTCTGATTCTTTTGAATATCAACTCGTGTTTTTTAATCAGTTTTTTGGGGAATAAAAGTTTCATGTATAGATGAAACTATTTCTAATTTTTGCGTTTCTTCATGTATAAATGAAACTTTTATTTATATCTTTGTGAAAAATTTCAATTAAAAATGAAAAAAATTAATAAACAATACATATCACGCAATAAATATTCAGACAAAATCCGCCCTTTTATAAAAAAAGAAATAATAAAGGTTTTAACAGGTCAACGAAGAGTTGGGAAAAGCTATTTGCTTTATCAAATTATTGATTTAATAAATTCAATAGAACCGAAAGCAAAGATAATTTATATAAATATGGAGTTATATGATTTCTTTCATTTACGAGATGAGCACTCCTTAATAAATTATGTAAATAAACATCGAGATAATAACGAGTACGTTTTTCTTCTTATTGACGAAGTTCAGGAAATTGAGAATTTTCAATACGCTTTGCGTTCATTATTAGCAGAAGGAAATACGGATATTTATTGTACGGGAAGTAATGCAAAAATGCTTTCGGGTGATTTGGCAACTTATTTAAGTGGCAGGTATATTGAAATAAAAGTATTTGGATTGACCTTTCCTGAGTTTCTTAAATTTCATAAATTAAAAAGCGAAGAAGAATCTTTTAACAAATACATACAGTTTGGTGGCTTGCCATATCTTAAGCATTTAGAAATGAATTCTTCTGTTATTTATGAATATCTCAAAGACATTTATAGTACAATTCTATTGAAAGATGTTGTTGATAGGTATAAAATAAGAAACATTAATTTCTTAGAAAATCTTATCAGATTTCTTTCTGATAATTTGGGAAGTCTTGTTTCGGCAAAAAAAATCAGTGATTATTTGAAATCTCAAAATTTAAAAATTTCACCTCAAATTGTTTTAGATTATTTATCAATTTTGGAATCAACATATTTTTTGTATAAAGTAAGAAGGTCGGACTTGCAAGGCAAAAAAATATTTGAAATTGGAGATAAATATTATTTTGAAGATATTGGGATAAGAAACTCCATTGTTGGATATAAACCCAATGATATTAATAAATTACTTGAAAATATAGTCTATATACATTTGTTATCATCTGGTTATAAAATTACTGTTGGTCAATCTAATGGGAAAGAGATTGATTTTATTTGTGAAAAACAAGGTGAAAAAATTTATGTTCAAGTATGTTACCTTCTTTCTGATGAAAAAGTAATCAAACGTGAATTTGGAAATTTGCTAATGCTTGAAAACAACTATCCCAAATTTGTTGTTTCAATGGATAAAGTAATTAGTCAGAATACTTATAAGGGTATTGAGCATATTAATATAATTAACTTTTTATGCAATAAATAATAATTAAAATCATGGAAAATTTCGACATATACAATCCAACAAAAGTTCACTTTGGAAAAGACGTTTGTAATGAACTTGGAAGAACTATTTCAAAATATGGCAAAAGAGTTTTGTTTGTTTATGGCAAAAGTTCAATAAAAAAGTTTGGACTTTATCAAAAAGCAATTGAACAATTAAATAGCATCGGTGCTGAGATATTTGAATATAGTGGAATAAAATCTAATCCAATAATCGAAGATGTTGATGGAGCAACTGAAGTAGGCAGGAAAAATAATATAGATGTAATTCTCGCAATTGGTGGGGGAAGTGTTATTGACTCAGCAAAGATTATTTCGGTTGCTGTTCCTGTCGAAAATCAAGCATGGGATTTTTTTGAAGGGAAAGTGAAAGTAGAATCTGCAATTCCAATTATTTCAGTTTTGACTATTGCCGCCACAGGTAGCGAGATGAATTGTTTTTCAGTTGTCCAAAATCATGGAACTGGAAACAAAGCAGCTTTCAAACACACCTCTATTTATCCAAAACATTCCTTTTTAGACCCGCAAAACACTTACTCTGTTCCAAGAAATTACACAGCTTTTGGAATTACGGATTTAATTGCCCATTCTCTTGAAGCATATTTTGATAAGGGTGAAGCAAGTTTGTGCGATAAATTTGTTTATTCCATAATTAAAGAAGCAATTGAATTTGGTCCTGCTTTATTAAACAATTTAAAAGACTATGAACTTAGAGCAAAAATAATGTTTGCTGCAACAATGGCACTGAACGGAACTACTGCTTATGGAAGAAATGCCTCCGGCGATTGGGGTGTTCATTCTATTGGTCATATTTTGTCTTTACTTTATGATATCCCACATGGAGCAACATTATCAATAGCTTTTCCTGCTTGGCTAAAACTTATGAAAACAAGAATGCCTGAAAGAATTCTTGAAATTGGTAAAGAGCTTTTCGGTGCAAAAGATGTAGATGAATCAATTTCAAGTTTCGAGAAATTCTTCATAAAAATTGAATGCCCGACTAGATTGTCTGAAGTCGATATAAATGAAAATCATAAAAAAGAAATCCTTGATTCGATGATTCACAACAAAGTTAATGGGAGCAACCAAAAACTGAATATTGCAGATTATGATAAATTGATTGATTATATGTTTAGTGTTTAGAAATTAGGATTTAGAATTTAAAAAAACAAAAGATATGACTTTTAACGAAATAATAAATTACAGTTTAATAAGCCATGGCAAAATAGATATTTCTGTCTTTGATATATTAATGGTATTAATAGTCTTTTTTATTACCATATTGATTGTAAGGATAATTAAACGGATATTTAAAAAGCTAGTTAAAAAAGGAACTATAGACGGAGGTAGTTCTAATTCCATTTTCCAAATTATCAGATATATTTTATGGATAATTTCAATTGGATTAATGCTGGAAATTATAGGTTTTAAACTAACCATTCTAATTGCAGGTTCTGCAGCTCTACTTGTTGGTTTTGGGCTTGGCATTCAACAAATTTTCAATGATTTTGCATCGGGACTGATTTTACTTTTTGAAAGAAATTTAAAGGTCAATGATATTGTACAACTAGAAAATGATATAGTTGGAAAAGTGCTTGTCATAGGACTTAGAACCACCAAAATTAATACTCGTGATAATATTGTAATGATTGTTCCAAATTCCAAGTTCACAAATGATAGTATTATCAATTGGAGTCATAGTGAAGATACTACCAGATTTGAAATTGAAATTGGTGTGGCATATGGTTCGGATGTTCCTTTGGTAAAAAAGACACTTTTGAAATGTGCTTCACAACATCCCGGAACACTTACTGACCCGGAACCTTTTGTAAGATTTACCGACTTTGGAAATTCATCATTAGATTTTCAACTATTCTTCTGGACTAATTTATCTTTTGATAGCGAAAATATTAAAAGCGATTTGCGTTTTGTTATTGATGATGAATTCCGAAAAAAAGGAGTTCAGATTCCATTTCCACAAACTGACATTCATATTAAAAAGTAAGTGCCTAGAGTTTGGAGTGCCTAAAGTACTTGGAGTACTTAGAGTTTGGAGTGCCTAAAGTTTGGAGTATTAAAAATAAAAAAAGCCTTTAGAAAATTTCCAAAGGCTTCAATAAATATTATAATTTCTATTCTTCTTCTTGTTCTTCAGCGTATGTTTTAAGTAATTTATTCTGAATGTCGGATGGTACTTGTCCATATTCTGCAAACTTCACAGAAAAAGTTGCTCTACCACTTGAAATTGAACTCAAAGCTGTTGAATATTTATTCATTTCTGCTACAGGAACTCTTGCTTTAATTTTCTGATAATTTCCTTCGCTATCCATCCCCATAATTAATGCTCTTCTGCCTTGAAGATCAGTCATAACACTTCCCATCATTTCTTCAGGAACAATAACTTCAACATCATAAATTGGCTCAAGGATTTTTGGTCCGGCTTCTTTAAAAGCCATACTGAAAGCATTTCTTCCTGCGAGTTTAAATGAGATTTCATTTGAATCAACAGAGTGCATTTTGCCATCATAAACAGCCACTCTGATATCTCTTGCATAAGAACCTGTCAATGGACCTTCTTCCATTTTTTCCATAATACCTTTAAGAATTGCAGGCAAATATCTCGTTTCTATAGCACCACCAACAATACAATTATGAAAAATTAATTTTCCGCCCCAATCAAGATTAACTTCATCTGTTCCTCTGAAATTAAGAACAACTTCTGAGTCACCTTTAACAACATTTAAAGGGATTACAGATGTTTTTCTCATAGTTTGCTTTAATTTGATTCTTTTGTTTTCAGGAACTCCCTCTTTATAAGGTTCGATTATCATAAAAACTTCACCAAACTGACCAGCTCCACCCGATTGTTTTTTATGTTGATAGCATGCTTGCGATGATTTTGTAATTGTTTCCCTATATGGAATTTTAGGAGTGATAAATTCAACTTCAATTTTTTCTAATTTTTCAAGTTGCCATCTAACGATATTCAAATGTAATTCGCCTTGTCCTTCAACAATCATTTGTTTTAATTCCTTTGAAAATCCAACAAGAATAGTTGGATTAACCTTGTGCATCTCAAATAGTAAAGCAGCTAATTTTTCTTCTTCATTTGAATTTTTAGCTTTCATCGCTGTACTAAATTTTGGTTCAGGAAAAACTATTGGATTAACAGTATTGTCTGAATCTTTTTGTGAACAAAGAGTTTCGTTTACGTTAGTATTTTTAAGTTTTATTGTTGCTCCTATATCGCCAGCAAGAATTTTTGAAACTTTCTCACGTTTTTTCCCTGCCGAAATTAATAATTGCGAAATTCTTTCTTTATTATTTTTACTAATATTTATCAAGTCCATTCCTTCGCTCACTTCTCCTGAAATTACTTTGAAATATGTAATTTCACCTAAATGAGATTCGATAGATGTTTTGAAAATGAACAAAATTGTAGGGTCAGTACTTTCTCCAGATAATTCCTTGCCTTTAATAGTAGTATAAGCTGGCAATTCTTTTGAAAACGGAACAGATTCGGTAATAAAATCTAAAATTTTGTCAACACCCATATTTAATTTTGCTGATGAGCAAAAAACAGGAAATATTTCTCTTTTTATTAATCCTAATTTTATTCCTTTTGCCAATTGTTCTTCATTAAGAGTTCCTTTATCAAAGAATATTTCCATCAATGCTTCTTCGGTTTCAGCAGCAGTTTCAATTAATTGCTCTCTTAATTCTTCAGCTTTCGCTTTTTCGGAATCAGGAATATCAAGGATTTCAGGTTTTCCACCACCATCAGGATATTTAAACATCTTCATTGATAACAAATCAATGATAGAATTAAATCCTAATCCTGTAGTTAATGGATACTGAGCAAGAATAACTTTAGAACCAAATTGTGTTTTTAGTTGTCTGACATTTTCCTCAAAATTTGCTTTTTCGTGTTCCAGTTGATTAATAACAAAAGCCACAGGAACGTGTTCTTTTGTTGTATTTCTCCAAGTAATTTCGGTGCCAACTTCAACACCATTTTGTGCATTAACAACCATGATGGCAGTATCAACAACTTTTAAAGCCGAAATAACTTCTCCAATAAAGTCATCAAAACCGGGAGTATCTATAATATTTATTTTCTTTTCATTGTGTTCTGTAAACATAACTGTTGATGAAACAGAATTCTGTCGTTCTAATTCAATTTCGCTATAGTCTGAAACAGTATTTTTATCTTCTATTGTTCCTCTTCGTTTAATAACTCCGCCTTCAAACAACATTGCTTCTGCAAGTATAGTTTTTCCTGCCTTTGCACCTCCTATGAGAGCAATATTTTTAACTTCATTTGATTGATAAACCTTCATCTTATTTTTTATTTTTTATTAAAGTCATTTTTGGGTCGGTAAAATTATGAAAATTTCTGAATAATCAGAGAAAAAAGTTTTGATTGATGATTATTAAGTGTTAATGTGAATTAAAGATTATTATTCTAAAAATGGTTAAATTGTTATATTGTTAAATTGTAATGTCTAACTTAGTTAGTTTTTACAAGCTTAATTATCTGATTTAATTCTTGTGGAAATTTCAATATCTTCCTAAAAAATATAATAATATTGTCCATTAATAAGTCTCTTTCCTACTCTTCACCTTATAAAACTAATGCTTACTTTTTGTTTCTTGAAAGAAAGGAATTATTAGAAATCCTCTTAAATATTATTCAATTTAAAATACTAATCGTCTAAACAAACAATTTAACAATATAACAATTTAACCATAAAAATTACTTCCTTTGAAAAATTAAATTTACTACTGATACACAAATTTCAATGCCATTATTAACTCATCACCTTGCTTATCAATGAATGAATTTCTTTCCATCTCTCATCATCCATTTTTGAACCAATAACTTCAATAACTTTACCTGAAAGAATAGCACCTATTTCTCCGCATTTATCAAGTGATAATCCTTTTGTTAATCCGAATAAAAAGCCTGAAGCATATAAATCACCTGCACCGGTTGTGTCAACACAATTTGCATCAATAATACCGATTTTATGAATTTGGTTTTCTTTTTTTATCAAGGAGCCTTTTTCACCAATTTTCACAATTGCTATTTCGCATTTTTTAGCAATTTCGTTCAAAGCATCTTCGGGTTCTTTGCCGGTAAAAGAATGGGCTTCTTCTTCATTTGCAAAAATTATGTCAACATAATCATTTATAATAGTTTTAAGAAAATCAAGATTATCTTCAACAACATTGAAACTTGCAAGGTCAAGTGATACTTTCAAATTTTGTTCTTTTGCTAGTCTTACAGCTTTTTCAATTAGTTTCTGGTTCTGAACTAAATATCCTTCGATATGAAAATAATCATACCCTTTGAAGGTTTCTGGAACAATATCATCAGCCGAAAGTTCAATTGCAGCACCAAGATAAGTAGCAAATGTTCTTTCAGAATCGGGACTAACCAAAGCAATGGCAAGACCTGTTTCTGCCTTACCTGTTAACAATTTGGGTTGTATATTATTTTGGCTCATGTCGTTGAAAAAAAATCTGCCGAATTCATCATCACCAACTTTTCCTATAAAGCCTGCTTCCACACCCAAATTTGCCAAGCCATGAATTGTGTTTGCTGCTGAGCCTCCCGATGATTGAGATTTTTCTAATTCTTTGGTACCATCCAAAACTATGTTACTGTTTTTTTTGTCAACCAATTGCATACTTCCTTTTGGAAGCGAAAAATTATCTAACAATGCATCATCATTGAGTTTTGTCATTATATCAACCAATGCATTTCCAAGACCTAATACTTTTGCCATAATAATATATTTTTTTATTTGTATCTATTAAAAATCAGAATTTGGTAAATGGTTTTAAGAAGGCGTCAAGAACAAGGCTTGCGTTGTATTTAAAATCAGGAGTTTAATTCCTTAAATAACCGGTTTTAAATACGAGTATAACGAAGTTCTTGGCGTTTTCTTAGAACCATTATTTTACTAAAAAAGCCACAATAATAAGTGGCTTAATTTTGCTCCCCCTCTTGGACTCGAACCAAGGACCCTCTGATTAACAGTCAGATGCTCTAACCAGCTGAGCTAAGGAGGAATCTTTTTAAAAACGGGGCAAAATTAATTTATTTTTTTGTAATAAACAATGAATTTTAAAAAAAATTACAATCTAAAGATCCTTCCAGAGTTTGAAACTTTGGAAGAATTGGTTATTAATGCGAATCAAGGGTTGAATTTTCTAACTTATTCTTTTATAGCCACTAAGACTCAAAGACTCAAAAAAATTCACAAAGAAAATATAAAAAATACAAATTATAACTTAGTGAAACTTTGTGTTTTAGTGTCTTTGTGGCAAAAATATTCTTAAGCCTTGATTCGCATTATTAATTCTAATTATCGGAATAAATATCTTTTAAATGTAGCAAAGATTTTATTTGATTCTTAAGCAAGTGTAATTAAAGTTCACATTAAAGCACTTATTTTATTGATGATCTATGTAGTACCAGGAGCTAACCCCGTCACTAATAAATGTTCCAATCCACAAACTACCAATTGATGCAGCATTAACACCGGCAGCATTATAAAGTGCATTTCCTACAGGTCGATGAACTGAAATTTGGCTGGCTCTGGAGTAAAAATGTACGGTTCTTCCCACTCCTGCAGATGCTGCAGATGCTAATGTATAAGTATTTGCGCCTGATGTTGAAACAACGAGTACATCAGTAGAAGCACAGGTATAGTTGCTAGTTTTTGTCAATGCCTGAAATACGTTGACCACTTTTTAGTAAAAATTAATTAACAAAAATAACTAAAAATGGCAACAAGAGAAAAATTAAAAATGACAATTTCTG
>Ga0075120_10002499_pt1 | contig 13219 bp, 9 predicted proteins | sample AntAceMetag02UKL_FD_69792 | JGI IMG/M metagenome (GOLD analysis project Ga0075120, IMG submission 69792) | Saline lake microbial communities from Ace Lake, Antarctica - Antarctic Ace Lake Metagenome 02UKL | ecosystem: Environmental > Aquatic > Non-marine Saline and Alkaline > Saline | place... | reverse complement strand
TAGAAAATAGGATGTTCGAGGCTAGCACCAATTCTTTTCCTGCTCTTGGCGGAAGGTGCTTCGCCAAACCACCGAAAACTTCCCGAGTTGGGTTTTACAATATCCAGCAAAATACCAAGCGTAGTGGTTTTTCCACTGCCATTGGGACCAAGCAAACCATATACACTCCCCTTATCTACTTCCAGGTCGAGATGATCGACAGCACGGATGCGCCCGTAGGTTTTTGTGAGTGATTCGATGTTGAGTATGTTGCTCAAAGTGTAAGATGTATGGTATTACTAATTGTTTCTGTATTTTGCAAAAAGGCCTTCAAGAACTTCATCTGTGAGTTCGTAGCCTTTCATAAAAGGAAATCCTTCCCATCTCACAATACCTTCGGGATCAACTAAAACTACATGTGGAATGCCAGTAACTTTGTAGGTATTTTTTGTAGTTCTCTTTGTGTCGATGGCGCTGTAGTATTCCATTACCGGACTTTTTAATCGCCTGACCTTTTCCTCTGTTTCATCCGATAGACCTACTACAACCATTTCATCTTTATACTTTTCGGCCAATTCGTTCATGTGTGGAATGGCACGCTTACAAGGGCCACACCAGGTTGCCCAAAAATCGATCAACACAAATTTCCCTTTGGTATCGGGTTCATCCGAAATCCATGTTTCAACCACCAGCTCAGGAGCCTTTTGATTGAGAAAAGATTTGGCATATAATTTTTTCGTTGGCTGTCCGTCGTTTTGTGCCGAAACATTGGTTTGGATAAAAAAGGCAGCGATAAACAGTGCTGCAATAAGGGTATAAAAACGTTTAACTTTCATATTGATTTTATTTGAATTTTCAAGTGGACAAATTTATCTAATTGAATACGATTAACAAATTTATGTGCCATTTATTCTACTTTCGCAGCTATAAAAAAAGTTAAATATGATTGTCGAAAAAAACAAGGTAGTGAGTTTTAGCTATGAGCTGAAACTAAAAAACACTGAAGGTGAATCAGTACAGCAGGTGAGCAAGAGCAAGCCTTTGAGAATTGTGTTTGGCAGAGGGAATTTGCTGGAGCATTTTGAAAGCAAAATTCAAGGATTGCAAAAAGGAGATAATTTCGAATTTATCCTGAGGAGCAAAGATTCCTATGGAGCCCATAATGAAAAGGCGATTACTGAATTTGATAAATCAGTATTCCTCGAAGAGGCAGAAATGGATGAAGCCTTGTTGGTTGTTGGAGATTACATACCTATGGAAACCGAAACAGGGCTTCCATTTAATGGGAAAATTCTGGAAATAAGCGACGAAAAGGTGAAGATGGATTTTAATCATCCACTTGCTGGCCAGGATCTTTATTTTAAAGGTGAAATTCTCGAAATCCGTGAATCAACGAATTCAGAAATTGAAACCGGAATGGTGGCGAGGAAGGGGGAATAGGAGGAAGAAAGTATTGGTTATAAGGTTTATAGGGGGAATAGGGTATATAGTGCCTGAAAACTTAAATTGCTGCTTTTTTCCATACGGACTTCCTTCGGTCGTTGGCAAGATATTCGTTCAACCTAAGTTCAAATAGGAAATCTCGAATATCGAATCCCGCACGTGCGGGATCGAAATGTAGGAAGTAAAAATAATGAAATTGAATACGGACAACCCGGTACAGCCTGTCCCGCCCATGCGGGAGGTTGAGGTATTGTAGTCTTTAAGTTACTTGGAAGTTCATCCAACCCAGTATGGCTTGTGCTTTGCCCCTACCTGTCATATGCTGGTTATGATCTGAAGAATTTTCAAATAAAAAAAGGGATTCGCATGGCGAATCCCTTTTTTTATAATTCATTCTATACTTAGTCAAGAATTACAATTTCATGGGTAATTTCAGCCACTTTATCCAGCATGGCCGTTACACCACAATATCTATCCTGCGAAAGGTTGATTGCTTTTTCAATTTTATCCAGGGGCAAATCCTTTCCTTTAAACTCGTACCTGAGATGGATTTTGTTGTAATACTTTGGATGCTCATCAGTCATTTCGGCTGATACGGCAACGTTGAAATAATCAGGTTCTACACGCATCTTTTTAAGGATTGAAATCACATCCATGCCCGTGCACCCGCCCAATGAAGCCAGAACCAAAGGTTTTGGCCGGGGGCCGCGGTCTTTGCCACCTACTTCGGGAGTAGCGTCAATCATAAACTTATGTTCATCAACCCCTACCTCAAATGACATCCCTTCTTTGTGTGTTACTTCTGCTATAATTTTCATATTCAATTGTTATTTTTAATTTGATACAAAAGTACAAATAATTAGTGTTACTAAAGCGATTTAATGAAGTTTAACACATTTTTATCCTGATATATTCGATAACAATTGATTACTTTTGAATTAAATTTTTAGGGCAATGTGGAGTAAATTAAATAAACTGCGGAAGGAATATCTTGATTTAGGCATAATGGATGCGATTGATTATGAAAAGTTCAGTATGATCTCTATTATTTATAATTCGACCAAAATTGAAGGTTGCTCCCTTAATGAAAATGACACGAGAGCACTGATTGAAAAAGACATTACTGCAAAAGGAAAGCCCTTACAGGATCATTTAATGGTGAAAGACCACTATAATGCATTTCTTTTCTTGAAAGCGCAAGCTGCCATAAAAAGAAAGGTATCGGTGGAACTCATCAAGGAACTTGGTGGGATGGTCATGAAAAGTACCGGCAGTGAAATTAATACGGTACTGGGTACTTTTGATTCTTCAAAGGGAGACTTAAGGCTTGTTCAGGGTTACGTTGACAAAAAATATTTTCCTGACTATTCAAAAATCCCGAAACTTCTGTCCTCCCTTTGTGAGTTGGTTAATGCCAAAATTGATGAGATTGAAGGGGATGGGATTTTAAAACTTTCAGCAGACATCCACTACAACCTGGTAAACATTCATCCCTTTGCTGATGGCAACGGAAGGACGTCCAGGTTGTTAATGAATTACATCCAAATGTATCACAATGAGCCGCTAATTAAGATTTTTACTGAGGACCGACTGGAATATATTGATGCGCTCAATAGAACTGAAGAAGAAAACAATCCTGAAATTTTTCGCGAATTCATTTGCACTCAGCAAATCAAATTCTACGAAGCAGAGATCAGTAAATTCAGAAAAAAAGATAGTGGTTTTAGTTTGCTGATATAGCAGTTAAAAAAACTATAATTACAGGAAACAAACCACCAAGGGCGCGGAGGAAGCTGAGAAATTACGATTTCTAAATCAGGGTTTCCATCCCACTCCCTTCGGTCGGGGTTTAAAACCCTTTAACTGTTACATTGGTTTAACCCAGAACACGCATCCCGAAACTCCAAATGCCGACCTTTGGTCGGGCATGCTCGAAGCTTTGCTTCGGCACTCCAAACTTTCCTCCTACACCCACTTCACCAAACAGAAATCCTGCCTGTGTGGGATCATCCCGTTCTTTGGAAAAATACGGAATGCATAACTGTAGGATCCTGCCTGGAAAGGTGGAATTTCGACAGCATAGGTGGCCGTTTTATCTATCGTTCTTATCAAAGGCATCTCTTTGGAGAAAAGGATTTTATTAACCTTTCCGTCTTCTTTTTTACCAAAAAGTATTTCAACTCCTAAAGCTTCCGGAGAAATCCCGTTGGTGTAGATGCTGACTTCGGTCAAAAAACTATCCTCAAGGGTCAGTGTACCACGCGACGAATCGGGGACCATCAGTTTTTCAAGTTTAATCTCGTGCCATTTATCCTGCATTTCAGCTTTCCATGTTGCATACTCAGCAGCCAGTTTATAATGATCCTTATTTACCAATTCAGCCCTTGCAATAAGTTTCGAATAGAATTTTTTCTTATAATCCTCAAGCATCCGCTTCATGGTAAAACGCGGCGCCACATCAGAAATGGTATTTTTAATAAACTGCACCCAGCGCACAGGAACTCCATCCTTATTTACATCGTAATACAAGGGCAGGATTTCATCCTCAAAAACGCTGTAAATGATCTCGGCATCCAGCTCATCCTGGAAATGTTGGTTGGCATAAGTCCTCGCTTCCTGGATTGCAAAACCTGCATTTGGCATAAAGCCTTCGGCCCACCAGCCATCGAGCACCGAGAAATTCACCACACCATTCATCACGGCTTTTTCGCCACTCGTGCCCGAAGCTTCCAGGGGACGTGTAGGCGTGTTGAGCCAGATGTCAACACCCGGGATTAGTTTATGGGCCAGGGCAATATCATAATTCTCGATGAAGATCACCTTTCCGATGAACTCCTCTGTTTTGGAGATTTCAATAATCCTTTTAATCAAATCCTGTCCCATCTTATCGTTGGGGTGGGCCTTACCGGCATAAATAAATAGTATGGGCCTTCCGGCATCATTGACCATTTTCGCCAGTCGTTCGAGGTTTGAGAAAAGAAGTTTAGCTCGTTTATAAGTTGCAAACCTACGTGCAAATCCAATGGTTAGCGCGTTATCCTCAATAGCATCAACTGTTTTAAGGATCAGCTTTGGATTTTCCTGCCGCTTGGTCATTTCGTTCATCACGCGCTCTTTCACGTAATCAATCAGCTCCTTTTTCAATTGCTTACGTGTGCCCCAAACATCCTTATCGGCCACATGCTGAATGTTCTTCCACATATCAAAATCAAGTTGCCTGAGCTTGTAATCCTGCCCAAAGGTCTTTTTGTACATCAGCTTCCAGGGCTTTGCAGCCCAGGTTGGCAGGTGAACCCCGTTTGTAACGTAGCCAATGTGCAACTCCTCGGGATAATAACCGTCGTACAAACCAGCTAACATATCCTGAGAAACCTTGCCATGGATTCGGCTCACACCATTTACCTCCTGCGAAAGACGGGTAGCCAGCACGCTCATCGAAAACTTTTCGCTATGATCGTTTTGCCTGAATTTCCCCAAATTCATTAATTCATCCCAAGTAATATTGAGCCTGTCGGGGTAATGCGGGAAATAAGTACGGAGCAAATCTTCGGAAAAAACATCGTGTCCCGCCGGAACCGGTGTGTGCGTGGTAAATAATGTTGACGACCTCACCACCTCTTTAGCATGTGGAAAGGCTAATTTCTTATCCTCGACCAAACACCGTAAACGCTCCAAACCATTAAAGGCTGCGTGGCCTTCATTGCAATGAAAAACGGTTGGCTGCAGGCCAAGTGTTTTGAGCATTCTAACGCCACCAACACCAAGCAATATCTCTTGTTTAAGCCGGTTCTCCCAATCACCACCGTAGAGTTGGTGTGTAATAGAGCGGTCAACTTCGACATTTTCATCAAAATCGGTATCCATTAAATACAAGGGAACCCGGCCAACATTACAAAGCCAAATCCTGGCATATAAAGTCCGCCCTGGCAGGACAATACTAATCTTCACTTGCTCACCCTTTTCGTCAAGAACCTTTTCGAGGGGGAGTTGCGAAAAATTCTGGGGCGTGTATTCTGCTACCTGGTCGCCAAACAATGAAATGCTCTGGTTAAAATACCCGTAACGATAAATCAGGCCAATGGCCACAAAATTCTCATTCGAATCGCTGCACTCCTTCAGGTAATCTCCTGCAAGGATACCAAGGCCACCCGAATAAATCTTCAGGCTTTGGTGCAGACCATATTCCATGCTAAAATAAGCTATCTTTTGTTTCGGCTTATTCGCTCTTTCAGCCATATAGGCTTTAAACTTATTGTAAGTTTCGTTGTATTTTTCAAGGAAAGCCTCATCCTTTTCGAGGGCACGCCATTGATTAACTGTCAACGAATCGAGCAGCTTAATAGGATTTTGTCCAGCTTCCTCCCAAATTCCCTTGTTGATATATTCGAACATCTCGGTGGCTTTAAAGTTCCATGACCACCAAAGGTTCCTTGACAATTCCTGCAAGCCTTTCAGTTTTTCAGGAATGCTTGGATCGATCATTATGCGTTTCCAAACCGGAATATCGCGAAAAGGAGCTTCGGTGAGCTGCAACTTTTTATCCTGCCTGAACTTCGCTGTAAAGGTTTCCTCCCTGCCATCTACCTTCCCTAATGCTTTCGACCACGCTTCATAATAATAGGAAATGAAATTTTCCCATAAAGCCTGTTCTGCAATCATGTGGGCATTATCACCAACTTTTTTTATTTCGCCGGAATCCATTCTATAAAAATTCATGATTGATGAAGCGATTTCATCTACCATTTCTGAATTGTTATCGTCTAACCTGTTTGCAACAACAACGCTTTGGTGATTATCGGCAAAATTCTGATCTACCCATTGGCCAAAACCAGCCTGGCCGGTTGTAAGTGTTGGAATTCTGAATGCAACACTTTCCAGCGGCGTATATCCCCAGGGTTCGTAATAAGATGGAAACACCGTATAGTCAAATCCCATCAGCAAATCGTAATACGACATATTGAATACGCCATCAGTACCATTGAGGTAGGCCGGGACAAATACAATTTTCACTTTGTCATCAACAAGGTTTTCCAGGCCATTTTCGCGAATCTTGTTCAAAATTGCATCACTGTGGGCATCGTATAAATTATGGGTGAGATACTGATGTGATAAGGGATGATTAAAGTCGGGATTATCCATCCGCTGCAGCAACTCCTGCACAGGGCCTGTTTGATTTGATGGTATTTTAATAAAAGCTATGATTTCACGATCTGGGTTTTCTTTTCTAATTTTACCCAGTGCATCAATAAACAAATCTATACCCTTATTCCTGAACTCATAACGCCCGCTTGTGATCAGCAAAAAAGCATCTTCAGAGATTTTTTTATTGAACAGGGCCTCGGTAACATTATAAATAACTTCTCTTGCCTTTTTTCTTTTTTCGAGGTAAGTATTATGGTCGGGGAGCAATGATTTAGAAAATCCATTGGGCGTAACAACACTGACCTTTTTACCCAGCAATTTTTTGGTTTCTTTCGCCGTCGTTGTGCTTACGGCAGTAAACGAATCGGCATAAACAGCAGCAGCCCTTTCAAGGGAAAACCTTGAGATGATTCTAAAATTCCTGGCCATCTCCTCTCCATTGTATTCATCCAACCTACCGTAAAGTGGCAAATCATGCCCGGCAATGGCACGTCCAACAGTTGTGGCATGTGTTGTAAAAACTGTAGCTATGTGTGGGGCAAACTCATTGAGGTAAAGCACTCCGGTCCCGGTCATCCATTCGTGGAAATGTGCCACCACTTTATCAGAATATGATAAGTGATAATTCACAAAACTTTCGATGACCTTTCCAACGGCATACCCGAACATCGCAGGTTCCACATAATCCCATTGCCCGCTTATCGAATCAACTTTATATTTTTCCCAGAGATTAAAGAAAATCTTGTCTTTTTCAGCGAAAAGGGTAGTAAAATCAACAAGGATAGCTATCGGTTTGCTTTCGATATTCCATCGGCCAATACGGAAGTGAAGGCCATCATGAGCAGCACTCTCGCGCCATGCAGCAAAGAGTTTATTGTCTTCGATAAAATCAGGATTGCTTTCGGTTTCTTTCCAAACATCGGGACCAATGGTGATATAATGATCACCATACTCCTTTTGGATCAATGGAGCTTTTGTTGACAAAACGGTGTAAATCCCACCGATCATATTGCAAACTTCCCAGCTTGTTTCAAAAATAAAGTTTGGTTTAGTTATGGTTTCTTTATTCATCTTTTAATTCTATTAGTTTTAAAATGCGAGAATGATTAAATGATACAATGCGAGAATGATTAAATGATACAATGTTGAGCGAAGCGCCTGTCCCATTTGTACGGGAAAATCCCGCCTATGCGGGGCGGCAATGATTAAATGATGTCATGTATAAATAATATTTACTTTTCAAGTTGACTGAATTTCAAACTACAAAATTTTAACATTAAAAATCGCTATTCTCCCAATCACGCATTCTCTCATTCTCTCATTCTTGCATTCAACAAGGCTGCAAAAATCATAAAAAAATACATCTCATATATCGCTTGCAACATATTAAGTTGTTAAAAATGTAAAAAGGCTACCTCATTAAAGATAGCCTTTCACATTAACAGGCAATTGCGTGTTTTGTTTATTTTGAAAAAAGTTTAGAAATTTCAGCGCTGATCCTGTCCTTGCTTTTCTTAATGTCTGATTTCTTTACTTTTTTTAACTCACCAACCAGTTTGTCGTATTCTGATTTGGCTGTTTTGGTCATGTTTGGTACTATCCTGTCCTTAAAATCATCGCCGGCATCTTTAAGGGCTACGGCGAAATCTTCTAATTCAACTTCCTTAACCAGCTTTTTAATCCTGGCATTGGAAAGGTCTTTTATTTCTTCGAAAGAATAGTTTTTAGCTTTTTGCCCGTCGATGACTTCCTTAACTTTTCTGGTAGTTTTCTTCACTGTTTTAGTGGCAGCGTCTTTTATCTCCCTACCGAGTCCCGCAGTGCTTTCAAGAATTTTCTTCCCATCACTCATTTCTGCTTTACACTTTTCATCCACACGGATGATAAAATCAGAGAGGACATTCATGTAATTGATGAAAGCCTCATAAGGCGAATTATAGGGATTGAAATATTTGTGCACGTCACCATCGGAAAACCATTTAGTACACATATAATAAAAATGGTCGCTATTTTGCAACTTGTACCAATCGCTCATGATTTCAGGATCGTTACAGTTTTTTACCTTTGCTTCCAGCTCATAGAGTTTATCTACAGCTTCGTCCTGCATTTCATTTCCAACCCATGCAGTTAAGTCGCGTTCTTCGTCGGCCCATGAAATAGGGAACGGCACCTGGATGGCAGAAACGGGCTGTAATTTTTCGCCCAATTCCGATGGAGTGGCAAATTTAAATTTACTATTTTTCAATACCTCACCCGGCAAGGAAGCCATAAAATCGAAAATTCCAGTTTCTTTCCACTGATGTTCGCCAAAGGTTTCGTAATCCATAAACAGGTTTACAACTTCCTCTTTAGGTTCAACGTCGTTGAGCCAGCCAACAAATTTCTCAGCAGTCAAAGGCCATTCGGGCCACCCCTGGGCCGAGAACCTGAAGGCGATATCATCGCTCAACGTATAATTTTTAAGCAATACCTTTAGCTTGGGATTGCGTGCATTGCAATACATGTAGTTAGGGCTTTTCCATCCCAACACATGCTTGGCCCCTTCGGTGAGCATGGTCTTGTAACCCATATTGTAAACCATTTCGCCAATCTCATCCGAATAAATCAATTCGGTATTTCTGAAAGTTTTTGGTTTTACGCCAAATAATTCTTCGATTTTCTTGCTATGAAGTTCCACCTGTGTCCTGAACTCCTCGTTGCTTTTTAGTGATGCCAACGAATGGGCATATGTTTCTGCTAAAAACTCAACATTGCCGGTTTTTGCCAATTTCCTGAAACTTTCAATTACCTCAGGTGTATAAGCCTCAAACTGCTCGATGGCACTTCCTGTAATCGAAAAGCTGACTTTAAAATCCTTGCCATGCTTTTTTATGAGTTTCAGCAAAACTTCATTCATGGGGAGATAGCTCTTTTGAGCAATCCGCTGCATGATATGGCTGTTTTCGAAATCATTGTAATAATAATGATCGTGCCCCATGTTGAAGAAACGATAAGTCTTTAAGCGAAATGGCTGGTGAACCTGGAAATAAAAACAAACTGATTTCATATCTTTACTATAATGTTAATGTCTATTAGATAATGATAAAATGATGCAATGATAAAATAGCCAAATTGTTATATTGTTGAATTGTTGAGTTGTTGAGTTGTTGAATTGTTGAGTTGTTGAATTGTTGAATTGTTGAATTGTTGAGTTGTTGAGTTGTTGAGTTGTTGAGTTGTTGAATTGTTGAAAAGCATCAATTTATCATGGTTTTCATTCTTGCATTCATACATTCTCACATTCAAGCATTTTATAAAGCATTTTCTTTAAAAAGCGATTCATATACCTGAACCACCTTGTAAGCCGCATTGTCCCACTTCAGGCTATCCACTTCATCTTTACCGTATTTACGGAACATATCGTTAAGGGATTTGTAATGAAGCAATCCATAAATTGCATCAGCCATACCGCTTACATCCCAGTAATCGACTTTAAGTGCATGCTTTAGAATTTCCGAAACACCTGATTGCTTCGATATTACAACCGGAACGCTTGAGCGCATGGCCTCCAAAGGTACAATACCAAAGGGTTCGGAAACCGAAGGCATCACGAACACATCGCTCAGCCCTAACATCTTATCAACATCTGCACCCCGAAGGAATCCTGTAAAATGGAATTTGGTGGCAATTTTCAATTCTGCTACACGCTTGATCATTTTGTTCATTAAATCGCCGGAGCCTGCCATTACAAACCGCACATTGGGATCGCGTTGCAGGATAAGATTTGCGGCTTCAATAAAATACTCAGGCCCTTTTTGTTGGGTTAATCTGCCGAGGAAAGTCACAACTTTTTCCTTAACTTTCTTTTCAAGTTCGCTAAAATCCTTTTCAGTGGGTTCCACTGCATTGTGTACTGTGTAAATCTTCTTGGGATCGATACCGTATTTTTCGATGACGATGGCCTTGGTAAAATTACTCACTGTAATTACACGGTCAGCAGCCTCCATACCTTTGCGTTCGATGTCGTAAACTTCCTGGTTTACACTTTTCCCTGACCTGTCGAATTCGGTGGCATGCATATGCACCACCAATGGCTTGCCCGAAACTTCTTTTGCTGCAATACCTGCGGAATAGGTCAACCAATCGTGTGCGTGGATTACATCGAAGTCATACTTTTTAGCAATGCCTGCAGCAACCAGAGCATACCTCGACACTTCGGCCATGAGATCAGTTCCATATGCCCCCGAAAAATTAAACTTTGCTGACATCACTTTTTCCTCCAGGGATGTACCTTCAAGTTTATTCTCCTCGGCATACTTTAAAAACTCTTCAGGACTAACATAAGGGATCAGGTTCGACCCGATCTCCATGTAGGTAATCTTTTTCCAGAACTCCTGGTAATCCCTATCTTTGGAATCAACAACTACTTCACTTGCATTTACAAGCCTGACTGCAGATTCATCTTCATCACCATAAGCTTTAGGCACTACAAAAATTACTTCTGTATCATTATGGGCCAAACCTTTTGTAAGCCCATAACAAGCGGTACCTAATCCTCCGGAAATGTGCGGTGGGAACTCCCACCCAAACATTAATACTTTCATTTATTACTAATCTATTATTTTATCTTCTCTAAACTATCCAAACTTATAATAATTATCACTATACTTATTCAATGACATTTGCTTCGCTGTCATTGATTGTCATTTGCACTTCGTGCGTCATTTGTTGTCATTGGCTTCGATTTATTTGGTTTTACCAATGGAGTTGATATAATTATTAAGTTTAACTCCGATGGAATCCAACTCGGCAATCATTCTTTTATAGTTGTCATTATCAACCAATTCCTACTATTTGCTTTAGTTAACCAAGTTTTAGATTCAAATAACGATCCTCTTGAATAATAACTAAAATTCTTTGTCTCTTTGTAATGATACCTACCAAATCCCTCACTAAGATTTGCAGCTACAGAATCGATTGCTCTTACAAACTGCTTACCAACCGTATCTTTAGAGAAATAATCCCATTTCACTACAATCCTCCAAACCTCCTCACCAATTTCCATTGCTTGCTGATAAACCCTTAATTCCTCCAGTTTCATTTATTTCTTTACTATTATTAATTTGACTAATGCTATCAATACAACAAAAAACTAGCAATGACCATCAATGACCATCAATGCCGAAAAACCAGAAATCTCTGATTTCATAGTTTTTCGCGCATCCTCGAAAAGTTACGAAAATTAAAAATTTTCTACTTTTCGGGATGACCATCAATGACCTTTTTTCAATGACCATCAATGACCTTCCCTATTCCAATTCCTTAATCATCGCACCAATCCTGAGCAATTCTGCCACACCAGTTGCCTGGGATATTTCACCTGAAGGAAGGTGTGGTGGATCACCATTATAGAGTTCAGAAATGGTTCCAATACCATATTCTTGCATCATGGGTTCCATTCCTTTGTATAAATTTTTAATTGCTGCCAGGCCACCTTTCATGTGCAACTTCAGATATGCCTCGGCATAATGCCCAAGGGTCCATGGCATAACCGAACCATTGTGGTAAGCCAGGTCCCGGTCCTGAACATTTCCACGGTAAACGCCTTTGTATTTAGGATTTTTAGGCGACAAAGTCCGTAAGCCGCGAGGGGTGAGCAATTCAAGCTCTACAACATCAAGCACTTTCTTCTGTTGAAGATCGTTTAACGGTGAATAGGGCAATGAAATGGCAAGCACCTGGTTTGGCCTTACTGACCAATCTTTGAATGTTCCATTGGTGTAATCAGCGAGGCTACCTTTTTTCTCATCCCAGAAATTTTCCACAAAAGCTTTTTCGATGCGTTCCGGCACATCCTTCCACTCACTCAGGAATTTACGATCTTTGGCTTTAGCTGCCATTTCAAGGCTAAACTTGATGGCGTTGTACCATAAAGCATTCACCTCAACCGGGTTTCCAATTCTCGGTGTAACTGGTTTGCCATCAATTATTGCATTCATCCATGTTAGTGCATTTCCGGGTTCTCCGGCAAACAGCAAACCGTTTTCTTGCATTTTGATGTTGAACCACGTACCATCACGGTAAGCCTCAAGGATGAGCTTGATGACCTTTTTATATTCTTTCCAATTCTTTTCTGTCTCGCCAATATATCCAACATATTTCTGAAGTGCCCAGAAAAACCAAAGCTGGGTATCAACTGAGTTGTACTCAACATGGTGGTTTAATACTGCACCGGGGAAAAATGGGCCACTCATCTGTTCAATCATCGAATCGATAACTGACTTATATGTTTTGGTATCGCCTTGTGTAAGCAGCAATCCTGGTAGCGACATAAAAGCATCCCTGCCAATCATTCCAGACCAGGGATAGCCTGCCATCACCTCTGTTTTTTCCTCGCTACGGACCACAAACTGCTGTGCAGCATTAATCAAACAATTCTCAAAATTCTTTCTTGGGATACGGTTTTTAGCTTCCGCAGCAAACTTTTGCTTTAAGCCGGCAGGTGCAATTTCTTTGGTTCCTGCAGCACATACAATCGATTCGCCTTTTTTGATGGGTATTTCAAAAAATCCGGGAACATACAAATCCTCCTGGTAATCGTAGCCCCTCAATTTTTCGTAAGTATATTCAATATTGTAATACCAATCAGGAACATGGGTGTATTCGGGCTTTTTCG
>Ga0075120_10002498_pt1 | contig 13222 bp, 9 predicted proteins | sample AntAceMetag02UKL_FD_69792 | JGI IMG/M metagenome (GOLD analysis project Ga0075120, IMG submission 69792) | Saline lake microbial communities from Ace Lake, Antarctica - Antarctic Ace Lake Metagenome 02UKL | ecosystem: Environmental > Aquatic > Non-marine Saline and Alkaline > Saline | place... | reverse complement strand
GGAATGCTGTCCCTGGTATGAAGACAGGGTTAGGATACTTGATATTTTGGGTGTGCCAAGGAAGGAGATCCTGACCATCAGTGCCGAGGATGCCTACGACACCGTGAGTGAGGCGGAAGCGGTTGGGCGGGAGCTTGTCCGGGAAGGGTTTGGACGGGTTATTATCACCACCAGCAAATCACACACCCGGCGAGCGGGGTATATTTGGACTACCATGTTTGGGGACCGGTTATCCATATGTACAGTCGCTGCAAAGACTGACCCCTATGACCAAAAGGGATGGTGGAAACAGGGAAGGCAGATACGGTGGGTGTTGGCTGAATATGGCGCGTGGGTCTATTATTGGTGGAAGGGTGTGGTGGGGTTTGACAGTGGAGTATAATGTGTGGAGAAATCAAGAAATCCAAAACGCATTTTGAAGACGCGTAAGATAAACTTGTTCCAACCTTGTTGCCAGGTGGAAAAGCTCCGGACTGGAAGAAATTCAAACAATTTTTTGAGGCAACTTAAATAAATTTCAGAAAGCATTGATAAAACAGGGATGGGTAACTTTTGAAAATAACAGTTATTGTGCCTGAGTATGATGAGGGGAAGGGAAATAATTGACCGGAACGCATGCCTGATAAAATTTCCGAGGAATGGATTTGGTGCAGAAAGAAAAAAAATGGAAAAGTTCAGGGTTGAGAACTGAACATCCCAATACCATTGCCATGTTGGGGTCACTACCTCCCATCAGGGCATTGAGTAGTTATTGCCTTGAACTATCTCGGGCTGTTGCCGATTTGGGCGAAGTTCAATTCATTTCATTTAAGAAAATTTATCCCAGCCTTTTTTATCCGGGCGGGGACTTGAAGGATGATCAAACATACCCCCCTCTAAACCACCGGAACATTACGGTGAAACGGCGTTTAACCTGGTATAATCCTCTTACCTGGCTTCAGGCAGGGTTTTCAACCCACGGAGATTTGCTTCACGCCCAGTGGTGGAGCTTGCCGCTTTCGCCAATCTATCTGGTTGTCGGGCTCGGCTTCAGGCTCAGACGGAAACCCGTTGTGTTTACGGTTCACAACGTACATTCACATGAAAAATCGGTTGGTTATGACTTCATCACAAAATTGATTTTCAAATTAGGCGCCCATTTTATTGTCCATTCGAAGGCAAACAGGGATCAATTGATCCAGCAGTTCAACGTTTCGGCCGATTGCGTAACCCAAATACCTCATGGTCCCCTGGATTTTCACCTTCAGAAAAATATGGATAGAAACATGGTTCGAAAAGAAATGGGGTTTTCTATCAGTGATAAAGTTATTCTGATTTTTGGCGCAATTCGGCCATACAAAGGGATTGATACTGCGTTGAAGGCTTTCTCTGAATTATTATCCGAGGTCCCCGAAGCTCGGTTGCTGATTGCCGGAAAATTGTGGGAAAGCTGGAAACCCTACGCCGAATTACTGGAACATTTGGGAATTACCCGTCAAACAAAAACGTATCTTGAGTATATACCCTCGGCTGAGGTATGGAAATTCTTTGCTGCCTCGGATCTGGTTATTCTGCCATATCATCATTTTGATTCTCAAAGCGGCGCCGGCGCCATAGCAGTTTCGTTTCGAAAACCGATGATTGTCGCCGATGTCGGGGGACTTCCTGAGCTGGTGGCTGATCTGCAGAATGTCGTACCACCAAAGGATGCCACGGCATTGGCGAGAAAGATTGCTGATTGTTTGCAGGACCCGGAACGACTTCTTCAAATGTCTCATGGAGCGGACGCTGTGGCTACGAAGATGTCCTGGCGAAACATTGCCGGGAAAACCTGGTCGGTTTATGAGAAAGTGCTGGGCCGCGGGTCAACAACGCGTGAGGGACAGGAGTAATGTCATACCTGAAGGAAATACTGCCCAAAATGGCAAGATATCGCCTTGCAAGGTCAGGCATGATGACACCGGGGTCCCCCATCAATTTTACATTTTCGGTCACCAACCTCTGCCAGTCCCGGTGCCGAACCTGCAATATTTGGCAACTCTACAAAAAAGACCCTCAAAAGCGTCAAACAGAACTGACCCTTGCTGAAATTGAAAAAATTTTCAAATCCATGGGGCATATCTATATTTTTAATGTCAGCGGCGGAGAACCTTTTCTAAGGCCTGATTTTGTTGAAGTGATCGAACTCGCATGTAGATTCTTAAACCCGGGAATTATCCATATTCCGACAAATGCGATTGCTGAAAAGCAGATCATTTCAAAAACAAAAAAGATTATTCATCTTCTTAAAGAAAAATACCCTTCAACACGCTTGACGATCAAACCCAGCCTTGATCATATTGATGAAAGGCATGATGATATCAGAGGTGTCCCCGGAAATTTCAACAAAGTTATGTCATTATTTGAATCCTTAAAACTGCTGAAATCTGAATTCTCGAATCTGCATGTCGAACTCGGTACAGTTATATCCAGGTGGAACGTCAATGACATAGAAGAGATTGCTTCGTTTATCACAAATTTAGATCCGGAAAGCTACCGGAATGAAATTGCCGAACAACGTTCTGAAATGCTGAACACTTCTAACCTAATTACTCCGAATGCCAAAGAATACAATCAGGCCATTGATTTTTTTGTCAGTCAGATCAAATCCAATATGAAAAATAAGATTTTTTTCCACCGGATTACCAATGCATTCCGACTTGAATATTATACTCTTACTATAAAAATTCTTAACAAAAGCAAACAGGTAATCCCCTGTTATGCCGGGATTTCAAATGCACACATGACACCTTATGGCGATATCTGGGCATGCTGTACTCTGGGATACGAAAAATCCATGGGCAATCTTCGTGATTACAACTATAATTTCCCTCAACTCTGGAACAGCAGGCAGGCAAAAGCAGTGCGAAAATATATCAGTGACAAAAATTGTTATTGCCCCATGGCAAACCAGATGTATTCAAATATTCTGCTGCATCCAAAATCTCTTATTCGTGTTCTTTACAAGATATTCAGCAGAAGTTATCAAAACGAATAAATTATATATTTAAGGAGAATTAGTGAATTACCTGATAACCGGATCAACAGGATTCGTTGGACCTCATTTGATCAAAAGACTGATCGCTGAAGGACATACATGTAAATGCCTTGTGCGCCAGGGAAGTGAAAATAAGATTCCTACAATTGACGGGATGACAATTATTTTCGGGGATATTACAAAACCGGATACTTTAGTCGGCATCGCTGAAGATTCAGATTGCCTGCTTCATCTGGCGACTCTCGGGCATATGAGTAATTTTACAGTCACGGAAGCAATGTTTCACGAGATCAATGTGCAGGGAACAGTTAATATCATGCGAGAAGCATTGCAAGCCGGTGTCAAACGCATTGTTCACTGCAGTAGTGTCGCAGCAATGGGCATCTGTGATGAAATCCCGTCTACAGAAAAAACAATATGTAATCCTCACCATCCATATGGGCGAAGCAAACTGCAGGCGGAAACTGAAGTATTAAAAATGGTCAAAGAAAACAATTTGACCGCATCGATAATCAGGTTCTCAATGGTTTACGGCCCTGGTGATACACGGGATATTTTAAAACTAACACGTATGGCAAAAAAAGGAATATTTCCCAAAGTCGGCAACCGGCCCAAACTGACTCCGTTGATACATGTTCAGGATGCCATTGACGGTATGCTGCTGGCATGTGAAAAAGGCGCGCCAGGTGAAATATATTTAATCACAAACAAGCATTCAGAACCCTTTGACACAATCAGAGAGATCATCCAGGAATCACTTGGTTTAAAACAACGAGCCCTTTGTGTGCCTGAATGGGCTGCATTGACATTGGCCATGTTTATTGAAAAGTCTTTTTCTCTTATTGGAAAATCCCCGCCGGTTTCACGAAAAAACATTGAATCAACACTGGCTGACAGGGTTTTTTCTGTGGATAAAGCTATTAGTGAACTTGGATTTAATCCAAAAATTAAACCCACAACTGGTCTGCATGAAACAGTTAAATGGTATATGGATAACAAATGGATATAAATACTGTAGGAAAAATGAGAAAAGAAGTTGAAGTTTTCGGTGTCACCTATGATCGCTATGTTTTATTCCAACACCATCAAATCCTGACCCGTGAATTAGGACTTAAGAAAGTTGTTGATATGCCCAGCCATGGAGCAAAAGCCGCCGGTTCACTCTATTCCATAGGTTTCGGGCAGGCAGGTTGTGATGTTACACTTGTAAATCCTGAAATGGAAATGATGTATGGGTGGGAGAACCTAAACCTTCAAAATAGAGTTTCCACCATCAATAATATAGATGTCTGTAAAACAGGAATTGCTGACAATAAATTTGACCTTGCATATAACTTTGTCACCTGGACCGAATTGGATGATCCTCTTCGATATTTAGAAGAGATGAAGCGAATCTCGAAAAAGTATGTACTGCTGGTCACCTGCAACAATTTTCAGCCCGGCTACCCATGGCACCGTTTTCTTCATGAAATTTTCGGATTTGAATGGAATCATGGGCAGGTTGAATATAATCACATCACCCGGGTTAGAAAACTTTTCAAACAAGCAGGACTTAATGTTGTTGAATACGGTGCAATTGATACACCAGGCTGGCCGGACCCCAGCGGCCCGAGAGATATCCGGCTGCACCGGAGATTCGGAAAAGGAAAAGGAAAAGACGAATTACCCAAACAAAAACCAGACTGGGAAGTCACATTTCTCGAGTATGTCAGAACCGGAAACTACCCCGGATGGATGAAAGCCCTTGGAAAATGGGATATGACTTTCAGAAAAGGTTTGTTTAAACTTCCCATGAGCCACTTGTTTTATGTGCTCGGAGAAAACAAATTATATACAGGTTCAGGAGGTTAGGTTGAAACAGTCAATTTTACAACAGGATGGTTGCGAGGCCTGTGGCGAAAAGAAACTGCAAAAAGTATATTTGTTTTCGGAATATTGCATTTACAAATGTCCAAACTGCGGGACCGGAGTAGCAAGTCCGATACCTGACGAAAATATCATAAAAAATTATTATAATGGTTTTCTGCCTTCTTTGAGCCGCGAAGAAGTTTTAAAAAAGGCTCCCTTGGCCAAACAATTTTTCGAGCGAAATAAAATTGCTTCGTCATCCAATTATAAATTTCTTGATCTTGGGGGTGGAACCGGCCTTTTTTCTTATGCATTTGAACATTATTCTTTTGGAACCAGCACTTATGTAGATCGAGACCCAAAGTCATGTGAATTTGTGAAAAATGAGTTGGAGATAAATAAGGTGCTAATGGGAGATGTGAATAATTTGTTCCACATATTGGGCCAGGATAGATATGATGTTATCTATTCCCGCCATTTGATCGAACATTTGATCGATCCATTCGGGGCGATTGAAAAAAGCATTCAAATTCTTCAACCTAATGGTATCGCCATTCACCAATGCCCAAATGGTAATTCCTTAGAATACTTGATTTATAAAAATTCAAATCTTTGGGATCGATTTAATAAAATAAGACAATCGACAGGGTTATCACGCATACAACTTTTTTGGCAGTTTCTTACTGGAGATATTTTGCATGGGATAGATCCGCCACGGCACTTATGGGCGATAACGCCTAAAGGCATGCATCTATGGGCTAAACGAAATAATTATCTTGTTGAAGTCTATACAACTCATATCGGTGACCTCCCCTTCTCTCCAGAATTTAAAAATCAGAAAAGCCCTGGATTTCGTATTGCAAAGTTCATCGGCCAAAAAATTCTTGCTCCGATTAGAGGCGGCACACACTTAATCAATATATTCAAAAAATTGAAATAACATCAATGACAATGAGTCCCTATAATTTTAAAAGCTGAATATGCTAATGTCGAATCGATAAATTTCAGTCGAATTAATCTTTTATTGATTCGTTTTGAATGCTGAGCGTTAGCAGTCGTGAAAATCATAAAACCTATTAGCTTTGAATGGTGCCAGCAACCCTTGAAACTTGGTCTATATATTTAAAAATATGTTCAATTATATGTGGTTCAATGGGGTCGTCTGCTTCAAAGTAATCAATATCAATGAGATGTTTCATTATATATTTCCTCAACCGTGTTTCATCAAAATCTTGATAAATCGCTTTTGACAATACCTTAACATCACAGCCAAGAATTTTGGCCTCTAAACCAGCCGTTGAATTAATAGTGACAACAATTTTTGCATTTTGCATAAGCTCAAATATGTTTTCATTTGAAAAATAGAAATGATACATATTTTTTAGCGATTCAATCTGTTTAACAAAAGCGACATCAGGTTCAGCGGGATGTGGTTTAATTATAAGTTTCATTCGATTTTCCTTGGCAATCTCCAATGCTTTTAAAATCCCCTGATGTATATCGATATTACTATTTATTAAAATCTGGACATCGGAACTAACTTGCAAGGGGAAAAAAACGTATTCCTCGTTTTGTAAATCGATCGAGTCATAGTTAAAATTTCTATTTTTAATTAAAAACAAAGTCCGAACTTTTTCAATAAAAGGTATGTCCTCATAAGGCGGAGCAACATGCATAAAAGATAAAAACCTGTCCAACATTGGCCAGAGAGTTAATTTTTTAATATTTTTTGTTTGTGGGACATAGGCACTATTAAATTTTTGGTTAATATAATTTTCTCTCCACTGGTTATACCCTGAAACATCATCCTCTAAGTCATCAAGAAATTCAGGGTGGCTATATAAAAAAGATTGAGCATTCACCCCGTGGGGGTCTATAAAAAGTTTCCCGGGCATATTCGCGATTTCAAAAAATACACGATCTATATTATTTTGAGCAGCCCAATGTGAAATAGCTAATTCAGCCGTATCGCTACCACTCCAGATAAGTGCATACTTAAAATTAAACTTTTTATTCACATTGTCTAACAACGACATGATATTATTATATAGTATAATAGCATTGTCTAATTTAACCTTTTCGCTTAAAACATCACTCGCATAATCAAGGGGCCTATGTTTTTTAAGATTCTTTCTTAAAGAACAATAAATTATTTCCCCTGCCGATTTAGCCAGTAAATATAGTGAAAATTTATAGGTTATAAATACAACGTTATATCCCATGCTTCTTAAAGATGCTGCAAACCTTCTAAAAAAAGACCACCTTTGACTAAGATCCAATAAAATTACAATGCTCGGTTGTTTACTCATTCCCGCTACCTTAATAATTCTTGTCTTTTAAAAAAAGTTTTATAATTTGACCATTATACTTCTGATATTTTATAAGAAACGTTTTTATATCACGTGAAATTGCATCTTTATTATTTAGTAGTGAATAAATCGCGTTTTTAAAAGATCCGTTTAAAAGTGAGGCACCTTTTAATACTTTATCTTTCTGCCCAAATAAATCCATAGCACCAAGGTTTTTATGAAAATAGTATTCTTCAAAAGATAAGGATAATGTTGGAACTGAGCCGGACATAGAAAAAATGATAGGATGATGTTTCATTGTTATGCAAGCAGAAGCATTCTGATAAGCTGCCACCGCTAAATCGAATGAGTCCAAACAATCAAACAAATAGACCGGCGCATTCATCCTTTGTTTAAGATAAACCATAGCCCCGAAATCACTGCTGGTCATGGGAATTAAAATGTAAGTCATACTTACATCTGTAAAAATTTCATCTAAAATAACAGCCAACTTAGTTAAGGCATCATTAACTATTTCGACAGGGACTTTCCAATAGTGAACATGCAAGGAGATATAAGGCTGTCTATCTACACCTTGTTTGATTAGCTCGTCCCACAATGTATCTGTATCTGCAGGAGGACAAAATAGCGCATCGTCGAACAGTACCTTAACTTTGTCTTTATTATATACACCAATCTCTTTCAGGGCCTGAATGGAACCGATACCATCACGTAAACCTATATATTTGGCTTTAGCTAATTGTCTAGCAAAAAGTTTCTGTATTGGATTTTGCCACACCCCGATATTGTGACCGGAAAGGATGACGTCTGTTCCGAAAAAGTTTGCTATCCAGATCATTGCCATATTGTCATAAAGACGAGAAGCAGTCTTCCCGGTTAAAAATCCACCGCCGCCAATGTGCAGGACATCAGCACTTTTTATCTTGTAAAGCAGGTAAGAACTGTTAGGAGACATTAAAGTTATACGAAAAAACTTATATAAAACAGTATTAACGGTGATCCAGAGAAACTTTATCAAGAAGAATAGCAGATATATTTTACGATCACCAATTCCGAAATAATCAATATTGAATCCGGACCATAGCGTTCTACGGGCGGCATGAATAACGTTCGAGTGCCCATGGGTATTCATTGTTACATCAGGATTAGGTGACAGAATGGTAATTTTGCAATCCGGCTTAAGCTGTTTCCAATTTTTAATATTCGAGCTAAGTTGTGCTTCATCGCCCAGGTTATCATACCCGAATCCGGCTGTGTACAAGACTTCAAAAGAATCACTGCGATAATCCCGCCTCTCCATAATTTTAGCGTATAAGACTCGAATCTTGGATAAAGCGGTATTGAGAATATTGGCGGTATTAAGGTAGATACTGGGTAAAAAAGACCTGTTTTTGCGATAAAGTTTTTTTGATTTTTCAGATATGCCTCGTTTTACCAGAAACTCTAATATGTGAATGCATTTGATAAAAAAAGGAATATGTTTTGTCTTAAATAGATATGAAAAATCCTTTTTCAAACGAAAGGGAGATAAAACACTTTTAAACTGAAGTGTTTCATATTGCGATGATAAGACCCCATGTTTATTTATTGGCTCGTAGATTATGATTTTATTTGTTTTCATCTTCTCCAAATAAGATAAAATCTCGGCGTTATAACAAATTAAAACCGTTTCACCGACTGGACCGAATTTCAATGGTAAACCCCAGGCATCTTTGAAGGAGGCATCGGCATAAATTCCAAAAAAGTCTGCACAATACAGACAGCTATGTAGTGCATAGGCGTAACTCCTCCAATATTTTGTAAAACTTGTTGAAAAACGTGGCTTTTGAAATATATGGCCGGCATTGTTTTCCAAGCATATATTAAAATTTTCAGCAGACTCAATTCCTTCTTTATTACGAAAGGTTATTTTTGATTTCTCACACTTAGTATCGAAATCCTCTGAAATCCTGGCAACAAATTGTCCATTCACATTATGACTACAAATCAAGGCGAACGAATACTTGATTTTTTTTGCAGCTTTTTTGTTAACTCTTTTTAAGTTCGATATCGCCTGTAAAACACATGGGACCGCAACAACACAACAGGACTCAATTGAAACATCATTCAAAATTTTTCGCAAAGTCTTCGAAAATTCAATTGGATAATAAAAAGAACTTCTGCGGGTATCAACTTCATCAGCTGTTCGACTGATACAGGCTCTAAAGTGGGGTGAAAAATCATTAAGGTCACCATAAAGCTGTTCTGCATGAACGACGCAATCAACGATGTTTTGATTTAATAAATATTTTAATAAAGCAGAAAGCACTCCTCCTGAAGAGCTGTGAGTGTATGAATCGGAAAGGTCAATTCCTTTGAGAAAGCGGGCAGCAGAACGGATACCGTAATCTGTCTGAAAAGAAATTTTACTGTTTTTTTCCGTAATATTATTTTCCGAAAACGGGCAGACCAGATCACAATTACCGCAAAGGTTACATACTGTTTCATCAATATCCGGTAGATATTCCAGATGGTCATCAAATTTAATTTCTATAGCAGCTTTTGGGCAGGCAATTGCACAGATACCGCAACCACAGCATAAATTATTATTTAATACAGTTTTTAGGACGGAAATTGTCATTACAGATTTTTTCGCTATAATTTAAAAATTGAGTAAACCATCTGATTCAAGCATCATCCTTGTTAAACAATTCTTTGACAAGGAAAGGACCAAAGCGTATCCCAAATTGTTTGTCAAGAATTAGTGAAGCTATCAATTTCCACGAAATTAAGCCAACTGCACTGGCAACAGCAGCGCCGTTAATGCCATATTTGGGAATTAAAAATAGATTTAATAATAAATTTAAAATAAAACCGATGGATATACATATCATTGTCAGTATTTCATTTCCAATCATATTCAATGTTAGACCACAATAACCAAATACAGCATTGAATAATTGCCCAATACATATGATACAAAAGGGTATTACCGATGAAATATATTCTGCTCCAAAAACAAACTTAATTATAGTGTTAGAAAAAAGTATCAGAACAAAAGCGCATGGTATAGTATAAAATATTATTATAATAGATGATTTATTTATCATGTCTTGAAGAATGTTCATCTTGTTTTGAGAATAATAATGAGATATTTTTGGTGACAAAGCATTGCTAACAGCAATTAGTGCAAATGCAACGACATCGGCTCCACGCTGGGCGACAGAAAAAAAACCAATTTCTTTTTGCATATTAAATGAGCCCAACATCAGTATAGAAATATTGTTGTTAAGGGCTGATACCCCTGTATACATCATTAAAACAAGTGCACTGCGGAGCAACTTTTTGTTGAAAGTTGCTTCAACTTTGGGGAAAAATTTAAGCAGATCCTTTTTGATAATAAAATAAACGCCAATTCCACAGGCGACAATGGTTGCTAAAGCTTGCATATAAATCGCCTGGTAGGACAAAATGCGCTCTTTGGTTAAAAAGCATAGACAGCAAATCAATGATAAAAATATAAACGGTTTGGCTGTTAATTCAATAAATTGACCAAATACAATTACTCCAAAACCTTTCAGTGTTGACGAAGTGATTTGAAGCATGGCTAGAGATGGCAAAAATAGTGCCGACCAGTATAGTGCCAGTTGATAATCGTTTGAATTTCCAGAAAAGCAGGCAAATATTATTATCATCAGACCCAAAAGAGCTGAAACCAAAAATGAATAATGACTGCCTCGAAGCAACAGTCCTTTTAATTCTTCAAAGTTTTTATGGACCATCTTTTTGGGAATTTCTCTTAACAAGAGGTGCTGCAGCCCGAAACTTGAAGGAATAACTAATATTGTAATAATCCCTACGCAAAAGGCATAAACCCCCAAATTCTCAGGCCCAAGCAACCTTGCGAGTATGACACTGGAGATTAATGACAAAACAAGGCTTGAACCCTTTATTATCAATGATCCGATCGTCTGCTTTGCTGTCAAAGATGGTTTTTTTATAAATTTCATAGTTGAAACTTAATCAGAAAGTCGACCTGGATTCGCAAGGGCTGAATTCAGAGTGTTTTAAACGTATCACAAGGACGCCGATCAGAGTAATTCATCATATACACGTTCGGGATTTCATGGGGTATCCAAGTTGTCAGCATATATCGATCTGAACCTTGAGGTGTAAGGGTTAAGAAATGTAGAAGCATTATTATAAGAAATGTCAATTCATCAGTTGCATATTAGACAATTTAAACAAAATATAAACCTAAATTATAACATAAACCAATGTCTGAGATACTCACAGTCGTATAAAAAAATTTCATCCAGGGGTTTTTAAAACCACCTGACCTTTATGTTGCGAATATTATAAGTTCAGCTTTAGCTTAATATTTTGCAGCACACGATTAAGCAAATTCCATCTTTGAGAAAAGGGAATAAACTCGGATTTAAAATTTTTAATTATTTGTCGAAATTTATCCAATGGAATATTTTCATCATTAAAATAGAGAATATTATCCCAAGAGAAATATGGATTGAGAAAATCTAACTGGAATCGTTCAAAATCTAAATCTTCCGACAGTTTGCCTTTTTCAAGAAGTTCATCCCAGATCGGTGTGCCCGGCATTGGATTAAAAAAGTAAAAACCAGCAATTCTGAACTTTTTATTATTTTTACGCAAAAAATCTTTTGTAAGTTCAATGTCTTCAAACGTCTCGCCCGGAATCCCGAAAATAAATGATCCGGAGCATTTAATCCGATGTTTGGCACACAAATCTATAACCCTCTGGTGATCACTTATCGATATCCCTTTTCCTTTAATTTTTTTTAGCAATCGATCTGATCCAGTTTCAGCGCCAAATCTTACGACCCTGTAATTGATCCTCTTTAACAAAAGTATCATCTCCTCATCAATTAAATTTGATCTACAGAAACCGCGAAAGGATACTTTTGGAGGAATACCAGTTGCAATCAGCTTAGAAACAATCAAACGAAATCTTTTTTTATCAGCCATCCACAAATCATCTAAAATGGCTATTTCTTTAGGTTGATATCTTTCAACAAGATCAGAGATTTCACTCACCACCGAATCCGCACTGCGAAACCGCGTCGTATTGCCCCAAAATGTATGAGAAGCACAGTACGTGCAACGATAGGGACATCCCCTGGAAGTGAAAATTGGCTCATCTGATGAGTATTGCCGATGTCTGTATGGCCATGGGATAGAATCTATATCCTGAATTAAGCTGCGGTCAGGACCTATAGTTATTTTAAAATTGTCATGGTAACAAATCCCTCGAATAGTTTTGAACATTTGTTTGTTAAATGGGGATTCTTTTAATGACAGGACAAGCTCTTTAAACGTTTCTTCACCTTCACCCAAAACACCAATATCAAATTCTTCAGCTAAACTATAAGGAGTACAAGTAATATGATAACCGCCTAGCACAGTAATGCAATCTAAAGATTCCTTGCACTTACTTGCAAAACGCTTTGCATCACTAATTACCTGACTTACAGATCCTATACCAAGAATATCTGGTTTAAATTGAATCGCTTCTTCAAGACTGTCAACAATTCGAATATCATTTTCAAACACTATATTATTCGTAATTAAATATGATGCGAGATATCCGATTCCAAGGGGCGCGACTTTGAATGATTCAGATTCAAATCGTGCGCAATAAAGACAAATTTTAATGTTATTTTTCACGTCAGAACTTTCTGATTGTATGTGATTTCTTTTGAGAGAAATTCTATACGGTTTATATTATGATATCATTTTAGATCTTTATTCGCCTCCATATCAAACCACATCCCAAAAAGTGTGAACAAACTGGCACTCATAAAGGAAAACATTGCTGCCAGCGCATTTATCGGAGGGATATAGCCGTTAAACAATTGGGGTCAGAGTAAAATTATTTCTTTTCTTTTCGCCACCCCAAAGGTCGCCCCCTTTTCTTTTACTCGTCTGCCGGTTAGCAGCTCTATTTCATCTTTAAATCGATCATGCCCAACCGCCAAACCCTTGTTCGTGTTTGCTCTTATTTCTTCTAACAATTCTCCATCTACACGATGGA
>Ga0075120_10002494_pt1 | contig 13239 bp, 9 predicted proteins | sample AntAceMetag02UKL_FD_69792 | JGI IMG/M metagenome (GOLD analysis project Ga0075120, IMG submission 69792) | Saline lake microbial communities from Ace Lake, Antarctica - Antarctic Ace Lake Metagenome 02UKL | ecosystem: Environmental > Aquatic > Non-marine Saline and Alkaline > Saline | place... | reverse complement strand
TAAACAATATTAATGATACTCTTTTTGTTGACGATAATAATGGAAACGGATTACTACATGGTATTGATTATTGCTATATGGTTATTGCAACTTACCATGACGGAGCAGAAAGTTATGCTTCTCTCGAATCCTGTGATGCACTTAAAAAAGATATTCCAGTTATAACAAATGTTAGTAATGATAGTACAAATATTGCCGAAGGGAATGTTTTTATTGCTTGGTCAAAACCAATAGACCTTGATACTATCCAACATCCCGGACCATATAATTATTTGGTTTACCGCTCAGAAGGATTTTACGGTTCAAATCTGAATCAAATTGCTAATAAACCCGGATTGAACGATACATTATATTTCGATGATCAGATAAATCTAAATACAAGTGGAATTCCATACAGTTATAGAATTAACCTGGTAAGTGAAACCATCGGCGATATTGGTTTTACTCAGATAGCCTCATCAATTTTTCTTTCAATTTATGAAACCGATAATGAATTGCAGTTAAGCTGGGAAATGAATGCACCCTGGACAAATAATTATTTTGTTATTTACAGGCGCGACCCCGAACAAAGTGAATTTAATTCTATTGGAATGAGCAACACTAATTTTTATAGTGATTCAGGGCTAATTAACGGACAGGAATACTGTTACTATATTGAAAGTGTTGGTAAGTATACTTCTCCGGGCTTTGTTGAACCGATAATAAATTATTCACAAATTAAATGCGGTATTCCTTATGATAATGTACCTCCTTGTCCACCTATTCTAACAGTAACAACAAACTGTGATTTAATTGAAAATGAATTAGTATGGAATAATCCGAATAATACTTGTGCTGATGATGTTGCAAAATATTATATTTATTATTCTCCTTTTGAATATGGTGATTTAATTTTAATTGATTCTACCAATCACCCTGATGATACGGTTTATCTTCATTCCAATCTTTCTTCTGTAACGGGTTGTTATGCTGTTACTGCAATAGATTCGGTTGGTAATGAAAGTGAATTTAGCAATGTAGTATGTGTTGATTATGATGTTTGTCCTGTATACAGATTGCCAAATATTTTCACTCCTAACGGAGATAATCATAATGATTATTTTGTTCCGTTTCCTGAAACTGTTGCAGCAGTTGAGAAAATTGAGTTAAAAATATTTAACCGTTGGGGAAAAATAGTTTTTAAAACTGATGACCCTGAAATTAATTGGGACGGGAAAAATCAACAAAACAAACAAGATTGTCCTCAGGGTGTTTATTTTTATATTTGTAATGTCTTTGAAATTACCTTGGATGGTTTAAGAAGGCGTAACATCCAGGGATCTGTAACGATTTACAGATAGAATTTCCTTGCCATTAAAAATCAATAATCTCTAATCACAATTATTTTTATCCTCCGAATCCCATCAACATTATAATCAAATCCACAACCCTGTTTGAATAGCCCCATTCATTATCATACCAGTTAAGAGTTTTAACAATCCTTTTTCCAAGTACTTTTGTATATTCCGAATCATAAATTGAAGAATATGAATTGCCTACAATATCGGAAGAGACGATTTTTTCTTCTGAATATAAAAGGATATTTTTCATTTCTTTTGAATTAGCTGCTTGGCGGACGGCAGCATTAATATCCTGAACCGTAACATCTTTTTCAACTTCAACAACCAGATCAACAACCGAGCCGTCAGGCACTGGAACCCTTGAAGCCATTCCGTCCAATTTTCCTTCAAGCTCAGGAATTACCACACCAACTGCCTTTGCAGCGCCGGTTGTAGTAGGAATAATATTTTCCGCTGCTGCCCTGCCCCTTCTCCAATCTTTATGCGGAACATCAGCAAGGCGTTGATCATTAGTGTAAGCATGAGTGGTTGTCATCAAACCTTCTACAATCCCGAAAGCATCATTAAGCACTTTTGCCATTGGAGCAAGACAATTGGTAGTACAACTGGCATTGGAAATAATCCTGTCTTCAGGTTTCAAGCCCTTATCATTTACACCTATTACAATAGTATAATCAATTTCATCTTTTGCAGGAACAGTTAAAATAACTCTTTTTGCTCCGGCTTCAAGGTGAGTAACCAGTTTTTCCCTTGTCCTGAAAATACCTGTAGCTTCAACAACAACATCAACATTTAAAGCTTTCCATGGTAATTCTTCGGGATTCTTTATGCTAAGCATTTTAACTTTTTCATATTTAGTAATTAAATAATCACCTTCTAAATAAACATTTTGCCCGAATCCTCTCATAACAGTGTCGTATTTAAGCAGATATTCCAGCACATCATTATCATAGAGATCATTTATTGCTACAACATTTATATCTGTTCTTTCACTGAGAATTCGAAATACAGAACGACCTATACGGCCAAATCCGTTAATTGCTACATTCATTTTACACCTCCTTTTGTGCTTAATTTATTATAGGCAAGTATAATGTCAATTATCCTTGCAGCCATTGCCATTGCGGCATGATACCATGTTAATGTTTTTACCATTCTTATTGGTGAGTGCATTGTTGCCCTTTTATCGTAAACAACCGAATGACGATTACCAATAACATCAGTAGAAACAATAGGATCATCTTCAACCTGAATAATATCCGGTAATTTTTTTGATGCTTTTTCTATTGCAATGTTAACATCTTTAATGCTTATACTACTGTTTTTAAAAACAGTTGTAAGATCAAGAAGAGATCCGTTTGGCACAGGTACATTCAAAGCTGTTCCTGCAATTTTTCCTTTGAATTCGGGCATTATTCTTTGAATCCAGTATGGTGAGGGTGTTTCATTGGGGATGATGTTCTCAGCAGCTGAACGACTGCGACGATAATCATCGCTTGCCTTGTCGCGTAAAGGTTGATCGGAAGTATATGAATGAACGGTTGTTAGTATGGCATAATCAACTCCAAAATTTTCTTCAAATATTTTTAACATAATTGCAGTTGCATTTGTAGTAGCCGATCCTGCAGATATTAATTTATCGGAAGTTTTGATGGTATGTTCATTTACACCCATAATAACAATACGATCAATTTTATCATTTGGCAGGTTTGATAAAATTACCTTTTTTGCGCCTGCATTTATGTGCCTTTGCATATCGCTCATTGTCTTATATTTACCGGTACTGTCAACAATAAAATCCACATTAAAAATATCCCAGGGAACATCACCGGGTTCAACACCGTGTACAAATCGAGTCTTGCCGTTTTTTGAAACCAAAAAATTTCCGTCAAGCTGTACATCAATACTGCCTTTTGTTTCGGCAACAAGCAAATAATGCAGTATCTCGGGTTTTCCGATTTCGCTTATTGCTACAACTTCAATAAGATTATCTTCAAGGCATAATCGGTAAATATGCCTTGGAATCTCACCGAAACCCATTAATCCTAATCTGATCTTTTTCATCTGTTTATATTTTTTTAGTTAATTTATTTTCTGCTGCTTATTACTTTTTAGAAAAATTCATGTTCAGAAATTAGAAATTGGATATTTGAAATTAGGCTGTTAAAATAAGTTTTTTTCAAATTTCGAATTTCAAGTTTCCCATACGGGCTAACTTAGTGTCGCAAATTTCATTATATAATCATTCCCTTGCCTGCCTGTCGGCAGACAGGTGTGTCAAAATTTACTTGCCATGGATGTTTCATATTTGTTTTTCTTTATTTTATTGTATGAGAATTTTAAAAATACATACTATTAATCATATCACGTAATTATATTCTTACTAATAATGTTACAAATATAAATAAAACAATGTTATAAAATTTAAAATACTATTTTTGCAACTGATGGAAAATATAAGAAATTTTTGCATTATTGCTCATATTGATCACGGTAAAAGCACGCTAGCTGACCGGTTGTTGGAGTTTACCAACACCATTTCGGGTAAAGACTTACAAAACCAGGTTTTGGATGATATGGAACTTGAGCGTGAGAGAGGTATAACCATCAAAAGTCATGCTATTCAAATGGCATATAAATTTGGTAATAAAGATTACAAACTGAATTTGATTGATACACCCGGTCATGTGGATTTTTCTTATGAAGTTTCTCGTTCAATTGCTGCATGTGAAGGTGCTTTACTTATTATTGATGCCACTCAAGGCATACAAGCTCAAACAATTTCTAATCTTTATCTCGCTATTGATAATGACCTGGAGATAATTCCAGTGCTTAACAAAATGGACCTTGAAAATGCAATGCCCGAAGAAGTTAAAGATCAGATTGTGAATTTGTTAGGATGTAGCAGGGACGAAATAATTGAAGCAAGTGGTAAAACCGGATATGGTATTGAAAAAATCCTTGAAACTATCATAAATATAATTCCATCGCCAAAAGGTAATCCTCATGCACCTTTACAGGCATTGATATTTGATTCGGTATTTAATTCATTCAGGGGAATAATTGCATATTTAAGAATATTTAACGGTGAGATCAGAAAAGGTGATTTTGTAAAATTTGTTAATATAGGCAAAGAATATCATGCTGATGAGATTGGTATTTTAAAACTTGATCGTGAAGAAAATAAAATATTAAAAACCGGTGATGTAGGTTACATCATTTCAGGTATTAAAACTTCTAAGGAAGTTAAAGTTGGTGACACAATAACTCATGTTGAACTACCGTGCGACAAGGCAATTGAAGGTTTTGAAGATGTTAAGCCAATGGTTTTTGCAGGTATTTATCCTGTTGATACCGATGATTATGAAGAATTAAGAAATTCAATAGAAAAACTGCAACTCAATGATGCGTCTTTAACTTTTGTGCCTGAATCATCTGCTGCTTTAGGTTTTGGCTTCAGATGCGGATTTCTCGGTCTTCTACACATGGAAATCGTTCAGGAGCGACTTGATCGTGAGTTCAATATGAATGTTATTACCACAGTTCCAAATGTTTCATATAAAGTTATTACCAACAAAGGAAAAACTATTGAAGTTCATAATCCCTCAGGATTACCTGAACAGAAATATATTGACCACATTGAAGAACCTTATATAATTGCACAGATAATTTCCAAATCAAATTATGTAGGTTCGATTATGAATTTATGTATTGATAAACGTGGCACACTGAAAAATCAGGTTTACCTTACAAGCGACCGTGTTGAAGTTACTTTTGAAATGCCCCTTGGTGAAATTGTTTTTGATTTTTATGATAAACTAAAAAGTATTTCAAAGGGTTATGCTTCGTTCGATTATTATCAGTCGAGTTATAAACCTGCAAATCTTGTTAAGCTTGATATTCTTTTAAATGGAGAATCTGTTGATGCCTTATCAACATTAATTCATCGTGATAATGCTTACAATTTCGGACGCAGGATGTGTGTTAAACTTAAAGAATTGATACCCCGCCAGCAATTTGATATTGCCATTCAAGCTGCAATCGGAGTAAAAATTATTGCCCGCGAAACGGTTAAAGCCGTTAGAAAAGATGTTACTGCAAAATGCTATGGTGGTGATATTACCCGTAAACGCAAACTTCTGGAAAAACAAAAAAAAGGTAAAAAACGTATGCGGCAGGTGGGAAATGTTCAAGTTCCACAGCAAGCGTTTTTGGCTGTGCTTAAACTTGATTAAAATTTATACTTTGTAACTTTCACTGATATTAATCCGTCATAAGCATTAGACGGAAATTCAAAGTTTGAATGACAACTACTGAATACAATTTGTGTGCAGATGAATTTGCAGATGGTGTTTATCGCTTTATCCTTAAAAATATTCAGGATGAGGATAAAGCTAAGGATATTGTTCAGGATTCATTTATGAAAATGTGGATCAGACACGGCAATATCTCTTTTGAAAAAGCAAAATCTTACCTTTTTACAACTGCTTATCATACAATGATTGATAATATCAGGAGAGAAGATAAATTATCGGGGCTGGACGCTAATATACATACTCCTGTATTACAAGAAAATGGATATTCTGATTTGAACGAAATATTAAATAATGCAGTGGATAAGCTACCCAAAATTCAAAAGTCGGTTGTTCTGCTCAGAGACTATGAAGGTTATTCATATAGTGAAATCGCTGATATTACAAATCTGAACGAATCGCAGGTAAAAGTTTATATTTACAGAGCAAGACTGTTTTTGAAGAATTATATTGGAAGTCTTGATACTGTTATTTAAGATAAAAAAGAAATGAAAATCAACAGAAATAATTACGAAATATTTTTTCTTGATTATATGGATGGAAATCTGGATACTGCAATGGTTGCCGAGTTATTGATATTTATGGAAGAAAATCCCGGTTTAAAAGAAGAATTTGAAGATTTTGAACTTATTTCTGTTCCTGTTGAAAGTTCGGTGGTTTTTGAAGATAAAAATAGTTTAAAAAAAAACCATGTAACCGGAGTTGATAACATTAATTCAACTAATTACCAAAATTATTTTATTGCTTCAATCGAAAATGATTTGAGTGGTGAAGAATTAAATCAACTAAAACTTTTCTTTAAAAAAAATCCGTCTTTAACTAAAGAATTTAAGCTTTTTGAAAATACTTTTTTAAAACCTGATAAACAAATTGTTTTTGAAGATAAAAAAACATTAAAACAATATCCTTTTTCAGTTTTATCAAAAAAAGCTGTTTATTATTCTGTTTCAATTGCAGCTTCCATTCTTATATTATTCAGCTTCTTATTTGTCGATTTTATAAACATTATAACAAAAGACAGCAAGATTCCGGCAAAAATAGCTTCAGTTTCATCAACTATTATTTTTAATAAAATACAATTTAAAAAGTATGAAAATATGATGGATTACAGGAAAATGTATTTATCTATAGCACAATATGAAGAACCAAAAATTCATCATTATGAAAAACTTGAGAAGATTCCGGTTAATAATTTAGCAATGAATTTAAATGGATTTTTTGTAGTTGGAGAACAGGATAAAAGTATAATTGAAAAAAAATATTATCCCGAATCAGATTATAAAATTCAAATTAAACCTGATGAAATATTTTATGCTGATAGAGGTAAGACATTTATAGGTACAATACTTGCTAATTCATTTGAAAAAATAAAAAGTATTTTTTTAAAAAATCAAAAAACACCTGATAATGATAATCCAAAAAAATTCACATTCATGGCTTTGGCCGATTCCGGAATAGAAGGATTTAATTATTTAACAGATAACGACCTGAAAATAAATAAAAAGTATGATGATAAGGGTAATATAGTTGCATATTCTTTTGTAAGTGATAATTTTCAAATATCCCGAACTGTAAAAAAGTAAAATCTTCTATAATTTTGTTTAAAATTTTCAAACAAATTGTAACAAACTCAAACTTCTTTCCGTCATACAGAAAAATTCAAATAAAATTTTATAAAAAAGAAATTATGAAAAAACTAAACTTCAAAATCGTTAGTATAATTTTAATCGGGTTTTTGTTAAATTCCGGTTTAATTGGTTTTGCTCAGGAAAATGAAAAAAACAATATTATCAAACAAGAACGTCAAATTGACGAATTCAACGAAATTGATGCAGGAGGTGCATTTACAATTTACTTAAAACAAGGTGACCGGTATTCTGCAATAGTTGAAACCAAGGCAAAAATAATTGATAAAGTATTAACTGAAGTAAAAAAACAAACCTTATACATATATTCTAAATCTTTAAAAAATCCCGGAAAATTAAATGTTTATTTAACATTTAAGGATATAAATAGCATTAATGTACATGGGGCTGCAACAATAAAAGGTCAGACGGTAATCTCTGCCGAAGAATTGAAATTACACGCAAGCGGTGCCTCTTTTGTAAAACTGGATTTAGATGTGGATAATCTAAACACTGATATTTCAGGTGCTGCTGATATTAAATTATCAGGTAAAGCAAATACCCATGTTGCAAGTCTGAGTGGAGCAAGTGAATTAAAAGCTGCTGATCTAATAACTAATGCTACTCATATTGAAGCAAGCGGAGCAGGTGATGCCACAATTAATGCCTCTGAAGAAGTTGAAATGAATACAAGCGGAGCAGCAAGTATTTCAAATATCGGAACACATAAAACTATTAAAACAGATGAGGAAGATATAATTGTTACAGCTGAAGTTGATGAAACTGAAAAAGTACGCGTAAAAACAAATTATCACGGCGATACAACCATAGTTAAAGTTATCGGGATGAAAGTTGAAGTTATTGAAAAGAAAGATTCGGTTAAAGTTACTGTTGGTAATCATAGTTTAATTGTTGATGATGACGGTAATGTAAAATTTAAAAGAACAAAAAGAAATAAATTTAACGGTCATTGGGCTGGAATTGGTATTGGAATTAACGGATATTTCAACAAAGATTTTAATATGAGCTTTCCGAAAGAATATGAATATATGGATTTGAACATGAGCAAATCAATTTTTGTAAATATTAATGTATATGAACAGAACATCAGTTTCTCAAGAAATCAAAAATTCGGCATGCTTACAGGTATTGGATTGGGAATTAATAATTACAGGTTTTCAAAAGATGTTGCTCTTAATTCCGATTCATCCGAAATTATAGGCTATATTGCCAGAGACATTAATATCCGTAAAAGCAAGTTAGTTATTACATCAATAAATATACCTGTATTGTTTGAATTCCAAACTAATAGATATTGTAATAAAAAAAGCTTTCATGTTACTGCGGGTATGGTATTTGGTTTAAGGATAGCATCGCATACAAAAACATATTTTGATGAACAAAACAAGGAATATTACTTAAGTAAATATAATCCTAAAACCGATAATTACGAAGATGTTTGGAAGACTGTTTCTCCTGGCCATGAAAAATTAAAAGATCATGATGATTTCTTTTTGAACCCATTTCGATTTGATGCAACTCTGAGGATTGGCTGGGGCTTGATAAACCTTTTCGGAACTTATTCGGTTTCAACATTATTTAAAAAAGATAAAGGTCCCGAATTGTATCCGTTTTCAGTGGGTTTGACATTGGCAGGATGGTAAAATGAAGGGCAGTGGCAGGAGCAGTAGCAGTAGCAATATATTTTATTGCAAACTGCTACTTGTCCTGTTTTCCTCATTAAAGAACCCTAAACACAAATATTTATAAAGGATTTTGATATTTGTTCTTTTGGCTTGAACCAAAAGAACAAGTTGTATTATATTGTTATTCTGTATTTTATATCTTGATAAATTCAACTTTTATTGTCTCAACTTACGGCTGAAATTGTTCAGTATCAATCCACTCTTTTTTCAACATTGTCCACCAATCAATTGCCAGCCCTTTTAACACATATTCATAAGGTAACCATCCATAGCCATTCTCGCCCCAATCAACACCCCATGAGTTACGAATAAGCAAAGCACCTGTGGTTTCCTTTTCACAGATAGTGTTCTTAGTCTTCATTTTGTCATCATATCCAACAGCCATAACAGCATGACCACCTGCAATTGTTTCTTTTGGGCATGGGTATGGTATTTTACCGTCTATTGTGGCTTGTTCAATTGAGTTATACACGCTAAACCCAAATATAGATGGTAAGCCATAAGCTATGAATGTTTTAATTCTTTTCAGAAGCTCATCTTTAGGTGTAACAGGAGGATCAAGCCGGAAGTATTCAATAGCCTGGTAATTTTGGGCAAAGGCATAACAAAACGCAGGTGGCTCTTTATCAAAATCTTCAATTATATAGGGCCAATATTCTTCAGGGGGAACTCCAAATAGTACCATAGCGCCCATTGTAGTCCGGAGGAATGCTCCTGTATCTCCGGTCCAATGAAGAAGATTTCTTGTTGCCTTGTAAAGAAAGAGTCTTGATGCATCTATATGTTTACCAAAAGCCCTCCGCTCATAGTATTCTATTATTCCAACACCAACATTTGCCGAACATGATCCAAGATCAGATTGATGCTCAATAGGTGAACACCATTTCCTAAGGTCTTTTGACACAGGAATGCTCACCTTTTCAGAATCTTCTACTCCTAATTTAATTGCCATGGGTTTTATCTTTTCATTATCCACTGTGTAATCCCGGTAATCAGGATAATCCGGAAGCCACCCCATTCCTAATTTTTCAATAACTTTGCTCATAATAATAGTCTCCTTTTATAAATTTGTTAATAATTAATATTTTTTTTTATTGCTTAAAGCCAGTTTTTTTTATATACTATATATTGTCAGAACGTGACTTTATAGACCGACTCTATATAATATCACCTGTTACTGAACTGCAAAACAAACAATATCTAGCATATATTCAAAAACAAATATATATATAAAATTTTAAATATGCAAGAAAAAACTTATTCCTAAAGAAATACCAAAAATGAGATAAAAATTTAGTCATTTTCAATATCAGTTATTTTTTTTCGTTTCAAAAAAAATATTTACTAATTTTACATACTGAAAAAAATGTAATTAAATAATTAAACTAAATATTTATAAAAATGTCAGGACACAGCAAATGGTCAACAATTAAACGGAAAAAAGGCGCAGCAGATGCCAAAAGATCCAAGATGTTTTCAAAGATAATAAAAGAAATTACAGTTGCAGTAAAAGAAAGTGGACCCGACCCTGAGGGAAATCCGCGTTTGCGTATGGCAATTGCAAATGCAAAAGGTGTCAGCATGCCTAAAGATACACTTCAGCGGGCTATCAATAAAGGCAAAGATAAAGATGCAACTAATTTTACCGAAACCACTTACGAAGGTTACATGCCTAATGGTATTGCAACATATATTGAATGTACAACTGATAATCTCCAGCGCACGATTAGTAATATCAGGGCAATATTTAATAAATACGGAGGTAATTTAGGTACGAACGGGTCTGTAAATTTTTTATTTGACCGTAAAGGAATTTTTACAATTCCCAAAGGCGAACTGGATGCAGAGGAATTTGAACTTGAAATGATTGATGCAGGAGCAGAAGATATTGTTTTGGAAGAAGAATTTTATACTGTCACAACTTCTATGGAAGATTTCGGAAATATGATGAAAAAACTTGAAGAGATGAAGATTGAACCGGAAAATGCCGAACTGCAAAGAATTCCAAATGAAACCATAACACTTGCTAAGGATTCAGCACTAAAAATTCTTAAGATTATTGAAAGTTTTGAAGATGATGATGATGTTCAAAATGTATTTCATAATCTTGAAATTACAGATGAATTGATGGAAGAAATGTAAAAGTATGTTAGACGTTTGATTAATGTTTAGAAAGTTATAAATAAATTGATTTTTGAATATGGCAAAAAAGAAAAAGGGGAAAGTTATTAATCTATACCAGTCACCCGAAAAATTTATAAAAACAAGGGCACGGCAATTACCGATTTATGAATGTTTAATTACGGAAATTTGGGAAGATACCGGAATGGCAAATATTATTATCGCCCGAAGACATTCAAATGATAATCTTACATTCGGCATATATCTCGTTGACCTGCTTTGCTTAGGTGTAAAAGATTCATTTTATGGTTTCAATATTCCTGAACAAGAATATCGTGAGCTGATTGAAAAATATTTTCCTGAAGATATTGAAATAGTAAAATGTGATTATGTTCTGGCTCATAATATTATTTATGGTGCAATTGAATTTGCCGAAGAATATGGTTTTCATCCGCATAAAGATTTTGAAGTCTCTAAATATATTCTTGAAAAAGATGATGAAAATATTGAATTAATAGATATTGAATTCGGTGAAGATGGTATACCCTGTGTTGTTACAACTATAAATAACGAACCGAAAAAGGTAATTGCTCAATTGGAAAAAACAGCAGGACATGGGAATTATAAAATAATATATTTAGATGATGAAGATTTTGAAGATGAATACGATTCCGGTGATTTTGAAAACTGGACTGATGAAGACTGGGAAGAATTCGAAAGAGGAGAAAAAGAAGTGTCGCAAAAAAGTATGTTTAAATTTGTTGATTATATTTATGAGCATAAATTCGGGGAAGAGGAAGATTTATTAAATGATGTTGATCCTGACAACTTAATATCTCAGGAATATAAAATTTCATACGGGCCAATTAAGGAAATTGATTATTTCACTTCCGAAAAGGAAAAAGAAAAAAGTATGGAATTGTATTTTATGTCATCATCAGAACGAGTTAAAGAAGCTATTCCTTTACTTAAGGATATGATGAAAAAGTATCCCAAAAATCCGGTTTATTATACTTATCTGGCAAATGCTTATAACGATATTGGAAATACAGCAGCATCGGATGAAGTTGTCTTAGCTGTTTATAATAAATTTCCGGATTATTTATTTGCTAAATGCAATTATGCCTTACATCTACATAGAGATAACAGAGTTGATGAAATTCCGGCAGTTTTTGATAATAATTATGAATTAAAATCATTATATCCGAACCGTAAAGAATTTCATATTGATGAAGCTATTTCGTTTTTTTCTGTTATGTGTTTGTATTTTTCTGAAAAAAATAATATTAAAAGAGCCGAAATTTATTATAAACTATTAAATGAATTTGATGATAAAACAAATCCGATTAAGGAACTGGCAATACAAAGCCTGCAGGAACAAAAAATAATAAAATTGTTTGGTGAAGATTTTTTAGAAAAAATTTTAAATAAACCGGAGTAATATTTGCCGTTTTATAAAGCTATTTAGTTAAAATAACTCATCCGATGACTTGAAGTCATCGGATGAGTATCTAAAATTTATTTAATTGTTTAACTTCTTAAATCAAAAATCAACCTGTCCCGTAGCTTTAGCGTAACGGGGTTAATCCTTGCCTGCCACGTAACGCAGTGTATCGTGGTTCTTAAATTAAAAAAAGCTGACTTTATGGACAGATACTTATTAAACGACACGAAGAAGAATATTATAAATGCCACAGGGTGAAATTTCCTGTTAAACCTTAAATATTAGAATTTATACTGCTTGGGAGGGTTTTTGTTTATGAGAGTTAGCTGTGGTTTTTCCTTATTTTTCCAATCTCATCAATAAAGTTTTTTACCCATTTATCAATTAATTCGTTTGTTGTCCTAAAATTATTACCCGTCTTATAGTTCGACCAACCATTATTTCCAATTAAGTCTCTGTCAAATTTTAAAATTTCTTGCTTGTGAATATTTTCTTTATAATCAATGTGTTGATGCCCTTTTTTTTCATATAATGACACTCTTAGTTTTACATTATTTATGTCAAAGTCAAATGGCGTGCTATTATTGAAACATAAAAAATATCCACGAAAACCAAACTCATACATTGGTGGATTTTGTCTTTCAAATGACACTAAATTCAAATTAGTTGATGTATCTTCAATTAATGGTT
>Ga0075120_10002489_pt1 | contig 13242 bp, 13 predicted proteins | sample AntAceMetag02UKL_FD_69792 | JGI IMG/M metagenome (GOLD analysis project Ga0075120, IMG submission 69792) | Saline lake microbial communities from Ace Lake, Antarctica - Antarctic Ace Lake Metagenome 02UKL | ecosystem: Environmental > Aquatic > Non-marine Saline and Alkaline > Saline | place... | reverse complement strand
CAGGATGAATCGGCTTCCAAAATGTAAAGTTATTTTTGAGTGGGCCCTTAGTACCGCAAATTGATCAGATGAATCTCTGCCCCATGGGCCTGACCTTTAAACATAATAGGAGTCCAAAGGATATACAAGTAATGACCAATATTAACCAGAAAGCGATTATATAGCTATGGGTCACGTCAAACAGATAACCCGTTAATATGGGCCCTAAAGCGCCGCCCGCGGTGCCGAAAAACACCACCAGCCCGAACAGGGAACCATGAGCCCGGATGCCGAACAATTCCACCATAATGGGGGAGATGGCTGTAAAAAAACCACCGTGGGCTAACCCATAAATACATGCAAACCCGTATAGCTTCCAAAGGGCATCTGCTTTGGCAAGCCAGAGCAGGCTGACGAACAATAGAGTGAAACATATGCCCATGATCTGTTTGCTGCCTGCACGGTCAATGGCCAGGCCTGCAACAAACCGGCCCACCATGCTCACAGCTCCTATGGCGGAAAGCACACCGGCTGACTTTAGGGAAGAAATTCCCAGGTCCCGGCCATGGGGAACAATGTGGATGAGGATACTCATCAAGCAAAATACAACAAGAAGATTTATCAGACAAATCAACCATAATTCAGGGGTTTTCAGAGCACGGGAAAAGAGAAACCCCTGGTCCTGGGATTTTGACAATCCCTTTGGAGTGTCGATGGATGAGTGATAAAACGCTTCTGGATCACGCCTAAGAAATTGGGCGATGACAAAAAGAAGAATCAAGGCAAAACATCCCATGACTATAAACGCGTTCTTCCAGCCAAAACATGAGATCAAAAAACTGGCCACAATAGGGAATGTGAACTGCCCGGCCCCCGTGCCCACCTTGACAATCCCGGTCATTTTACCCCGTTTTTGGGCAAACCATCTGGCAATGGTGCTCAGGGCAATTACATCCACTGAACTGAGCCCTATGCCAAAGACAAGGCCGAAAATCAGATAGAGCTGACCCAGAGTACTGACCTGGGACATGAGAGCGAACCCCAGGCCGAGAAAAATAGCTGCAATGCTCATTAAAATCCTTGGGCCGAATCTATCATTGAGCCGGCCAACAAAGATGCCAAAAAAGCCCATGACAAAAAAAGCCGCAGAGGAGGCCCCTGATATGACCGCCCTGGACCAGCCGAATTCCTCCATTAAAGGGTTAAAAAAAACCCCATAGGAAATATAGATACCCACCCCAATGGCCTGGATACTGAAACAGGCCGTCGTAATGACCTGGCCGTAGGCAATGGATTTTTGATCTGTATGGCTTGTCATATCAACCTTATATCCTTAACCGCCATACCCGATGGAACTCCGGTCCTGGCTCTTTTTTCTGAAATCTTTTTGGATGCCGCCTGGTAAAGGGCTAAATGAAATGTGCCGATAGGGCCTTGTCCCATGAAAGGGCTTTACCGGCACTATAAATCAATTAATGAACTTTGACAGATACAAATTCCCCTTTTATAATTTCCATTTGCTGGTACGTACCAAAAACTTCACCAATTTCATTAAATTCTACATCTTCAGCACCCACATAATCAATTTCGCCGCCTTTGGCTAAAATTTCCAGGCCTTTTTTGAGTTCTCCGGCAAAAATTTTCACACCCGGTGCATTGGCAACAGCCATAACATGTTTGTGGATGCTGGTTTTATCTGCTGAATTGCCTGCCTGGGCAGCCAGTATAATCAACGCTGTTGCATCATAGGAAGATCCCCTGAAGGGGCCGTCAATTGCGATTCCGGATGACTCGGCAATCCCTTTCCATTTTTTTGTTGCCGCACTTTCACCGCCCGGCATTGTACCATAGGAGCCGTTTAAAGCTTTACCAAAATGTTTGGTTAATGAAGGACCAATCATGCCATCGGTAAAGATGAAACTGCCAAATGCACCCGAGTCCAGAGACGCCTGAATAATGCCCTTGCCTCCCTGATCAATAAAACCAAATATGACCAGAACCTTGGCACCGGAAGCCGATAATGTACCAACCTCTGCTGAATAATCTGCTTTGCCGTCTTCATGGGAAGATATCATTAAAATCTCGCCGCCCAATTTTTTATACGCTGTTCCAAATGATTCAGACAACCCTTTGCCATAATCATTATTGGTATATGTTATGGCAACTTTTTTAATCCCTTTGTCAATGGTTATATTGGCTAAGACCTGCCCCTGCCTGGCATCTGAGGGCGCAGTTCTAAAGAAATATCCATGATCCTCAACCTCAGACAAAGCGGCTGACGTGGCAGATGAAGAGATGGTGGTTATCCCGTTGGGAGCAGATACTTTGGTGGCAACTGCAGCGCTTGTTCCGGAACAGCTGGGCCCCACAATTGCAACAACGTTTTCAACCGTGACAAGTCTCTCCGCTGCTGCAGTGGCAGCTGCCGCATCAATACAGGTTGAATCACCACGAACGGATTTGATTTTTTTCCCACCCAGAAATATCCCGGAATCTGATGCTTCACTCATGGCCAATTCAGCTGCAGCAGCCATTGGCGGAGTCAACGATTCAATCGGCCCGGTAAAGCCTGCTAACAAACCAATCTTTATGGCATCATCGGCAAAACTCACAGAGGCCATGGTGATTACAATTGCGCAACTAACAATGAAGTTAAGATACTTTTTCATACGATCCTCCCGTTTATAGTTTTTTATTTGTTTCAGGCAGTATGCCGTCGGGACTGAACCGCATGACCACCAATAAAACCGCGCCCATAAATATTAGCCGTATATATTGTGCATTGTTCAATAAATGCTGTCTGATATAATTCTCTTTATCTAAAAATGATGTTGATAAATCTGCCAGCCAGAAGCCAACGGGTTCTGCCTCAATCCAAAGAAACCAGATTAAAAATCCCCCCACAACCGATCCCAGGTTATTCCCCGATCCACCCACAATCACCATCACCCAAATCAAAAAGGTATATCTTAAGGGAATATATGAACCCGGCGTGAACTGCCCGTTATACGTCGCTAACATGGCCCCGGATACCCCTGCGATAGCCGAACCGATAACAAATATCTGCAAATGTCTTTGTTTCACATTTTTGCCCATGGCAGAAGCAGCCATTTCATTATCCCGGATCGCTCTTACCATCCTGCCCCATGGTGAATTCAGGGCAAGGCCTGCCAGGATGATAATCAGCAGCAATACGGATAGAAACAATCCTGAATAGCAAAGTTTTACAAATACGATTGATGCATCTGAAATATGCGCTTTTAACGCTGCTGCATGCTCAGAAACCGGCAACAGATCTAAACTGCCCGCATATAATTTTGCCACCAATTCGTTAAACCAGTCGGCTTGCTGCAAATCAATTTCATAGGGCACAGGTCGTGGAATACCCGTTACATTTTTTACGCCACGGCTTAACCAGTCTTCATTCTTTATTATAGCTATAATTATCTCTGAGATTCCCAGAGTTGCAATCGCCAGATAGTCTGTACGCAATCCCAGAGAAATCTTGCCAATCAGCCAGGCAGCACCAGCTGCAAGAAAACCACCCGCTATCCATGACAAAAGAACAGGCAGTTCAAGCCCCCCGAGATAACCGCTGAAAGCCGGATTTATGGCTTCAATTGTCTGGGTGGCATCCAGATAGAAATGTCTTGTTATAAAATAACCAGCCAATAGGATTGCAATGACCAGCCCTTTGTTTTTAAATTTTTTATAAATATAAATACTAAGGGCAATGGTCAGTGAAAAAATTAATATGACCACCAGCATTTTCATACCACCGGCTTTGACAGCTTCTTTGATGCTTCCCTTTGAAATCAGTACGGCGCTGAGTCCACCTAAGGCTGTAAACCCCATTATGCCGACATTAAATAATCCGGCATATCCCCATTGAATATTGACTCCCAATGCCATAATAGCTGAGATTAAGCACAGGTTTACAATACTTAAGGACAAAGACCATGATTGACCAAAACCAACCATGAGCAACAAAAAAAACATTGTGCCGAAACTTGTCGCCACCCTTATATTATATCGGCTCATATCACCTTACCCTTAAAAATTCCCGTTGGTCTCAATAACAGTACAATCACAAGGATCACAAAAGAAACGGCAAATTTATATTCCGTTCCAAGAAATTGTACCAGGCTGTCTGGTTGTAATACTTCCGGCAAAAGGTAAATTAGAAATTTCTTGTATGCATAAGTTAATATAAGCTCTGAAAAAGAGATCACAAAACCACCGACAATTGCGCCCATTGGTGAACCGATACCCCCAACAATAACTGCTGCGAAAATGGGCAATAACATCTGATGATAGGAATTTGCCATAAATCCTTTATCAAGACCATATAAAACACCGGCAATTGTTGTCAAAACAGCCGCCAGTATCCAGGTCACCCGGACGATCTTATCAGTATCAATTCCAGACAACAATGCCAGATCCTGATTGTCGGCATATGCACGCATTGCTTTGCCCGTCTTTGTTTTTTGTAAAAAATAAAACACAAAGCCAACCAGCAGAATCGCAATGGTTATGGTTAAAAACTGTGATGTTTTAAATGCAAGCCCTTCTGCAAGACCTGTCATGGATTTGAATTCTCCGGCCGTGATAATAAATCGTGCACCATCGGCAAAGACACGATGTTCCGGCCCCAGGATGAATCTGACAAGACCGCCCGTGACAAACATAACGCCCACGGATGCCATAACCACGGTAATGGGTTTGCTGTTTTGCTGCCTATAGTAATCGTATACGAATTTATCCATCAGCAGGATATAAGCAAGACAGGCAATAATTGCAAAGGGCAGGGCTAAAAGAGCCGTTGGCATAAACCCGAAGGTTATGCCTGATCTTTGCAGCAGCCATGTGATTAAAATAGTTATAACCGTGGCAAATGCCATGGTGTCACCCTGGGCAAAATTAGCAAATCTTAAAATGGCATAAACCAGGGTAACAGCCAAAGCACCCAGGGCCAGTTGTGATCCGTATGACAAAGCCGGCACAAATACAAAATTTAAGAGTAAAACAATCGCATTGAGAATATCGGTCAACTCAGGCATCTATCCTCCCAGAAAAGATCTGCGTACTTCAGGGTTTGCCAGAAGTTCTTTGCCTGTGCCGGTGTGCTCATTACACCCGGAAACCAGGACAAATCCCTTGTCGGCTATTTCCAAAGCCTGCCTGGCATTTTGTTCTACCATTAACACGGCCCTGCCTGATTTTTTTAAATTCAAGATATTTCCAAAGATTTCATCCATTACTTTTGGTGCCACTCCGGCTGTGGGCTCATCCAGCAGCATGATGGTCGGTTTTGTCATCATGGCCCTTCCAAAGGCAGCCTGCTGGCGCTGACCACCTGACAACTGCCCTACCAGCTGATTACGGCGGTCATGCAGGATAGGAAAAAGGTCATAAACTTCTGCCAGGGTTTGTGATATATCGTCCGTTCTTAAAAAAGCGCCCATTTCAAGGTTTTCCTGTACTGTCATGGTGGGAAAAACATTATCTGTCTGTGGTACAAAAGCAAGCCCCAGGCTGATCCGCTTTTGCACAGACAGCCCGGATATGTCCCTGCCTTCCAATGTGACAGAGCCGGAGCTTGGTTTGAGCATGCCAAGCAACACTTTCATGGCAGTTGACTTGCCTGCGCCATTGGGCCCTACAATAACGGCAAGCTCACCTTTTTCTGCTTCAATCGAACAATTATTCAATATGGGTACGCTCTGGTCATATGCAGCCACTATATTTTTCCCGGATAAATACGCCATTCAATTTACACCCTATTCTTTAATTTTCCTGCCCAGATACGCGTCAATCACCTCTGGGTTATTTTTTATCTCTTCCGGGGTCCCTTGTGTTAAAACATTGCCGTTGGTAAGGACAATAACTGGATTGCACAGCTTTGAGATAAAATCCATGTCATGCTCGATCATACAGAATGTATACCCCTGATCTGAGTTCAATCGCAAAATAGCATCTCCAATATGGCGTAATAGGGTCCTGTTTACACCGGCACCAACCTCATCCAGCAAAACGACTTTGGCATCCACCATCATGGTACGGGCAAGTTCCAATAATTTCTTTTGTCCCCCGGAAAGCCTGCCTGCTTTTTCATTCTTAAGGTGAGATATATTAAGAAACCTTATGACTTCTTCAGCCTTTTTTTGCAGCTTGGTTTCCTGCTCTTGAATCTGCCGGCGCCGAACCCAGGAATTTATAATATTCTCCCCAAGCTGGTTACCAGGCACCATCATTAAATTTTCAAGCACGCTAAGGGTTGGAAATGGATGGGCAATTTGAAAGGTTCTTAAAAGACCTTTGTGGAATAAATTGTGTGAGTCCTCACCTGTTATATCTTCTTCTTCAAGATAAATTTTGCCTGATGTTGGTTTATATAACCCGGCAATAAGATTGAATAAAGTGGATTTTCCAGCTCCATTGGGACCAATCAAGCCGGTAATAAATCCTTTTTTAATATGCAAATTTACGTTGTCAACGGCCTTGATGCCACCAAAGTGTTTGGAAATGTTTTTAACTTTAATCATTTAAACACCTTTCGAATTTATTCATATGATCATGGCAGACAAAAAGTGTCAAGATAAATCCAGCTATCAAAAATCCCGGTATTGTCGATCAAATACCATGAAGGGGCTTCTATGTCATTTCATGCTCCCATGTTTAACTTTTGTACTGAAGAGAAAGTCCGACCCCGACCTCTTTTATATTAACAACCCTGGACAGGGCAATTTTTGATGCAAGGTCTGTACAATGACAGGCATAAACACTATTGGGACAAAGATTTTCAAAATAGGAAATTGTACCTTCCATCTGGCGTTTCGTGGGATTTAACAGATGAAAACCTCCGATGACATCTAAAATTTTCTGGTCTTTGCAGACTTTTTTGGCATATTCAATGATATTGCAGATTCCTGAGTGGGAACATCCCGTAATAATGACAAGCCCATTTGAGGTTTTATAGACAAGGGCAGAATCTTCAATAACCATGTCATCTTCATTGGAACCATCTTTTCGGCCAAAGGGCAGGACTCCTTCAAAATCATTTGTTCCTGGTATCTCTCCAAGAAAAATAAGATTGTCAGTCAAAAATTGCGGTTTTTTACTCAATTGAAGATCAAAATGTTTCGCAAGCCTGTTTTTGGAAATCAGGGAGCCAATTTCCCTGAGCCCATGCGCACTGACACCTGTTAAGCTTTCCGGATGAGCCACCAGAACAGGACGTGAAAAAGAACGGTGCTCAATTGCAAGCTCTGTAAGATATCGCAAATAAGGTTCTATCCCCCATGTATGATCCAGGTGGCTGTGGGAAAGTACAATATAATCCAGATGTGCCAGATTTTTTCCCATCTTTTGGGCATTCTTGATAAAGATATCTGAATAACCCGTATCAAATAAAACAGACAGATTTTCATCCTCGATCAAAAATGATAATCCAGGTTCTGCCAGAAAATACCGGTCAATAATAGTATTGTTATCCACAAGAACAGTGAGCTGCATGATTATGTCCTTTGATTATTAAAAGGTTAAAAAGCTAGTATTATCCGATAAAAGATCCTTGTTCAAAGCTTGACCCAGGATTTCAACAGCCTCGTCTATCTGAGCTTCATTAATTATAAAAGGAGGGCCGAACATAACCATATCTCCAGACTGTCCTCTATCGCATCCACCCGAATATTCAATAAACATGCCCTGTTTCATGCATTCTGCTGACACGCGGGCTGAAAATGCATATTTTGGATCAAGGGTTTTTCTGGTTTTTTTGTCTTCAACAAACTCAATTCCCCTCATCAGTCCCTTTCCCCTGATATCACCCACCAGGGGATGATCACGTAAATCCTGCAGCTTATGCTCAAGATATTTACCCATTTTATGGCATCGCTCAACAAGATCATGGTCATACAGGTAATCAATGGTTTTTGATACCACGGCACAACCAAGGGGGTTGCCCCCCCAGGAATGACCGGCACCAAACATGCCTGAATTGTCAGCAATTTTTTTATGGATATAACCTGGAACAGCAACAGCTCCTATTGGGAAATAACCTCCCCCAAGCCCCTTGCCCAGAGCCAGAATATCAGGGACAACATCAAAATGTTCATAGGCAAACATCTTGCCTGTCCGCCCCATTCCCGTCATTACCTCGTCAAACATTAACAATACATCATACTTATTGCAAATTTCCCTGATCCGTTTGAAATATCCCTTTTCCGGCACAGCTCCGCAAAGAGACATACCTGAAACAGGTTCTGCAAGAAAAACAGACACATTGTCAGGCCCCAGGCACATGATCTCATTTTCAAGGGCATTGGCACATTCAAGATTACAGGTTTCCGGGGTTTTATTGAACCAGCATCTATAGCAATATGCCGGGGGTATATGCGTAAAATCATGAAGATACGGCAAAAAATCTGATCTTCTGCCCGTGGCACCTGTCCAGGCCAAAGCACCTGCTGTGCTTCCATGATAGCTCTGCCACCTGGATATCACACGGATTTTAGATGGTTTCCCATTATCCAGATGGTATTTTCTGGCAATTTTAACGCCAATCTCCACAGCTTCTGTACCCCCGGAAACAAAAAAAACTTTATCCATGGCATAATCAGAAGCACGGCAGAGCTTATGTGCAGCCTCTTCAAGCGGTGGGTTTGTAAAATCAATGCGGTGGACATAGGATACCTTTTTTGCCTGATCTGATATAACTTTTGCCATTTCCTCAAGCCCATGGCCAAGATTACACAGTATGGGGCCGCCGGAAGCATCTATATATCTATTCCCAGTATCATCGTAAAGATAAATACCATTTGCACTGGCAATGGAAATATATTCCCGGTTCAAAAAAAAATGAAAAACATGAGAAGCGTCATTTGAACTATTATTTTTCATTAATTTTCCCCTTGTGCTTTTTTATGGTTGAAACTACAGAATAAAAACAAAAGACAATTCTCATGACTTGCCCTGCGGTTCAGTAATTGATCACATATTATAAAACGGATTGATGTGACCAGGCTTCTCTTTTACCGGAATCAGATGCATATGAACTTCCTTGACACCATCTATATTTCTGGCAATCTTTTGTAACATAGCAATCTTATCAGCCCCTACGATTTCCTTTTCTTCGACGTTACCGATGGAAACCAATCCGGAATTAGCAGTTACCTTTATCTTGGGAACCAGATACATCAAAGCCGTTTGAACCCTGGCAGCAAGCGCCAGATCATGAAGTTTTTTCAAGGATTCCGCTGTGGTCTGAAAAGCTGTTTTCCGAATAGTTTCGCACAGAATGTCCACGGCATCTTCCACGGTCATTGTGCTAATATTAAGCACCATATCATACAACTTGCTGTCCAGCGTATCCACCCCATAAACATTGATGCCCCATTTACGGCGCTCTTCATCATCTTTTTTCAGGATGTAGCGAGCTTCTTCTGCCGGAATATTTTCCCGGCGCATTTCTTCTTTAACCCGGTCCTCAATATTGGCAAGGATTCTGACTTTGAGAACATGGGGAATATCCCGAAGAAAATAGTGACCTGCCAGGCCGTGATACACGACATTGTCTTTGCACATGTGATTAAGCAGAGCGGAACGAAGGTATGCAACATAGCGTTCCTTACCATGACTGAATCTTTCAAGGACAGTGGGGGCATCATGAAGTGCTCTGATAAGCTTTATCTCTGGAATGTTGAACTCATCGGAAGCTTCCAGAAGATGATCCCGGGAAAGGCATTCATACCCCAGTCGTTGGGCCAGTTTTTCTGCAACCTCTTTTCCCCGGCTGTAAGAACCGCGAGAAATTGTTATAATAGACATGGTCTCCTTTTCAAATTTATGAAATTATATCCATGGGGCTCATTAGCGAAGTCCCCAAAAAATGATAAAAATTATACGCCTCATCAGTATAATTGTACAGTAAATTTTATCCTATAAACACTTCCTTCCAGGCGCCGATAATTTTTGATTTGGCAGCGTTTACTGGCATTCATAGGGCTTAGTCCAGACAACAGCCGGCAACCCCATATCTGGTATATGACATTTTACTTGACCTTATTTCCAGATAATCTGCTATAATTGGCTTAAAAAACACAAGGTGCATTAATGATTAAATTAAATATTGTATTATTAGAACCGGAAATACCTCAGAATACAGGAAATATTGGCAGGACCTGTCTTGCCATGGGTGCTGTTCTGCATTTAGTGGAGCCAATGGGATTCTCCATAGAGGATAAATATTTAAAACGGGCCGGGCTTGATTACTGGAAAGAGCTTAATGTTAAATATTACAGGGATTATTCAGATTTTCTTACAAAAAATCCTCACGGGCAGAAAGTATTGATCTCAAAAAAAGCAACAAACAGATGCGACCAATTTTGTTATGAAGCTGAAGTCTATCTGGTTTTTGGCAAAGAATCAGTGGGGCTGCCGGACCAAATGCTGTTGGATAAGCAGGAATTCTGCGTAAGAATACCAATGTCTGCTAACACCCGATCTTTAAATCTTGCCAATGCCGTGGCAATCTTAAGTTATGAGGTAATGCGGCAGTATTCTTTCACGGGGCTTAAGATCGCGGGAAAAGTGTAACCTTGAATTATCGTTTTCGGTCAGGCACTATTTAATTTTTAAATAGCCCCGTATTCTTCCAGATAAACATCAATTTTTGCAAGCATGGGATCATCAAGAATCATTTTGCCATTGATTTTTTTATTGTGCAGATATTCTTTTATGTCTGTGATGGTGATAATGGCGTGAATAGGAATGCCAAGGATCTCTTCAACTTCCTTTAATGCATTTTTATGGGTTTTGCCTTTTTCCTGGCGGTTGACGCTGATAATAATGCCTTTAACCAATGGATTGTTACATGATTTCAGGACTTCAAGGGATTCTCTTATGGCCTTGCCCGAGGTAATCACATCATCTACTAAAATCAGCCGGGACGAGGATGTCAGGGGCATACCTATCACAAGGCTCTTATCTGCATAAGTTTTGGCTTCTTTACGATTGAACACATAGCCTTTATCCATACCCATATCTGAAAGGGCCTGGGCAGCTGAAATGCATAGGGGGATCCCTTTATAGGCCGGACCATAGATTCCGTCAAAATTGTCAGAAAAATGCTCGCGCACAGCTTTGGCATAAAAATTACCCAGTTTTTTGATTTTCAAGCCTGTATCAAACATGCCCGTATTGATAAAATAGGGGGCAATCCTTCCGCTTTTCAATTCAAACTCGCCAAATTTTAAAGCATCACATTCTACTAAAAATTCAATAAATTCTTCTTTGTATGTCATTTATAAAAATATCCTGATTATTATTTACATCGCCAGGAAAAATACTGGGAAAGAGCCACGTCTTTGCCGGATTTTAACAGGGCTTTTGTATTAAAATCTTTCATATCACGAAGTGCAACAGAACCAAATACTGGCCCATCCCTGCACACCACCTGTTTGCCGCAGACACAAGCCCCGCAAACCCCGAACCCGCATCGCATATAGCGTTCCAAAGAGACCTGACAGGGAATATGATGGGCCTCACAAATTTTAAAAACATTATACATCATGATTTCAGGCCCGCAGGTATAGACCATGTCAAAGTGTTTCCCAGATGTAATTTGTTTTTCAAGGAGTGCTGTGACAAGCCCTTTATGGCCCAAACTTCCATCATCCGTGCAGAATAGTCTTTCCATGTCAAACCGGTCCGGGTATAAAAGATGTTCCCTGGTTCTTGCCCCATGAATAACAATTGCTTTTTTATCAAGCTTTTCCACCAGCGGAGCCAGAGGTGCCATGCCGCAACCGCCGGCAACAACTGCCACCTGCCCGTCTGAGTTAATATCAAACCCGTTGCCAAAAGGCCCCCGGATGCCAACAAGATCCCCCTTGTTCAGGGCAATGGCTTTATTCGAAAAGAACCCCTTTGCCTCAATGGTAATGGCAAACCTTTCCTTGGTATGAAGGGAAATGGTATAGGGCTTTTCATCAACACCTGGAATCCATACCATGATGAACTGCCCGGGTTTAAAGGGCAGCGCATGATGAAAAACCAAGGTGGCATGGGTCTGGTTTTCAAAAATTTTTTTCCCAACCCTGAGCATAATATGTTTCTGATCTATACTGGTGTTCATCATCATCCTTCCCTATGGGCAGCCCCAATAATATCTTCCATGCCCAAGTCATGATCTATGAGCCAGGTTTCCATTTCCAATGCAACCTTTTGAAACACATCAATCCCCCGGTACCGAACCGCACTTCCAATCCCCACAAGACTTGCCCCTGCCATGATGATTTCAATGGCATCTTTCCCAGTGGTAATGCCGCCAAGACCGATGATAGGAATGTTCACAGCCTTGTAAATATCAAAGACACACCTGATGGCAACTGGTTTTATCATAGGACCGGACAGCCCCCCTTTTTTAAATGCCAGCACGGGCATTTTTGACTCAATATCAATCACCATGCCAGGTCCCACCGTGTTGATGGCACAGATGGCATCTGCTCCTGCATCCTCACATACCCTTGCAACATCACCGATATCCAGGGCCTGTGGTGTCAGTTTTACAATGAGCGGTACGTTAATGACCTTTTTAACTGCAGATACAACATCATGGGAAGATTGAGGATTTACCCCAAATATCATGCCGTGCTTTTCAGAATTGGGACAGGAAATATTAATCTCGATAAAATCAGGCTTTTTGGAAGATACAAATTCTGCCACCATCTGGTATTCCCTGACTGATCCGCCATAAATACTTGCAATTAATGGAAAATCTCTTTTTTCAAGATCATTCCATTCATTTTCCATATTCAAATACCCGGGAGATGGTAGCCCAACAGCATTGATCATGCCATGGCCAAGATCGATGACAGTGGGATTTTTATGCCCGTCCCTGGGCTCAGGACCTATGGATTTCATGGTGACAAGGCCACAGCCGTTTTCATGGACTCTCTCAAGGATTTCGAAGCTGTTCCCGAGAACCCCTGAAGCAAGAACCATGGTATTTTTCAATGTTTTCCCAAGAAACTGTATTGTCATTATACCTTTCTGCTCTTATTCATTTATGTGTCTGACAACTCTTAACATATTATGGCAATTTGAAACAATGAAGAAAAAAATATTTACACCTTTAAGAATCTTTTTTTGTAATAGTTCAGCCCGTTAAAAGAAATTATCTCATAGCCCTGTCTGATGGATATTTGCAGGAGGTTAAGCGTTTAGCATCGAACAAAAATATCCATCGGATAGGGCGGTTTC
>Ga0075120_10002485_pt1 | contig 13254 bp, 10 predicted proteins | sample AntAceMetag02UKL_FD_69792 | JGI IMG/M metagenome (GOLD analysis project Ga0075120, IMG submission 69792) | Saline lake microbial communities from Ace Lake, Antarctica - Antarctic Ace Lake Metagenome 02UKL | ecosystem: Environmental > Aquatic > Non-marine Saline and Alkaline > Saline | place... | reverse complement strand
CACGAGCTTACCGATGTGCCTCTGATCGACTATACCTCCGACGCCATTCCTGAACTCACGCGCCTCCATGCGGAAATACACGCCTTGGAGCAACGCCTCGCCGCCGATCCATCGCTGAAAGAGGAGCTCCTCCCCCGCATCGGATCGAAGCAGACCGATTTTGAAAACCAGGGGGGATACCGCCTGGTACCGCTGGCGGAAAAAACGCTCTGCGCATTGGGTTTCCAACCCGATGACCTCCATCGCCCCTTCGCCTCCTTCAGTGGCGGCTGGCAAATGCGTGCCGAACTCGCCCGCACGCTGATCAGCGATCCGGACATCCTACTGCTCGACGAGCCCTCCAACTATCTGGATCTGCCAGCGGTGGAATGGTTGGACGGCTTTCTACGCTCGTATCAGGGAACCCTGCTGCTCATATCGCATGACCGCTATCTGCTGGAAACGCTCACCGGCGTCACGGTGGAATGCTCCGGCGGTTTGCTCACCCGTTATGGAGGGAACTACGCCTGGTACCAGACGGAGCGCGAAAACCGCACGCGAACCCTCGGAGCTGCCAAGGCCAATCAGGATAAACGGCGCGAGCAGATTGAACGATTCGTCGAGCGGTTTCGCGCCAAAAACACGAAGGCTACACAGGTCCAAAGCCGCATCAAGTTGCTCGACAAGATGGAAACCATCGAGCTGCCGACCAGCCTCTTTTCCAATCGGCGCATTGACTTCCCGGCACCTCCGCACAGCGGCGCGGAAACGGCACGCCTCAGCCACATCGGACTGACCTACGATCACCAGCGCTGGATCTTTCGCCATCTCGACTGGAGCGTCAACCGGGGTGACAAAGTGGCGCTGGTCGGCTTCAACGGCGTCGGAAAGACGACGCTGCTGCGCATTCTGGCCCAGTCCATTCCGCCCTCCGAAGGCAACGCCACGCTTGGCCATCAGGTGGTGGTCGGGTATCAATCGCAGGAATTTGCGGAAACGATGCCGCCAGAGAGTACTCTTTTCAACATTCTTAAAGAGGCCAACCCTTCTGTTTCGGATAGTGCCGTACGTTCTCTTCTCGGCAGTTTTGGTTTTCCGGGCCAAGCGTCCGGTAAGCAGGTGCGCGTGCTTTCCGGAGGGGAAAAAATCCGTCTGGCCTTTGCACGTATTTTCATTAACCCGCCTAATTTTCTGATCCTCGATGAACCCACCACACACCTGGACATCGCCACGCGCGAGGCCCTGGAAAGGGCCCTGCAGGAGTATGAAGGAACCGTCTGCTTTGTAAGTCATGATGTGGAATTTGTACGTCGCAGCGCCACCGGCATTCTGGAAATGACGCCTTGCGGCGTACACTATTGTCCCGGCGGTTATGATTACTATCTGGAAAAACGAGCGGCCCGCCCCACCGAGGCCGCCGCCCCCTCCGATCGCGACTCCCGTGTCGCGGCCAAACGCGAAAAACAGGAGCAGATCAAGGAATGGAAGCGCGAAGCGCTCCTGCTTAAAAAGCAGGTTCGTGAAGCGGAGGCCGGTATTGAACGCCTAGAATCCGAACAGGCCGGACTCCTGGAACAGCTTTCCGGCGGGGGCAGCGTGAACTATGCGAACCTCAATCAGCGGCTGGCCGCCATTCAGCAGGAACTGCAACAACAACACCAGACCTGGGAAACCGCCTATCGAAAGCTCGATAAGGTGGAGCAACAAAGCACCTGATATAAGGAGTATATTTTTCCCATCATTCCATGTACACTACACCAATTGATTCGGCAGTTTTTTTCAGGTCAGGGAATCAACCCATTCAGGAGAACGTTAAAATGAGTCCTACAACGAGATCAAACGGTATCCACTTCGGTGTGTCGCTCGTATCCATGGGCCTCCTATTTTTAATGGTCGGCTGTGCCACTCCGCCACCCCCGCCCAATCTGAGCCTCTTGAAAAATGACATCACGGAATACTACGAAAACGGGCGCTATGAAAAAGCCTGTGCCCGCGTGACCAAAGAAGCCCGGCGCACTCTGGCCGCTTGGGAAGGAAAAAAGAAAACGGCTATTGTACTCGATGTGGACGACACCGCCATTTCCACACTGCCCTACCTCAAAACCACAGATTTCGGCTACATCCCGAGTTTGTGGATGGTCTGGGCCGAACAGGCTGATGCGCCTGCCATTCCCGGCACGTTGGAACTGACTAAACTAGCTGAAAAGCAGGAAGTGGCCATCTTCTTCATCACCTCCCGCCAGGAAGTCTGGCGTGCCTGCACCGAGCAAAATCTGCGCGGCGCTGGCTACCCCAACTGGACCTCGCTGATCATGAAACAAGCCGGCGACCGGCGAAACACGGAGAAATACAAGACCTCCGAGCGCAAAAAAATCATCGACATGGGCTATACCATTGTTCTGAATCTGGGTGACCAAGAGAGCGATTTAGCCGGGGGATACGCCGAACACACCTTCAAACTCCCCAATCCGTGCTATTGGCTTCCTTAGAAGAGGCGGGACAACCTCCGGGCCCTTCCCGCCCATTAACGCATAGAAAGAATCAATCACATGGCTCCAGGAAGAAATGACTTTTCCAGCACGATGCGAATAGACATACCCGATGACATCGTGCTGGATGCCGATCGGAAGTCTTCATTGACGAGCAAGCTGAAAACCCTGACGGCATCCCCGGGCAGTTTTGAAAAGGACACCGAATCCGCCTTTGACTCGAAATACGACGAGCTGCTTCAGAACATCTACGATGCCGCATTGATCACGGACCTTTCCGGAAAGATCATCGAATCCAATATCCGCGCTTCCCAATTTTTCAACTACTCGCCTCAAGAACTCCACGAACTGAACGTCCTCGCCCTCATTGCCAATGCAGAAGACACCCTCATCCCCTTCATTTGCGAGAGCCTTTCTGATCAGCGTTATGTGTTGGTACAGGCCTTCTGTAAAAGAAAAAACCAGACGGTTTTTCCTGTAGAAATTGCCGTCAACATGCTGCACATTCCGGGGTCGCAACTCTGCTTTTTCATTCGCGACATTACCGCACGGCAAAAGGCGGAAGATGCCTTGCGCGAATCCGAACTCAAGTTTCGCACCATTTTTGAAAAAAGTACCGACGGCATATCCGTCCGGCAATACTCCTTTGGCGAAACGATCGCCAGCCGCCTGATGGATTGCAACAAGGCGTATGTCGCCATGAGCGGACGCACTCTCAAGGAACTGCACGCAGGCAATCTGGCGGACTTCATCAAACTCATTCAGCCTTCCACTCCCGAAAAAGTACGCGAGTGCATTGAACGTATGCAGCCCTATGAAGGCACCTTCTCCTGGATACGTCCCGACAAAAAAGAAAACATCATCGACTACAAAGCCGTGCCGATACAAATCGGAAACCGAACTTATGTGTACAGCATTGACCGGGATGTCACAGAGCAGAAGCGCGCCGAAAAAACCCTTCGCAAAGCGGAAAAGCAGGAAGCCATGCTGGCCAGTGTCGGGGCTGCCTGCCATCACCTCGGCCAACCCGCCACGGTACTGCTCACCAATCTGACCCTCCTGCAAAACGGACACCTGGACGCCGAATCCGCCGCAGGCCCCTGCCTGCAGGCCGCTGAACGCATTGCCGACATTCTCCACAAACTCAACGCCGTGGATGAATACAAAACCGTGCCCTATGCTCAGGGACGCTCCGGCGACAGCACCCAAAACCGCATCCTGGACATCTAGCAGCCTGTCGGGCTTTGGCCCGACGGATTGCTAGCTCTCGGCTGCAAGGTACTTCGTTAGTTCCTCTTCTGTGATTTTCTTCATCACGCCTTTGCGCATGCAACGCGGACAGCGTGTATCCGTCAAGTCAGCGTCAGAACGTGTAAGGTGGCCACAGTGCTCACATCGCCAGGGCTGTGATTTGTTTTCTGATACCGATGTACTGATTCGGGGCGCAACGCATCCACCCAAAAAGGCAGCCAAAGGCACACTCGCAACTATACCAAGCAACATGGTCCTCAAAAAAACTCTTCTATTCATATCTTTGCCCTTTCTTTGGATACTGACTACGGAATATGACTTTTTATAAAATCATCTTTATCAACCCCACTGATCGTGTTTTATGTATACGGCATTAACCGTCAACGAAAGAAGTAAAATTCGATGATTTATTTTGTTACCATTATTCTTCTCGCCCTCGCAGCCATCGGCGCGGTTGCAGTCACCGGAGCCCAGTTCGCCTGGACCATCCTTGCGATCTACTTCGTCTTTTTTTCACTGATTACATGTTATGGCGTATTTGTCTCCAAATCGTCCATTATCCTAAAAACAACCTATCGGTTAAAAACGCCTAAGCAAGTCTGTTTGACTTTCGACGATGGCCCCGATGAAATCACCACTCCCTGCATCCTTGATCTGCTGAAAGAAAATAACATTCAGGCCACCTTTTTTGTTATCGGACGAAAAGTTGAAGCCCATCCGGAAATTGCCAGACGGATTATTCAGGAGGGACATACCATCGGCATGCACTCCTACAATCATGAATTATGGTATACCTTCTATGGACAGAAGAAATTGCAAGCTGATACGGAAAGATGCAGGGCGGTACTCAAGGATATATGCGGCATTGAACCGGCATACTACCGCCCACCCTATGGCTTCAAAACACCGCATATGTATTTCTATTTCAAAACAACGCCTCTCCAATGCGTGACTTGGGATGTCCGGGGATATGACACGGTCATGAAGAACGTCTCCCGTACCATTCAACGCATAATGAAAAAAATACGGGGAGGAAGCATCATCCTACTCCATGACGGCACCTATTCAAACCGCCCGAACGACCCAGTAAAAATCCACGCCATACTGCAGGCGCTCATCCAACAGTTAAAAGATCAAGGATATAGCTATACGTCCATTTCAAGTTATCAGCATCCGAAGGTGTACAGCGCGATGCCTGCCGCGACGGAGGCGTTCAGGGAATTGATGCGCCCGGACTGAGGTATAGATACCACGTAATCGGCTTGATTCAGAATGAACTGGCCCACGCCTTTATCTTCCCCGCCGATCACGAGGGCGATGCGTCCGGAAATCTGTTCAGCGGCTTCCCGCATGTTTATTTTGCCCGAGCCATCGAGCGCGACCAGAACAAAGCCGGACTCCTTCAATCGTTTCACATAAAGGTTGGCATTGGATTCCTTGCATATCTGCAGAAATTCGGTGGCACCTGCGGACACTTTCACAATGGAGGGATACACTTCCGGCACATTATTCTGCGGCAGAGCAACCTGCTTGAATCCAAATATTTCCGCGCTGCGCAGGATGGCGCCGACGTTGTGAGGGTCTTCTACGTTATCGAGCACCATGATCCGATCCGCCGTCAGAAGTTCCTCAAACGGCACATAGGGATACGCGCTGCATTTTAACACCACGCCCTGATTGTCCTTACTCTCCGAAAGATCGCGCACACGCCCCTTCTCCACCCATTCCACGGGAATCTCGCTGCGCTTCAGCACCTCTTCGAGTTTTTTCAATCGGGGATTGCGTGCGGACGACTCGCTGAGCCAGGCCTGACTCACGTTTCGCCGACCCGCCCGGACCACCTCAAACGCCGGATTGATGCCGTAAATATATTCTTTCGACCGCCTGCCCTTTTCCATGTTGCGCCGACTCCCTTTCGTGCTTCCTGTATTCATTCCCTGTAGCTCTATTTACCACATCCGCCGCTCGAATGTTCGCATCCCTTTTCATCCGAACGTTCTCCTTCCCAAATCGCGGCAGCGATTTTCACTAAAGCGGGGTGGAGAACCGGCTCGCGAGGACGCTCGCCCTCCAGCCTGGATAATCACACGAGGTGAATTGGGGTGCTGGGTCCCCGCTTTAGAGCATGTAAAAAAAGATAGCGACATAGTGACATAGGCTTCCCGCAAAGACAAACAAATGCCAAATGGCGTGATTGCAGGGTATCGATTTGCCCATGTAAAACACCACGCCGCCCGTATAGGCCAGCCCCCCTGCCAGCAACCAGTACAAACCCGCACGCGGAATGTGCATATAGATCGGACGCGCCGCAAACACCACCAGCCAGCCCATCAAGAGATACAGCAGCGTGGAAAGTACCCGAAACCGTCCTGTGAAAAAGACCTTCAGCGCAATCCCCACGGCGGCGATACCCCACACGCATCCAAAAAGCGACCATCCGAGCGGGCCGCGCAGGGCCGTGAGGGTGATGGGCGTATACGTCCCGGCAATCAACAGGAAGATGGCCGAGTGATCCACAATGCGCAGAGTCTTTTTGATCTCCGGATTCCGCACAGCGTGATAGCAGGTGGAGGCCGTGAAGAGAAGCACCATGGTCGTGCCATAGATGCTGAAACTGACGACATGCCAAACCGTACCATAGAGCGCAGCGAACACCACCAAGAGCACAAGGCCAACCAAGCTGATTACGGCGGCCACTCCGTGGGTCAAACTATTCAAGCCTTCATGTCGATTCACACTGTTCATAGTCGCTTTCTACGGCAAGACAAAGTCATCCGGATTTTTCAACGCGCCCGAAGCGTCCGTTTCTTCCTGTTGCGAATCGCCTCCAGGCGCCTCGTCCTTCAGCCAGGGAGGCATGGGGTAGAGTGTGACATCGTCTTCCTCCGGCTCCGGATTTTCCAGCGAGCGTTGATCGAGTATGATCTTCACATTGGCGACCGGCACCTCGGCCACGATCCGCGTCACGATGCGCTCCGCATCGCACGACACCCAGAGCCAGGCCTCGCCCTTGCGCACGAACAGTCCGTCAAATTTGGCCTTGGGCTCCACCTTGATGCTTTCGATTTTATCCCCATCCACCGTTTTCACCGCTTCATATTTCAAGGGGCGCACCAGGATATCGTAAATATCTTCATCGGCCACCACGCGCTGCTGAAATTCGGCCCCGGGAACCAGATCGAATTTGCGCATGAAATACATAAAGCTAACCAAGTCGCGCGAATCCGATTCGATGTCGTAGGTCTTCTCTTTTCCGTTGGTCAGCGACGTCATGTAGGCCTTGCCGGCGGCATGATCGAAGCGGGTGATTTCGTGCGCCCGGTAGCGGCCTTCACTTAGGTTCTTGATGAACTGAAGGGGGAGAAACGTCTCCGGGTCGATGATGCTTTCCATCACATCCTCCACCGGATAAACCGTCTGAAGCACCTTGTTGCTTCGACTCGTGAAGCGAATCACCAAGAGTGTGCGCCCATCGCGTTCGATCCAACGCGTGGTCACGTGCGATTCACCCACCGGGATGATGCCCCAGTAGAGACGGTACACCATCGCCTCGCCCACCGGGAACCAAAGCGCCGGACGCGCCGCCGCCTCTGACGGCGCAGCGGCGTCCGTACCCAAAAGAGCGCACGCCAGGCAACAAACCGGAAGCCAATGTCTCAACCAATCTTTCAAACGCCACCTCGTTTCATAAAAATACCGACGCCGACAAAAAGAAGCATCAGTTGCCCGACTCGAGCATCTCCTTGATGTAGCGTATCAACGCCTCCGACTCCTCATCGCTCAACCCTTCCGGCGCGGCGGCGGCACCGGGTGCATTCGTCAGGCGCTGCGCGGCGGCGAACGCCTCCATGGCCTGCTCCATCGGGTCTGGAATCACCGTGGGCGTCGGGCGGACTTCCTGTTGCGGGACACGGCGAATCACGCTTACAGGCGCAGGTGCCGACGTGGGCCACGAGCGCACCACCGGCGTTGGAACAGGTGTGGGCGTGGGCACTGAAGTAGGCGTCGCCGTGGGCCAAGGTGTTGCCGTGGGCAATGGGATCGGCGTGGGCCAAGGCGTAACCGTGGGCACCTCCATCACCGGCGTCGGCATATTCGGCGGCGGCACCACACCTTCCAGCTCGCGGCTGCGTTCGATGGCGGACTGCGCATGGGCCAACAACTCCGCTTCCTGAAGAGAGAGATCATCCTCCGACCTCCGGGGTATCGACGGCGCCTCCGTTTCGACCGCATGCAGCGACGCCTTTGGACTCAAGACAATATTCCGTCCTGCCGTGGACAACATTTCAAACGAGATATTCTGCATTCGGCGTCCACCCGTTACGCCTGCTTCATTCGCCTTTACCTGATAATACTGCACGCGCCGTCCCGAAAAATCTACCTGTCTGCTGAGAAAGTCCAGCCCCTCGATGGAGGCCACCTCACGATCTCCGCTCCACCACGTCACCTGCGCATTACGTATAATCACATTCAGTCCGCCTAGTATATCGCTTCCAGACTTCTGCTCCGCACTCTCCGCCTCCTCCTCTGCGGGGGGGGTCTCCACCGCATCCGCCGCATCCTTATTCAAAAATCCATTCAACATACCCAACTGACCCAAACGGCTCACCTTATCGGCCAGCGGTGCCAGACAGGCAGGCGACCAAGCGCCATCTTTATCCTGCACCAGGCGGACCAACCCGCCATCCACCGTCAACGAACGGATCAGGCCCAAGTCCGGTTCGCGCCCCCAGTTCCAACGGATTTCCACCCGTTCCGCACCAACCTCGGGTGCCACGACGCCCTGCTCTTGTTTCGTCATGATATCTTCCAGCGTCACGTTGAGTCGCGCATCCATCCGGGAGGCACCAATCGTCAAAGGAATGCCCAGCCGATCCGAGAGCCGATCCGCCAAGAGCGATCGAAATCCGGCGGTACGCGAAAGCGCCTGCGCTGCGCCATATAGAATCACGGCAATACAGCATGTCCATCCGATTGCCCCGAGCAGCCGTCTGCCGAACGACCGCCTGAGCCTCGGGGGCGGCTTCACGCCCGACGCCTTTTCATCCGACGCCTTCCCGACCCGATTTTTTCCCGCAATAGCCATAAGCACCCAATCCTTTTTCGTGCCTTCAGCCCTTTGGGCCCGAAAGCTCCTTCGACCGATCATGCGCCGCGCGCATCGCTTCCACGAGATGATTCTTAACGCCCCGTTCATTCATCACCGCGAGCGCCGCCGCCGTGGTTCCGCCCTTCGAGGTCACCCGTTCCCGCAGCAGCACCGCCGGTTCACCACTCGAGTCACACAGCTCTGCCGCGCCACGCACCGTCATCAGAATCAGCCGCCGCGCCGTATTCTCATTCAGCCCCAACTCCTTCGCCGCCTCCTGCATCGCCTCGATCAAATAAAATACATATGCCGGGCCGCTGCCGCTTATCGCCGTCACCGCATCCATCTGCGATTCCTCCACACGGGCCGCCACACCCACCGAGCCCAGGATTTGTTCCGCGCGAGCCAGATCATCGCCCGTGGCCCAACGCCCAGCGCACACTCCCGCCGCCCCGAAACCCGCCAGTGCCGAGATATTCGGCATCACCCGCACCACACGCGTACCCTCCCCCAGTTCCGTCTCAATCCGTGAGGTGGAAACACCCGCCGCAATACTGATCACCAGCGTCTTCTCCCGATCCAGATGCTCCGCAATCTCCGGCAACACCTCGCCGAACGACTGCGGCTTCACCGCCAGAAATAGCACATCCGCCAAGGCCACGCCCGCCGCATTTTGCTCGAATGTTTCCACCCCATACGCCGACCGGATATACTCTAGGCGCACCCCGTTCACATCCGTCGCCGCCACATCTTCCGGACGCGCCATGCTCTTATGCAGCACGCCCTTGATCAGCGCCTCCGCCATATTGCCTGCCCCAATAAACACCAGCTTGTGTGCGTCATGCTTCATAATGCCGATCTCCAAATAAATCCGAACCCACCCGAATCATCGTGGCACCTTCTTCAATCGCCACCTCAAAATCATGCGACATACCCATCGAGAGTTCTGTCAACGGGAACCCCCATTCCTGATCACACTGCGCCCGCAGCGCCCGCAGTGCCGCAAAAACCGGACGCGCCTTCTCCGCATTCTCCGACCACGGCGGCATCGTCATCAATCCGACTATCTCCACGCTGAATAATTTAGTGGCTCCCTCCAGGAGCGCCTGCAAATCACCCGGCGGCAGACCATACTTGCTGATCTCCCCCGACACATTCACCTCGATGCACACCGGTGTCACCCGACCCGCCTCGTGCGCCGCCGCATTCACCGCCTCGAGCAAGCGCAGCGAGTCCACCGAATGAATCATCCGAAACAATTCCACCGCGCGCCGCGCCTTGTTCGTTTGCAGATGCCCGATGAAATGCCACTCGAGCCCCGAAGGACACATCGAAATTTTCGGTGCCGCCTCCTGCACCTTGCTTTCACCGAACAACGTCAACCCACACGCCATCGCCTCGCGTATTTTCTCCGGCGGGTGCGTCTTGGAAACCGCCACCAGGCGCACCTCGTCGCGCGCACGCACCGCCTTCGCGCAGGCTCGCGAAATCCGTTCCTCGATACGCTCCAGATTTTCCTGCATGCTCATCGTTTAATCCCTCTTCCAATCATTGGAAGTACCCTCAGGGCACCTTTTTTCATTTTTTCCAACCATTGGATACTTTTTCATCGTTTTTTCCAATCATTGGAAACTTTCTAGACCATTTTTCCAATCATTGGAAACTTTTCCGCGCGTTTTTCCAACTATTCCGTGACAACACCCTTGCGAAAATCAATCAAATGCTTATTCTATCTGCATGATTCAGCATGCAATTCCTGATAGTCATAACACCGCATCGCCTGACCGACTCAGCGAGGCGAGAAACGCCTTTCGCACCTTTTACGCACAATGTTTCTGGTATTGGCGAAAGGACATGCCCATCACCGAATCGGACATTCCGGAAATCGCACGCGGTCTTCGACAGCACGGAGGGCGGCAGGGCTTTCTCCTTGCCGATAAACTATGCCCCTAAGCCAGATACAAGCTGAAGTTCTCCGCATCATTTCCGCCGATTTTGACGCGTTGACCCGCCATTACGGCTCCATGCGCGGAGCATGGCCCACCATTCGGTAATCATGCCAAGACACAACAGCGTAGTCGCTGTTGTTAACTAGCAGGTTTTCGGGCGTTGGCCCGAAAACCTGCTAATACAGCAGCATTTCAAGGTGTTTTTTTCCTTCTTTACCTAGTATCCAGCGACCGTTCTGTTCAACCACGAGGCGCCGTCCGTTGCGACCGAGTACTTCGGGATTGGCGTTCAGGACGGTGCTGGAACCCGAAAGGCCCATCCGTTCCTCCTCGGTAGGATTACGCCCGGAAAGGGGTACGCCGTTTTCGGAAAAGGCGACCACCATCCAGCCCCCGCTGAAGTCATGCCCCTGCCAGAGATCGGGATAGCGTTTAAAATAGTCCGGCAGACGGCTTGTTTTTATCGCGCACTCGAAGGCGTCGGGCGTGGCGTGAATGAAGTCGGCAAAGGTGATATAGGGATTTTCGCTCTGCTGCTGGTAGAACTCGAGGGGATTGAGACCGATCAGGTTCCATCCGTGCCAGGCCTTGTGCGAGGGCTTGAGTTTCTTGCTGCGGAACCAGGCGTCGAAGCGGTCATTCAGCAGTACACCGATTTCGAAATGCACATGGGCCCGCGACATGGGAATGGAATAGGTGGCCGTGTTGCCCATGATGCCCAACTCATCGCCGGGGCGCACTTCCTGTCCATCGCGCACGGAGACCTCCGCGAGATGCGCATAGAGCGTATAGATGCGCCCGACAGGGTCGTCGTGTTCAACCACCACATATTTTCCGTAGGAGGAATTGCCCGCATGACGGCAGGCATAGGCGACCTTTCCAGCAGCCACGGCCCGCACCGGATCGGTCGGGTGGCCACGGGAGTTGCGCTGATGACTGGCCAGGTCGAGCCCCTCGTGAAAGGTAGGACGCAGTCGCCCGCCGACGCGACCGGTGCGCACGGAACCGTATAGAGCCGACTCGGGATTGCCCGAAGCAGTCGGCTGATAGACACCGGGTTTATTGGTGAGCAGCAGATCGCGGTCATCCGTGGGATAACCCAGCGCCGTCCAGAGCGTGACTTTCGGTTCGTTCATTTCCTCGATCTCTCTCAGAATATGTTCTGGAATTTCCGGAAAGGAATCCGTCGATCTATCTCTTCCGCATCCCGAAGCCAGGACCAGACCAATAACGATTGCCATCCGCAGAACGGAAAAGAAGCGAAGAAGAAAAAGTCGTTGTGCCGCGAACATACCGTCGTCCCTCTCCAATCAGAACGATTCCGCCTGGCGCTTGCTCGGTTTGACGTTGAGTTTCCGATAGCAGGCCTCGGTGGCCACGCGCCCCTGGGGGGTGCGCTTGATGTAGCCTTCCTGAATCAGATACGGCTCATACACTTCCTCGATCGTACCCGACTCCTCGCCCACCGCCACCGCCAGCGAACTCAGCCCCACCGGCCCACCAGCGAATTTCAACACGAGGGCATTCAGGATACGCTTATCCATTTCATCGAGTCCATCGGAATCAATATCCAGCATGGTGAGCGCGCGATCGGCCACCTCACGGGTGATCACGTTGTCGGCACGCACCTGCGCAAAATCACGCACCCACCGCAGCAGATGGTTGGCAATACGCGGGGTGCCGCGAGCACGCGCACCGATTTCGCGCGCGCCGTCTTCTTCAATATCCACATTCAAAATGCGGGCCGAACGATTGATAATGGTGGCGAGGTCGTCGGCATTGTAATAATCGAGCCGGTTCACCATGCCGAAACGCGAGCGGAGGGCGGCGGTGAGCAGTCCGCTTCGGGTGGTTGCGCCCACCAGAGTGAAGCGCTTGAGATCCAGCCGGACCGACCTGGCGTGCGCCCCCTGATCGATCATGATATCGATCACGAAATCCTCCATCGCGGAATAGAGATATTCCTCGACGGTCTTCTGCATCCGGTGAATTTCATCAATAAAGAGAATGTCGCCGCGTTCGAGATTGGTGAGCAGTCCGGCCAGATCGCCCGGCTTGTCGATCACCGGACCGGAGGTACACTTCACATTCACGCCCATCGCATCGGCCAAGATGTAGGCCAGCGTGGTTTTACCAAGACCCGGCGGACCGAAGAACAGCACGTGATCGAGCACATCCCCGCGCCCGCGCGCCGCCTCCACATACAATTCTAGCCGCTCGCGCACCTTGCCTTGCCCCACAAAATCGGCAAAACGCCCGGGACGCAGCGTCAGGTCGAATTCCGGATCGGTCTTATTCAGATTGGTGGCCAGTTGTTCACTCATAATAGGTCGATACGATACCTGATCGCGCTGAAAACTCAATCGCCTTTCATCATCCATTTTTCTGCCTGCAAAACCATTCAAAAAGTTTCCAATGATTGGAAAATGAGCGTATATCTTTTCCAATGATTGGAAAAACTCTATGAAGCTGCATGAGACCCCGTTGAGCACCGGAT
>Ga0075120_10002484_pt1 | contig 13256 bp, 12 predicted proteins | sample AntAceMetag02UKL_FD_69792 | JGI IMG/M metagenome (GOLD analysis project Ga0075120, IMG submission 69792) | Saline lake microbial communities from Ace Lake, Antarctica - Antarctic Ace Lake Metagenome 02UKL | ecosystem: Environmental > Aquatic > Non-marine Saline and Alkaline > Saline | place... | reverse complement strand
CAGCCTTTCTTTGGGATTCAAAATTTTCATCATCATTATAATAGAAAAGGCTGTTGAATCGGCCATATAATTTAATGGTATCCTTCTGGTACTGGCCTTCAAGAGTTAAATCAAGATCTGTCTGCCAGGCCATCTCCTTAGTTTTCTTATCCAGATATTTCTGTTTAAATAAAAGCGCATCCCCATCAAGAATTCTGATGGTTTCTTTTGTTTCAATATTTGCATTTATGGAATATGATTTTTTTTCAACTTCCTCAATCTTAAAGCCAAGATCCAGATCAGTTAATATGTCATCACTGGTTTGTGAAAACGCACTTCCATATAAAAATAATGTCATAACCCAAATGGTCAGAATGACAAAAATCTTTTTCATTATTACCGCAAACCATCAATTTTATTCATATAGTTCAAACTGAATATTTCACTGGCAAGCTCTCGTTTTTTTACATTTGCAAAAACAATATAGGATTTATATCCCTTATATAAAGGACTGTCTGTTTCAATGATTTCCGGACGAATGATACCATTACCAAAATTCTTGATATTTTTAAAATATAAATTTTTTATAAGCATTCCAGATGCTGCATAGGCCTCAATCTTATATGGAAGTATTTTTTCAGAATCAATGAACATGGTAAGGGTTTCATAGGCTATATTTTTAAATTTCGCCCTTAAATAAAGCGTGTATCCTTTATCTGTTGTTTCTATTTTTTCACAATTGTATTCACTATTGTAGTCCACCCGCATGATATCAGAGTTATTAAAAACACCCCCTGTAACAGATTGAAGACTTGTTATTCTAATGGGTTTTCCTACATTGGGGATATACAGCCACATGTTTTCTCCAATTCGCAGGGTACTCCTTCCCTTTTCACTGGCAGGAGATAAAAAAACCGATGCGATCTTTTCTTTACCTTTTTTCACTGAAAACATGACAAACTCTTTTTTTGTGCCATCCGGCTCTATATTTATCATTTTCCTGTACATTTCAAAACTTTCAGGATTCAGATTACCATCCACCTGTTTTAAGATTTCATTTCCATCCAGAGCAAAGGCCGTCATTGACGAAAACAGACAAAGCCAAGTGATGATGATTATTTTTTTCATTTTTTTCACCTATATTAAATGATCTATTAACTTAAACATGCCCTAGTGCATCAACCGGTTCCATTCTTGAGGCTTTATAAGCCGGCTGAAAACTTGCAAAAACAGAAATAAGCAGGACAATTCCTGATACCCACAAAAGCTCTGTTATATTCACAGTGGGGGCCAGTAGCAAATTATCCTGGCGACCAAAAGCAAAACTGATTTTATAAATATTTAAAATAAATATGCCGGACAAACCAATGATATTACCGATAATTGCACTGATAAGCCCTAATAAAAGTCCTTCTGCCAGAAAAAGGCTCATGATTCTTGAAGGAGAAGTCCCGATTGCGGACATGGTTCCGATTTCCCTGACACGCTCGTAAACAGACATCATCATAACGTTGAGAATACTTATGAGTACAATGGCAATCATAATAATTTTCATTGTAATAGTCATAAAATCTATCATTTTAGCAATGTTTGAAAATGGAGAAAGCTGATCCCATGTGTGAATTTCAAATTCAGGCATTCCTTTTTTGTTTATAAAACCTGCCAATTTTAAAGATAGATCTGTATATAGTTTTCCAAGTTTGTCAAAATCATGTAATCGAACAGCCACCTCAATCATTTCAGGGCTATCCATCCGCAAAAGTTCCTGAGCATCTTTTATATGCATATACCCTTCTTTTCCCTGGGGACCTAAGATACTCTCAATAATACCGGCAACCATAAAATTCAAGCCATTCACGCTGCCGTCCCTGTTGTTTGCAACCAATACGATGGGATCTCCAATTTTAAGATTCATTCCCCTGGCAAGTTTGTCCGGAATAATCACCTCCCCTGGATTTAACAATACTCCAGGTTCTCTTTTTTCATCAAAGGTCATACGGCTTCCCACATCAGGACATACAAGCACCTCTTTTTCAGGACTTATGGCATTCAAACGGATATTGGTAGTATCAATAAAATTGCTCAGCATGGCATTGAGTTTAATCCTGGGGGCCCAGGCTGATATTTGGGTATTGCTTGAAAGCAATTCTTCAATTTTCTTATATCGCTTTGTATCCAGAGTCAGATTTAAAGGCATGGTATCGATTGAAGACACATAACCTTTTTTATGAATCTGCATTTGTGACAGGCTTGAATCCGTGATCTGCCCTATCATCATGGTTTTAAAAGAACCAGCCAAGCCGGAAAAAAGGATGACCAGGACAATGCCAAGGGTGATTAAAAAAGAGGTCAGAATGGTTCTTCGTTTGTATCTCAAAAGATTACGAAGCGCAATTTTAAATATTCGAGTCATTTTACTTCTCCTTTTTCTTATGAAAGTTTCCCGTCAACAAGGGTATATGTGATTTCTGCCTCTTCCATAATTCTGGGATCATGGGTGGAAAATATAAAGGTGGTGCCAAACTTGTCTTTCATCTCCCTCATCAGACGAATCACATTAATGGAAGATGTCTTGTCAAGATTTGCAGTGGGTTCATCCGCCATTACCAGCTTGGGTTGAGTGACAAGAGCTCTTGCCACAGCTATCCTTTGCTTTTGTCCTCCGGACAATTGATCGGGAAATTTATCTTTCTGATTCAACATACCCACGGAATCAAGGACATTGAGAATCATTTCTTTTCTTTTAGCAGCAGGCTCGTTCTTAACCATGACAAGGGGGTATTCAATGTTCTCATAAGCCGTCAGTACCGGAAAAAGATTAAAGGACTGGAAAATGAACCCGACGACATCGCCCCGAAAGGCAGCTCTCTTTTGCCGGTTAAAACTGTCAACCTGTTTGCCGTCAACAAGAATCTTTCCGGAAGATGGCTTATCAAGACAGCCTATCATATTTAACATGGTAGTCTTTCCACTTCCTGAAGGGCCGACAAAAGAGACAAATGCTGATTTTTCTATGGACAGGTTAATATTGCTTAACGCTGCAATCTCAATTTCACCTGTCTGGTATATTTTTGAAACATTTTCGATTTGAACCAGAGCCATAATCATCTCCTTTAAACTGTATTTTTATATACGATATGTTAAAAAAGAATTATCTTTAACATAGTTATCAAAAAAATAATCTCAGTTTTTTTTCAAAATGCGCTCTATTTTTTCAAAGCAGGAAAATTAAGCTTTTGAATAAAAACATCCTGAAAATCCTGATTGCAGGCAAGATCCACAACGATAACCTTGCTTGCCATCTGTATGGCTTTTTCAAGAAATATTTTATCACAAAGAACCATAACTGCTCCGGCTCCGGCTGAGTTTCCCGGGACTTCTATTCTTGCAAGATCCATGGCAGGAATCATTCCTAAAGTCATCATATCATCTTTATCAAGAAATGTTCCAAAGGCTCCTGCAATGATAATTTTTTCAGGCTTTTTTATTCCTGCTTCCTTTAGAAGAAATTCAATCCCTGTGATCAATGCTGACTTGCCAAGCTGGACAGAACGGATATCCATCTGACTGATGAAGACGGCAGCACCATTTGCAGAAGAATTTTTTGGCACAAGAATATATTGTTTCTCTTTTGAAAACTCTTTTTTAAACGCTCCATCAGGCGATATGATTGACCTTTGGCAGAACTGGGCCACAGCACTTATAACACCGGTTCCACAAATTCCTGATGGCTTAAGTTTGGAAGACTTTAAAGGGTTGATAAATGTGTATTCAGATAAATCGTCGGGGTTTTTTATTTGAACCTTATTAATAGCACCGGGAATTGCCTGCATCCCACAGGAAAGGGAAGCGCCTTCAAAGGCAGGGCCAGTTGCACATGAAGTTGCAAAAAATTTGTCTTTTCCCTTCAGCATCAATTCCCCATTAGTTCCCAGATCCACAAGAAGGGTTCCTTCAGGCTGATTTTCAAGATCAACGGCCAGGGCTGCTCCCAGGATATCCCCCCCTATAAAACCTGATACCTGGGGCAAAAATTGAATTGAAAAATCATTTATTTTAAATCCCAAATTATTTGAAGAAATATTTCTTGCTTCATAAAATGCCGGGTTATAAGGGAAAACTCCAATGGATTTAGGATCCACACCAGCCAATATATGGATCATGGTTGGATTTCCCACGGTCACCATTTGAGAAATCATCTCCTCTTTAAAATCAAGAGCGGCTAAAAGTTCTTTGATCCCCCACTCTATGGCCCTGACAACTAATTGTTGCAGATATTCAAGGCTTTCCTCCTCCTGGCCGATGGCCCCGATACGACTCATGACATCATCTCCATAAAGGGCCTGGGGATTTTTTACGGCCAATGAAGAAAGCACCTTACCCTTGGCAATGTTGCAAAGATAAATGGCAATGGTTGTTGTACCAAGGTCCGTAGCTATACCATAGACATCATCTCCAACAACATCTTTAAACCGGTTCGTGAATACTGCAGGAAGTGATGCTGGTGCTTTGCTGATAATATGGGATGACAGCATGGAGAGTTCTGGTATCTCAATGGAAATATCTTCTGAAATAATAAAATTACAAGCCTCTTTAAATTCAGGGTCACCCTTTTCCGGAATAATTTTGACCTGACATTTTTTACAGACACCTTTACCGCCGCAATCAGATCTTAAAAAAATGCTCTGATCCATGAGCGCTTCCATTAGACTTCTTCCTGGTTTTGCTTCAATCTTTCTTCCATGTGGCAAAAGATTAATTTGAAATTTATTATCTGACATTTGCATTCCTTAATTAGTTGTTTAATTTTATTTTATTAGAATTTAATAAAATAAATTATCATTTAACATTATTTATTTATTGACCTTATTTATTTATTGACCTTATTTATTTATTGACCTTTCATTGCATGAAGCATACCATAATTTATCAAATTAGATAATCCTGAGTTGATAATCATAATTATTTGAAAAATTAACGCCTTTCAGCACTCATTCATTAATTTGATCGCACCCAATTCAACTGCTTCAACAACAAATAGTTTTTTGCGGGCTTGTGAGAAAGATCGACCTTTTTAACCCCGAGTCTGTACTATGGAATAAAAAAAATATCAATTTTTTTCTTGACAACCTGCCTTTGAGCGTTCTAATGGATACATTAAGAAATACATTCATTTAAATACTATAGGAAATTTACATAATTAATATGCCAAATGAGAATCTTGAAGATACGGCATACCGATTAATTGTCCGTATGATTGTACAAAATCATTTAAAGCCTGGCGATTATCTATTGGAAACTAAGCTATCCAAAGACCTTAAATTAAGCCGCACGCCTGTGAGGCACGCGCTGGGAAAACTTGTCACTGAAGGCTTTCTTGAAAAAAAACCTAAAAAAGGATGTGTTATCCCCGTTCCTTCATCTGATGATGCTAAAATGGTTTGCGATGCGCGTTGTTTGATTGAAGGGGAAGCCGCAGCCTTGGCAGCACTTAATGCATCAAAAGCTGATATAAACTACTTTCGTGATTTATTACAAAAGGAAATTATTGCTGCTAAAACCCACGACAGAGATTCGTACTCATTAATCAATGAACAATTCCACTTTGGGATTGCAAAAGCCTGCGGTAATTCATATGTCGAACAGTACTGCCGGAATGTTTTTTGGCGATCAAATTTATATATTTTTTTCTTTGATAATTTTTACTTTCAAGGAAACAAGCATCTAGTAGAGAAACAAGGCATTCCGGACCAGCATGCAATGATCATAAATGCTATCGAAGATAAAGATTCGGAATTGGCAAGGTCAACCATGAAAGCACATATCAAATACCAATTTCGTAAACTTTTACCTTTAGATTAAAGAGAGATCGGGTTTTAATGTACAATAGGAATCAAAAGTTTTTTTAGCGATTTTAATGTATACATTGAAAAACTCATAATAAAATTAAGGAAAATAAAATATGCCAATCAGAAGAATAACTGATAGAAGCTCTGATAATTTTAAATTTGAACGGTTATCAGCTGAACAAAAAAAGGAAATTCATAATGCAAGCCTTAGAATACTTGAAGTGACTGGAGTTGAACTCCATGATGAAGAAGCCGTTACTTTGCTGGAAGAAGCAGGAGCTTTTGTCTCAAAGAATAATCGTGTACGAATCCCATCCGGATTGGTTGAAAAAGCTTTGAACACAGTTCCTAAACGGTTGACAATGTATAATCGGCACGGCAAACCAGCTCTTCAGCTGGCAGACTACAGTACATGTAATTATGGCACTGGTTCAGATTGTCTCCATATTATTGACCACCGCACAAGCGAAAGACGTCTTGCAATATTAAAAGATGTCGAGGAAGGGATGAAGTTGTTAGATTCCCTGCCTCATATGGACTTTGCGATGTCAATGTTTTTGCCCTCAGATGTGGAGGATAGAAGTTATTGCCAGCACCAGATGGAAGTAATGCTCAACAATACTACTAAACCGATAATATATGTCACTCCGGATTTTGAAGGCTGTGTGGACTGTGTTGAAATGGCAGAAGCAGTAGTTGGCGGTGCTGATGCACTCCGTCAAAAACCATTGGCCGCCTGTTACATAAATGTTACGTCAGCTTTAAACCATAACCAGGAAGCACTGCAAAAACTTCTTTACCTGGCCGGTAAGGGATTGCCTTATACTTACGTTCCAGTAACGACCGGTGGCATGAACGCGCCTATTACCCCAGCAGGGGTCATAGCTCTGAACAACGCAGGTATGCTTACAGGTCTCATTTTATCACAATTGAAACGTGAAGGTTCACCATTTATTGCTCCAGGGATGGGGGTTGGTGCACTGGACATGAAATGTGGTACCTATGGATATACTGACCCAGATTTCAGAGGACTTTCAATCGCCATGGGTCATTTCTATAATTTACCTACATTTGGTATCGGCGGCATGAGCGATTCTCATCTCTTTGACCAGGAATCTTCGGCGAGCACGGCAATGTCACTTTTTTACGAAACCCTTCACGGCGCCAACCTTATCCATGATATCGGATTTCTGGACCAGGGCATGACGGGTTCTTTTGTCCAGGTTATGCTCTGCAATGAAATTCTCAGGTATCTGGAATATTATATGGCTCCAATTGAAATCAGCGACGAAACCCTTGCTTTAGACCTTATTAATGAGCTGGCGCATGAAGGAAAATTTCTAACCCATGAACACACCATGACAAATTTTCGTAAAATATGGACTCCAGATCTTTTTTTAAGAAATAATTATGCCTCTTGGGAAAAAGCAGGGAGCAAGGACTTTACAAAACGAGCTACCAGTCGACTCGAAAAAATATTAACCGAGCACAAACCAGAGCCCCTGCCTGAGGATATAGCCAAAGCTGTTAATGCCATAGTTCAGAGAACAAAAAATAAATAACTTAAAGTTGTGTTTGCCACGAGCGCCTTTCGATGGTTCGCGGTTTTAAAACCACTTTGACCAATTCATACACCAACCTCTGGTTTTGCCGGAGGTTGGTGACCTTAATCTCTGACCGTATTCATTATTAAGGAATAAAAAAAATTGTATCAATTTTTTTCTTGACATCCTGTCTTTGAATGTTCTAATGGATACATTAAGAAATACATTTAATGAACTAACCCGCTGCGAGCAGGTGGGGTATCAACCTATCTATTTTTTTTATATGGAACGCAACAAGCTGTGGATAATTTACCCCAAAAGCTATTAAAATAGAAAGGCTTGGATCTGTTACTCATAAAAAATGATGAAAAGAGGAAACGAATGAAAATTATTGTTCTTGGGGGATGTGGCGTTCAGGGAAGAACCGCTTTGTACGATCTGGCATCAGATGCAGATGTTTCTGAAATTATCTGCGCAGATATCCGCTTTGATGAATTGTCAAAGATTAAAAACTTCACTGATATGAAAAAAATTACCACTGCAAAAATTGATGCCCAAAATAAATCAGATTTGTTGAAGCTGTACAAAAAAGTGGATGTGGTTATTGATCTTCTGCCAAAAGAATTCAAAAGCCATGTCAATGAGGTGGCACTGGAAGCAAAGGTTCATGTGGTGAATACCAATTATATGTATGACACCCAGGATTTGGACAAAAAGGCAAAAGAGGCCGGGATCACCATCATGCCCGAGTGCGGTCTGGACCCTGGAATAGATCTTGTGATTTACAGGGATGCACAAAGTCGATTTGACAGCCTGTCAGTAATCAATTCCTATTGTGGTGGATTTCCGGAAAAAAAGGCCTGCACCAATCCCATGAACTACAAATTGTCCTGGATCTGGCGGGGGGTTTTAAGTTCTACCATGCGGGACGGCAGGATCATCAAGGATCGGCAGATCATTGAAATCCCCGGTGCCCGGCAACATGATGAATCTTTCATTCATGAGATCGAGTTTCCAGACCTTGGTACCCTGGAGGCTATTCCCAACGGAGATGCGGTTTTTTTCGTCGATCGTATGGGTCTGACCAAGACAATTATTAATACAGGCAGGTATTCCCTTCGATGGCCTGGATGGAGTGCTTTCTGGCGGCCCCTCAAGGAACTGGGATTTTTGAGTGAGACCCCGGTACAAGGCCTTGATGGCAAAGTGTCTCCAATGGATTTCATGGAAAAACATTTAGGACCTCAATTGGCTTACCAGGATGATGAAAAAGATCTTGTCACTATGATCAATATTTTTGAAGGCAAAAAAGACGATAAAAAAATGCGGTTTACCTCCAGCATGCTCATTGAACGGGATCTTGAAACAGGAATCACGGCTATGAGCAAGGGAGTTGCCTATACAGCCTGTATTGTGGCAAAAATGATTGTAAAAGGCGAGATAAAAGAAAAAGGAGTATTATCCCCCATCACCCATATCCCGGTGGCACCTTTTATGGAACGTCTGAAAAAAAGGGGAATTGTAATATCGGAAAAAATGGAGGAACTGGCAGGCTGAAAAAAGGATTAACTGCCTGGAAACTGAAATATACAAAATTGTACCATATTGTACCATAAGAGACTGCGGTTTTCACCGTTTAACAAACAACCTAAACCCGTAAAAAGGAGAAAAACATGATTCAAAAAAAATTAGTTTCAATTGTCCTTGCAGTTTTAGTTACACTGTTCTTAACCGGTATAAGTTTTTCCGGTACTTTGAGTGAAATTGTTAAACGAGGAGAACTTCGTGTGGCAGTACAATCTGGTGCCGCACCCTATGCCTTTGTTGACAAGAACGGAGATCATACAGGCTCCATGGTTGATTTCACCAAAGGAATGGCTGACAGCATGGGTGTCAAGATTAAAATTCTTGACTTTGACTGGGATGGTCTGATTCCTGCTCTTTTATCTGGAAAAGCCGATATCCTGGCAGCTGACATGACCCCTACTTTAAAACGAGCCCTTAAAATTTCCTTTGCAGATCCCTGGATGTATGTTCAGACCTGTGTTTTTACTAAAACAGGTGCCAGCTATCAGAGCCTTGAAGATGTGAATAAACCAGAGATCACAGTGGGAGTTCTTCTGGGATCCACCGGCGAAACCATTGCAAAACAATATCTGCCCAATGCCAAAATCAAATCTTATAAAGGCGGCGGCAGGATGATTATCCAGGCCATGATTGCAGGCCATGTGGATGCAGGTGTCAATGATGACCTGGCAGTTCTAACTGCACTTCCTGATTTTCCACCCAACTCCATCCGCCTTTTGGACAAACGTCTGGGAGGTAAAGCCCCCCTTTCCTTTGCAGTCCTTCATGAATCTATAAACCTGTGGCAGTGGATCAACCTCTATTTTGAAACCATCCGGTCCAATGGCGCCTATGATAAAAATATTGCCTATTGGATGGAAGGCATAGAGTGGAAAAAAGACCATTAACAGAATCGTCTCCATAAGATGTAAATAAAATCAAATCCGGTGTGCACCTGCAACTTCCCTTTGGGGGTGTACACCACCAAAAAAATTGGATGGCGCTATGCTGGTTGATTTTAATTTCAGAATCATATTTGAGTATCTGCCCCTGTTTTTAAACGGGCTGAAATCCACATTTTTGATTTCCATAATTTCCATTGCCCTTGCCCTTGTAACCGGAATCATTGCCTGTGCATGCAGAATTTCAGATATTAAAACCCTTCGGTATCCTGCCATAGCCTATATTGAGATTATCCGGTCCACTCCCCTTCTGGTTCAGATCTATTTTCTCTATTTCGGGCTTCCTACTCTGGGCTTAAGAGTCCCCGAGATCCAGACCGGAATCATAGCTTTGATGCTCAATTCAGGAGCTTATATTGCAGAAATCATCCGGGCAGGCATTACCTCTGTGGACCAGGGCCAACTTGAGGCCGGGACTGCCTCAGGCCTTAACTATTTTCAGAGAATGCGGTTTATCATTCTTCCCCAGGCACTGGGGGTCACCATTCCTCCGCTGCTGGGTCAGAACATTGTCCTGGTAAAGGACTCAGCCCTGCTCTCCCTGATATCGGTCATGGAATTGACCCGGTGCGGTCAGACCATGACATCGGAACGTTTCATGCCTGCAGAAGCCTTTTTTACCGTGGCATTCTTCTACATGTGCATTTATTTCTGCCTCAAGGCATTGGCAGACTGGTCCCAGCGAAAACTGATCTTCAGGGAGGCCTATTAATTATGATGGGATTTTATTTCAGCCGACTTGTGGAGATTTACCCCTTTTTTCTCAAAGGCCTGTGGATGACCAGCAAGATTGCCTTTATCAGCCTTGTGACCTGTACCCTGCTCGGGTTTATCCTGGGCATTTTCAGATCCAGCAATAATATTATTTTAAAACGCATTGTAGGGGTCTATGTCGCTTTTGTAAGAGGCACCCCCTTTGTGGTCCAGATTTTTATCGTCTTTTTTATCCTGCCGGAATGGGGGATTCAATTGGATGCTTTCCCTGCCGCTCTTTTGGCCATGGCCATCATGGGCTCAGCCTTTATCTGCGAAATTGTGGCTGGTGGAATTGATTCTATCTCCAGAGGCCAGTGGGAGGCAGCAGCCTCTTCCGGGCTTACCCTGATTCAGCAGCTTCGCCTGGTTATCGTACCCCAGGCCATGAAAGTAATTTTACCCCCTCTGGTGGGCCAATATGTTTTGTTGATTAAAGACACTTCTGTGGTATCTGTGATTGGTGTAATGGAACTGACCCGGGTGGGATGGGTTACTGTGGTTCGTATTCCCGAAGGGCTTATGGTGTTTTCACTGGTCGGGGCTCTCTATTTTTCAATCTCATATCCCCTTATCCTTCTATCCAATTACCTGGAACGGAAAATGGCAGTTCAATAAAAAAAGGACCAAAGTTAAACATGATAGAATTTAAAAATGTGAACAAATGGTTTGGCAAGCTCCATGTGTTAAATAATATCAACTTGAAAATACCAAAGGGCGAGGTGCTGGTAATATGCGGCCCAAGCGGCTCCGGCAAATCCACCTTGATCAGATGCATCAATCGGCTTGAAAAAATCCAGAAAGGCGAGATTATTGTCAACAATACCCCTGTGCATGATAAATTATCCAACCTGACCAAACTGAGGGCACAGATCGGATTTGTGTTCCAGCAATTCCATTTGTATCCCCACATGACGGTATTGCAGAACGTTATGCTGGCACCGGTGAATGTGAAACAACTTGACAAAAAAGAGGCCGAAAAAATTGCCCGGGAAAAACTGGAACAGGTAGGACTGACCGAAAAATCAGGTGCCCACCCAGCCCAATTATCTGGAGGCCAGCAGCAGCGGGTGGCCATTGCCAGGGGGCTTGCCATGTCCCCGGAAATCATGCTTTTTGACGAGCCTACTTCTGCCCTTGATCCGGAGATGATTGGAGAGGTTCTGGATGTAATGGTTAACCTGGTGTCCGAGGGCATGACCATGTGTGTGGTCACCCATGAAATGGGGTTTGCTAAAAAAGTAGCCCACAGGGTATTGTTCATGGATGATGGGAAGATTGTTGAAACTGGGACCCCGGTTGATTTTTTTGACAATCCTAAAACCGACCGGGCTGCAGAATTTATCAGTAAAATTCTGACCCATTAAAATAAAAAGGAAGCCTTTATGAAATTAGACAGCCTGCCCAGATTTCATCTGGCTGAGTTTCCAACACCAATTCAATATCTTGATAATCTTACAAAAAAATATAAAGGGCCTGCGATCTACATGAAGCGGGATGATCTTACCTCCCTGGGCATGGGGGGCAATAAAACTAGGAAACTGGAATTTCTCATTGGAGAAGCCCTGGAACAAAAGAAAGACACTCTGGTCACTGCCGGCGGCATACAGTCCAACCATTGCCGTTTGACTGCTGCTGCAGCAAGAAAGGCCGGTCTTGACTGCCATCTGGTGTTAAACGGTACTGAGCCTGAAGTTCCCAATGGTAATCTTTTGCTGGATAAAATTTTTGGCGCCACAATTCATTTTTGCGACAGAAAAGACAGGGATGAAAGACTTTTTCAGGTGGCAGACCAATTGGCTACAGCCGGCAAGAAGCCCTATGTTATTCCTGTGGGCGGTTCAAATGAGATCGGTTCCGTTGGCTATGTTAATGCCATGTTGGAACTTAGACTTCAGTTAAATGATATGAAATTCACACCAGATGCCATTGTATTTGCAACCAGTTCCGGAGGCACCCAGGCAGGATTGGCTTTTGGAGCAAAAATAATCGGATTCAACGGCGAGATACTGGGAATAAGCATTGATCAGATTAAGACGGGTTATGATCCTTTTCCTCCCGTCCTGACAAAGGTTGCCAATGCCACTGCTGAAAGAATCGATTCTGACATAAGGATGACAGAATCTGATTTTTCTTTAAATTGTGACTACCTGGGGGCTGGATATGCCATGCCAGGGGATCTGGAATTCAATGCTATAAAAGATCTCGCACATCATGAAGGAATCCTTTTGGGACCAGTGTACACGGCCCGGGCCATGGGCGGTTTTATAGACCTTATTCAAAAAGGCTATTTCACAAAAGATCAGACAGTGCTCTTCTGGCATACCGGCGGCACACCTGAGTTATTTGCCTGGGCAGATCAGTGCAGTGAAAAAATATAATTCTTATACAACATAATCTTTGGCTTACCTCTTCTTTTGTAAAAAATTAAACGAATAAACTTATTCAGCCTGATAAGGAAGCATTCATTGCTCTTACAACCACAAAAATGCTATTCGGTAAATATAAGGGGTTGCGGTTAGTTGATCTTCCAGAACGATATTTGGTTTGGTTTTCACAGAAAGGATTTTCAGAAGGTAAACTTGGATAGATGTTACAGGCTG
>Ga0075120_10002482_pt1 | contig 13265 bp, 10 predicted proteins | sample AntAceMetag02UKL_FD_69792 | JGI IMG/M metagenome (GOLD analysis project Ga0075120, IMG submission 69792) | Saline lake microbial communities from Ace Lake, Antarctica - Antarctic Ace Lake Metagenome 02UKL | ecosystem: Environmental > Aquatic > Non-marine Saline and Alkaline > Saline | place... | reverse complement strand
TTTTACGCCTGTGCGAAGCATAACACCTTAAAATCGTTCAATCTATAAATAATGGCTTCAAAGAACAATTTACGACTATAAACTACAGTGCAATGAGAAAAGGTTTGAGCAACAGCCCCTTCACGTATGGGCTAATATCATATCATCCTTACAGGATTAAGCTATACCAGTGTTAACAAATAAATTCGCATGTGAATGAAAAATATCACTTGGCATACGGGAATGTAGGGGCAGGATTTATCCGCCCGTGTCTGAGTCAATAGGTATGGGCGGATAAATCCTGCCCCTACAACATGCGAACTTATTTCCGAGCACAAATTTATAACATGTACCATCTTGATAAACAACCCAACAGAAATAATGAAAAACAAGCTGCATAATGAAAACATTAGGCATAGAAACATCTTGCGATGAAACCGGGGTCGCCCTTGTGGATGGCGGAAAAGTAATCGCCGACAGGGTGGCAACCCAGGAAATCCACTCCCGCTGGGGTGGAGTGGTTCCGGAGCTTGCCTCGAGATTGCATCAACGGACACTCGCAAGGATGGTTAATGAGATCCTGGCTGATACAGGATGGGATTTCAAAACTATTGAAGCTGTGGCGGTTACACGTGGACCGGGCTTGATCGGTGCGCTCCTGGTGGGTGTAAGTTATGCTAAGGGAATTGCTGTCAGTTGTGATGTACCATTTATCGGGGTGAATCACCTGGAAGCTCATCTCTGGTCGGCTGAAGCAGCAGGTAACGCCATAGATTTGCCGGCTCTCGCGCTTCTCGTCAGTGGTGGACACACTGAACTGATACACATAAATGGATTAGGCGACTATAAATACCTTGGCGGCACACTTGACGATGCAGCAGGTGAAGCATTCGACAAAGTTGGTGGATTATTAGGAATCTCTTATCCGGCAGGCGAAGAATTATCAAACCTTGCTTTACAAGGCAACCCTTTAGCTTTTTATATGCCTGTCGCCCGGACAAAACAACCTCTCGATTTCAGCTTCAGTGGTTTGAAAACAGCCGCTGCTCGCGAAGTGGAAAAATTGAAAACCAGCGGCGAAATTGGATGGGAAGCGGACTTGGCGGCATCGTTTCAAAAAGCAGCAGTCTCTCAGCTTGTAATACGGCTCCACAAGGCTCTCGAGAAGAATAATTACAAATGTGTAGTCCTGGCGGGAGGAGTCGCGGCGAACAGTTACCTGAGGGAGAGATCTCGAGAAGCAGCGCGAAAGCATGGTGTCGGATTAGTTATTCCACCAATAGAGATGTGTACCGATAACGGCGCAATGATTGCTTGGCTGGGTGAACGGTTATTAGTAGAGAGGGGAACAGACCCTCTTACATTTGAAGCTGATCCTAATCTTTCGCTGGTCGAGGTCTGATTTGTTATACACTGTCCCGGCAACACTTTCTATTCATACTACACTTGGTAACGGTTGGACAATTTTAGGCTGTCTCGGACTAATAATCCTCGCTTCCTGGAGTTACCGTTGGACAAAACCACCGGTCCCTTTTTTCCTGAAGATTATCCTGACATTGTTTAGAACAGTCGCATTACTCTCGGTCTGGCTGCTACTGACAGGATTTGAAGTTCGATGGGAAAATGTAGTCCCGGTTAAGAATAAAGTGCTAATGATGATAGACCGCAGCGCAAGCATGGCATTTGACGATTCTTCCGGCAGCAGGGAAGAGGTTCTCCGGAATTTATTGAACGAACCAGCCTGGTCAGAAATTGAAAAACGATGGGATTTAACACGATATGTTTTTTCAGACAAATTGAATATCCTGGACAAAGGATCTTTGCCTGATCCTGATGGTGCTGTTACCGATATCTCCAATTCATTCTCATCAATAAGTAAAAATCCGGATTTACGCCCGGACGCTGTAGTTTTAATATCGGATGGTGCATTCAACCGTGGCGGATCACCCACTGAAGCGGTTCGCCGTCTCGATCTTCCTGTTTTCACAGTCGCAATTGGTGACAGTATTCCTCCCAAAGATATGATTATTAAATCTATAAACAATCCCGGGATCACCTATATCGATGAGCCGGTTGTTATCGATATGGTTGTCCAGGCTGCCGGTATGGCACGGCAGAACAGCGTGGTTCAGGTATATAACGCTGAGGGGCAGATCATGGCATCTGATACTGTAGAATTTTTACAGAACTGGTCTGAAAAAAATATCCGGTTTGAAATTACTCCAGATAAAACAGGCCTTGTAGATTACCAGGTTAAAATCCTTCCTGCTGACAATGAAGTAAATCTGTCCAATAACACCCGTCACATGGCATTACGAGTCAGGGAGAAACGGCGAAAAGTGGCTCTGCTGGCTGGATCCCCGGTAAATGATATCGGTTTCCTCGCAAAAGTTCTTGAAACTGACAACGACACCGAATTAGCAACAATCATCGGTGGAGGACCGAATGGAAAATTGCTTCGCGGTAAATACCCCTCTGAAGCGGAAATAGCGGATTTTGATGCTGTGGTATTCTTCCTGGAGGGTAAATACAGTTCGGAAATGAAAAGGATATTCAGGTCTGCAATTGAAAAGAATATACCCCTTTCGGTCATTACAGGCCGTAATCCTGATAGATCATTGCTTGATTTACTATCACCAAGAGTCGGCAGTATTTCAAATGCAAAACCTGTCGAAACGGTTTCATTAATTCCCCGAATTGAACATCCGATTTTTACACTCGAAGGGAACTGGTTTGAAGAGGATAATCGCCCTGCACCACCTGTTGATCTGCCGGGTTTAAAACCGGAAAACGGGCGCATACTCGCTGTTGCCGGTACTGAATCGGGCGAAAGACCTGTTGTTATTTCCTCTGAATCTTCGCCGCGGACCATCGTATTCTTTCTTGATGGTTTATGGCGATGGGATTTCGCAAGGCGTCCTCATGATCCGGGTGGGCAGGGATATCGTAAGTTCTGGATGCGAACGCTTCGCTGGCTTACCGCCGGGGATACGGAAGAAAGGATAATTGTACAACCTGTACGAGATATTTTCACTGGCGGAGAAGAGGTTGAATTAACAGCGTTAGTGCGTGATGAGGCATTACGACCTCTTGATGATGCAGAAATCTCGGCGGAAGTCAGTCACGGAAACGAAAACCGGATAGTGACTTTCAAAACTTTTGGTGAAGGACGCTATAACGTAAGAACGGCTGCATGGGGCGAAGGCGCATATTCTGTAACTACTAAAATAGTAACGGGCAGCGAAACAATCGTTCGGAAATCAGAATTTGTCGTGGATGCATTCCACCTGGAAGACACTGAAATGAGGATGAGACCCGACCGCCTCCGCTCCATCGCCCAGACATCAGGCGGCAGTTTTCTCCTTCCCGGTCAGATAGATCAACTACCTGACCTCCTGCCGGTAAAAACCGGAACCGAGACAATTTCAGGCGCATGGCGACCTTTCGGTTTGTGGAGTACATTGCTGGTAATCGTCCTGCTCCTTTCCATTGAATGGTTGATAAGGACAAGAAGCGGGATGATGTAGTTTCTTATATCAGCAGGGACAATTTGTTGCCCAAAGACTCAAAACCAAAACCTCCTATTATCTATCGTATTATTCCGTGAATTAATTTTTCCGGGTCATAATTATTGTACATTTTCGGATTTTAGTGATTATATTTCAAAGATTATATGTAAATTGTCTCGATGATTCAGGTAAAAGGGTGTTCTGAAATATCTATCTCATGAAACCTGGTGTGTCATATCGTTGGAAAAACAACAAAGAGCACGATCCTTATTATTAAAGAAAAAACTAAAACAATAACCGAAAGCGGCAAGCTTTATTTTCTATGAGTTCACCAACAGAAATAAGAAACTGGATTTCCACACATCTCGACGCGTTAATAGACGATGATTACAAAAAAGGTCTGTCCGGATTCGTTCCCGGAGCCGGAAAAATAACCGGTGTACCTGTACCGAAATTAAGAGTTCTGGCTCGGGAAGCCCAAAAAGATTTGAAACCCACACCCGAGATATGGGCAAAATGCATAAGCTTCGTTATCCCTGACCGGCACCGTGAGATGATATTGACCGGAGCATTCGGACTTGGCAAAAAAGCCTCACAGTTAGACGATTTATTTGGAGAGCGGGCTTCAGGCTGGGGACGTGAATTGGACAACTGGGAGACTGTGGATCAGCTTTCGGTTCCGGTTGGAGCCTGGGTTCTTGCCGATTTGAGTCGAATAGGATATCTCGAATCATGGGCAGCACATGGAGAAACCGTGTGGAAAAAACGTCTTGGTGTAGTTTCCACAGTCCAGTTAAATCACGGTGGTCACAGTCATTCCAAAGAAACACTGAAGGTTGTTCGGCATGTAATGGAAACAGATGACAAGATGTTGATTAAGGCTGCCGGGTGGGCTTTACGTGAAATCAAAGATCAAGAAACCTTGGAACGATTCTTAACTGAATGGGCACCAGAGTGCAAGAAAACGCTGCTGACCCAGTCGATGAAAGAATTACCCAAAGCGAATCAGAAACGGATAACTGGAATGGATTAATAATATCTTTTAAAGATATTATTTGCTTGGCAAATCTTGACGAGATAGCCTTATATTTAGCTAATCTTAGTACAGTTAAGGTGATACAGGAAAATCATGAGTATAAATAATTATCAATCCGATCAAGATTCAATGCTTGCTGGAATTGTGAGAAAGTTAATAGATGCTTATAATCCGGAACAGGTGTACCTTTTCGGTTCGAAGGCAAGAGGAGATGAGACTGGAGACAGCGATTATGACTTGATGCTGATTGTTCCGAATGATGCGTCACTTCAGAAACGACACAGCAGACTCGCATATCAAGTTTTACGAGGGACTGGAATAGCAGCAGATATTTTAGTATGGACAAAAAGTGAATTTGAGAAACGTTTACACGTTGTAGCGTCTTTACCAGCAACGGTAATTCGTGAAGGAAAGTTGCTTTATGCCGCATGATCCAGTTCTTATCGAAGAGACAAATCGGTGGTTTTTAAAAGCAAAGGATGACCTTAAAACTGCTGAAATCACACTAAAAGAAGAACCTCCTCTTCTTTCAACTTCTGTATTTCATTCTCAACAAGCAGTTGAGAAAGCATTTAAAGGATTTCTGGTTTGGCATCAAGTACCATTCAGAAAAACGCATAATTTGGAAGAGATTGGCGAGCAAGTTATAAGTGTTGAACCTGAGCTTAAATATTTGATTGATGAAACCGTCTATCTTACTATTTATGCATGGAAATATCGTTATCCTGACGATATTTTTGAACCAGACAAGCATGAAACAAAGGAGGCTTTGAATGTTGCTAAAAAGGCATTTGAAGTAATTATATCCCATCTACCAAGAGAAGTGAAACCTCTTTGAGCAGAAAATGCCGGGCTGCAATTCGGAGTGAAACAACATCCTTACCATCCTATTAATCAAGTCAATTTCTTTTTACTTTCCCTTTGAAGAAAACATGGAGATTTAAATGAATAATTCTGCAATCAAGAATGCAATGACCATACAGCTCGATGACACCCTTCCACCAAAGCAGGAATTTGCCGAAGGGATACGTCGCGCGCCAAAAAGAGGTCCGGAACTTTCACAGAAGGATACCGAGCTTGCTCTCAAAAATGCACTCCGCTATATCCCTGAAATACATCATGAAACCTTAGCGCCGGAATTCCTCGAGGAGCTGAGAACCAGGGGCAGGATTTACGGCTATCGTTTCCGTCCGGCGGGCAGGCTCTGGGGAAAACCGATTGATGAGTACAAGAGTAAATGCATTGAGGGCAAAGCATTCCAGGTGATGATTGACAATAATCTCGATTTTGATCTCGCTTTATATCCTTATGAACTCGTAACTTACGGCGAGACAGGACAGGTATGTCTTAACTGGATGCAGTACCGTTTGATCAAGAAATACCTCGAGGAACTTACGAGTGAACAGACTCTTGTCGTCCAGTCAGGTCATCCCCTTGGCTTGTTCCGTTCCCATGAACGAGCGCCAAGAGTAATCAATGCCAATGCCCTAATGATCGGGATGTATGACAACAACGATGAGTGGCTTCGCGCTGCTGCTATCGGTGTGGCTAATTACGGACAGATGACCGCTGGAGGATGGATGTATATCGGTCCACAGGGGATAGTTCACGGAACCTTTAATACTATCTGTATAGCCGGACGCATGAAACTGGGCGTTGCCGGGGAAGGCGATCTTGGTGGTAAACTTTTCGTCACATCCGGATTAGGCGGAATGAGCGGAGCGCAGGGTAAGGCGATTGAGATTGCCAATGGAGCGGGTATTATTGCGGAAGTTGGCAAATCGAGGATCGATACCCGTTATGATCAAGGTTGGGTCAGTGCGGTCACCGATTCGGCAAAGGAAGCATTCAGCTTAGCACGTCGGGCTCAGGCTGATAAAAAAGGACTCGCTGTCGCCTTTCACGGTAACATTGTCGATTTGCTTGAATACGCCGTTGCTGAAAATGAAGCTATCGATATGTTGTCCGATCAGACAAGCTGCCATGTGGTATATGACGGTGGTTATTGCCCGCAGGGATTGACATTTGAAGAACTTACTACCATGCTCGCTTCGGATAAATCCAATTTCCATACGCTGGTTGATAAATCCTTGCGCCGTCACTACGAATTAATTGAAAAACTGATTGAACGGGGTACATATTTCTTCGATTACGGTAATTCCTTCCTGAAAGCAATTTACGATTCAGGTGTTAACGAGATGTCTCGAAATGGCATTGATGACAAAGACGGATTTATCTGGCCCAGTTACGTGGAGGATATTCTCGGACCTGAGTTGTTCGATTACGGCTACGGACCATTCCGTTGGGTCTGCCTCAGCGGGAAAGAAGAGGATTTACGCAAAACCGATAAGGCTGCGGCAGAAGTCATAGCAAACATCCGCCCAGAACTTAGATACCAGGACAGGGATAATCTGAACTGGGTTCGTGATGCGATGAAAAACAAGCTGGTTGTTGGCACGCAGGCACGAATCCTCTACCAGGATGCCAGGGGACGCACCGAAATCGCTTTGAAATTCAACAGTATGGTTCGGGACGGAATTGTCGGTACGATTATGTTAGGACGTGATCACCATGACCCCGGCGGAACAGATTCACCCTTCCGTGAAACCGCCAATATCAAGGACGGTTCCAACATCATGGCTGAAATGGCAACCCACTGTTACGCCGGTAACGCAGCCCGCGGCATGAGCCTGGTCACCCTGCATAACGGCGGAGGGGTTGGTATCGGCAAGGCGATTAACGGTGGATTCGGGCTCGTCCTTGACGGCAGTGATCGGGTTGACGAAATAATTAAAACCGCTATGCCCTGGGATGTAATGGGAGGTGTCGCCCGCCGCGCCTGGGCTCGTAATCAACATTCAATAGAAACCTGTATAGAATTTAACAAAGAAAACGAAAACGGTGATCATATAACACTTCCATTTGTGCCAAACGAAAAATTGATCAAAGAACTGGTAGAATTTCGATTGAATAGTTCACTATAACTGTGATTCAGAATATGCGACAAAGCATATCACATCAATATCCGGATTGAATATGCTTGATAAATCAAACCTGAACGGCTGGCGGCTTAACATCCACGAAGTAATTTATGAAACAAGCTCCCCAGCCGGAAAATTCTTTGATGTTACCCTTATTGTAGCAATCGCCCTGAGTATTATTGTCGTAATGCTTGAAAGTGTTGCTGCAGTCAGGATGAGATATTCAGATATTATTCTCATACTGGAGTGGTGTTTTACACTCCTGTTCACTATCGAATATGTCTTACGTATTGTCTGCGTTGGAAAACCTGCTAAGTATATATTCAGCTTCTTTGGCCTTGTCGATCTGGTTGCGATACTGCCTACCTATTTCAGCCTGATTTTGCCTGGCGGACATTACTTCCTGATGGTGAGAGTTTTACGTATCCTAAGAATATTCAGAGTACTGAAGCTGGTGTTATACATGCGTGCAAGTGAAACCATTCTCCGAGCATTACGTGCAAGCGGACGGAAAATAGCTGTCTTTATTTTTGCCGTTCTCACGATTGTTATTATTGTCGGTTCACTGATGTATTTGATCGAAGGTGAAAAAAATGGTTACACAAGTATTCCTCGCAGTATTTATTGGGCAATTGTAACGTTAACAACGGTCGGGTATGGCGATATAGCACCAAAAACCAATCTTGGACAAATCCTTGCTGCAGTATTAATGATTCTTGGTTATTCAATAATTGCTGTTCCAACAGGAATTGTTTCAGTTGAGATGGCTGATGCCATGAAGAAAGAGAGCAAACAACGGTCATGCCCCTCTTGTGGTAAAAGTGGACATGATGCCGATGCCTCTCATTGCAAATGGTGCGGCACAACTATGAATTGAAAATGCGGATATTGAATTCCTCTTTGGGAATCAGTTATCCTCCATACATAGCAGAAACATTTTATTCAAAGCAAATAAAAAAACCCAGGGAACGCTAAATTCCCAAGGGTTTATCACCGCCGGTTCAAAACCGGATCAACAGGCGTTTTTCGAATGCCCGCTGTCTCTTATCATTATTATCGTTCCGGTATTAACCGCGAGGGAATCTTGGCAGTCGATGGTGATGCAGTGGCTAAAGGACGATAAACTGCACCTACCACTCCGCCGTAAAGCAAGTGCCCCATAAGGCTGCCCATTGCCATGACGAGTGAGCCGCTGAAAAGAGGCGCACCCATCATCGGCATGACGACAATCTGTGCCATAAGCCAAGGGATCAAGCCATATAGCATTCCCTTCAACCAACCAGGTAATTTACCACGGTTCGCAAATGCGACTGCGAATCCCACGCCTAAAATCGTACCAATCATAAAATGTGCGATCCAACCCATGATTAACGGTACATGCATGAACCCGGAAAGCATCCCGGCAACGTTCATTTTGGGCATCCCCATCATCGGGGCGACCATCATCATAAGTGTCATCAGTATTGTTCCTGCGATTCCAGCTATAACTGCAGATAGAATGTTTAAATGTTTCATCGTTCGTTTCCTTCAATTAATGTTTAAATGGTTTTTCGTTATTGTTTAAATAAAACATAACAATCGAAGGAAGAGATAATCTGTTAACCGGATTACAATTCCGGTCTCGACTCTCTAAAAAGGAGAATTAATAACAATTGTGGTTTTCCAATTAACTCGGAGTTTGACGAAAATCTTGCTTAAATGTTGAATATATATGCTTGGCGGGCTTGGCAACTTTGCGCGAGATAAACTTTCGCAGTGAACAAACCAATTCTCACGCAAAGTCGCAAAGAAAGGACTTAATAATGATCTAACTGGATAACCAGAAAAATATTTCTATGACAATTATTGATCTGGGAAGTACTTTTTAAGCTGCCGAGGATCTTTGATCAGCAGTCTCCGCTTTTCCTGAACTAATAATCCTTCTTCAGTAAAACGTCCTAAAACAGTTGTCACAATTTCACGGCTGGCACCGATCAGGTTGGCAAGCTCCTGATGGGTCAGGCGGAGAGTTATAAGGTGTCCGTTCGGTTTAACTTCAGCATCGGTTTCGCACAAACTATGAAGCAGTTTTGCCAGTCGAGCAGGGACATCAAGGAACGCCAGGTCTCGCACTGCAGTCTGGATTCGCCGGATACGAAGTCCCAGAATCTTATTAAGAGACAGGACTAACCCGGTATGACTTTCAACGAACTCCTTGAAAATTTCACGTCGAATCCGGCAAAGGTATGAATTTTCGAGGGCGATGGCTTCCATAGAGGTGTCGGATTCATCCATCCCGCTTAGCTCGCCGAATATTTCTCCGGGTTTTAACAAAGCAACAGTTATTGTTTTTCCCTCAGCAGATGTCATGGAAAGTTTTACCAATCCTTTCTTCAGGAAATACACCCAGGTTGTCGGTTCGCCCTGGAGATAAACCGGATCACGATTCTTGATCCAGTCAGTATCCACCATATCCTGGAGCCGCTCCATTTCGTCATGAGGAATAGCTTTGAAAATGTTGAAGTTTTGCAGATGCCAGATTGTTTCTCTGTCCATAATGATTTCCGGGTGGTGTTAAATGCATTGAAGTAATAAATACATCGTAACAAAAGAAATGATAAATTTCAATATGTAAAACAAGCAGAACTTAATTAACTAACGTCTCGAACCCAATGAATACAGAAGTGGAAACGCATACAATCATTGACAAATGTGTTAACGTACCATTAATACCTTGCTGATTTGATCGAGCTTTCCAGGAACAAATGCATGGATAAAATATACTCCACTGGCATGTCCTGTTCCCTCAAAAGCGAAGTACCTGATACCCGCTTCATATAAACCCGAAGCCAGAATCCCAACTTGCTGCCCGTGAATATTATAAATTCTTAGATCAAGATGATCTGGCTCAGGAAGAGCGATCTGAATATTCACATCTGGATTGAAAGGATTGGGATAGACTGAATGGATAGCCCATTTGTCCGGTATAAGTATATCAAGGTCACTGGGAACGCTTGAATTGCGTTCTATGGTAAATTGAAACATTTCTTCGCAGGAAACCGTATCACTATCAGAGATGGCTTCAACCCACCAGGTAACCTCCAGCATGTTTTCCCAATAGATCAAATCCAGTGAATCAATCAGGTTGATATTCAACAACGTATCAGTTATACCGGCGTATTTCATCAAGGTATCATCAATACCTTCAGAAATAATACTGAATGAAACGCGATATGTTACATATTCGTTAGTATCCGGATCTGCAGAACTTTGCCATAAAGTCTGAATATCAGAGATATTATCAGGTGTATATTCTGTTCCGTCTCCAGGTTCTAAAAGGAAAAAGGGAACAGGTGGTTCAGGGATATAATTTGTGGCAAAGTGAAAAACCTGGTTACTCCGTGTCCCGATGCTGTTGTTATCTGCAGCCCGAACACGCCAGTAATATTCTGCATAGTTTTCCTCGAGATCTGTGATCTCAACCTCGGCGGTTAGAATACTGTCTGCTGCGATAAAGCCATCGGCCAGAGTCGAATCAGGATATATCCATACTTCGTAACGGATTCTATCACCAGGGTCAACATCATTGCTTTGTTGCCAGGTGAACATTTGTGGATCATCGGTGATTATAGTGCTGTCAAGCGGAGATGCCAGGTCAAACGTTGATGGCAAATGGTAATCAACAAGGTTTTCCCACCACACAACTTCATCGTCATTATATGCGGTACCAAGAATATCCAGGTCACTGTCTAAATCGACGTCGGCAATAAACACGGAGGCAGCATGGTCGAAAGTATCATCAACGACATGCCTGTCGAAATCCTCCTCGCCAATATTCTCCCACCAGAATACTATATCTCCTTCGGGAGAAGCGGAAACGATATCTATATCATGATCTTCATCAAGGTCGCCCACTGCAAAACTTTGAACGTCTTCACAATCATCAGAAATTAGTCGTTCACGAAAGTCTTCGTCGCCGTCATTTTCCCACCAGCGGAGTTCGTTAAGAGTCCAGGAGGAGGCGATAATATCTTTGTCACCATCCCGGTCAAGGTCAAAGGCTAAGGCTTCACGGATTCCCATGAAATTATTGTCTATGACATTTTCATCAAATTCCCCGTCACCGTCATTCTCGTACCAGACAATATCATTGGCTAAATTTGCCACAGCAAGGACATCCAAATCGCCATCATCATCGATATCAGATGCGGTTACACAATAGGGATAACTAATATTACCATCTATGATACGAGCCCTGAAATTTTCATCGCCTTCATTCTCCCACCAGAAAAGTTCACCGTCGGTATCTGCTGTCGCCAGGATATCGATATCATCGTCAGAGTCAAGATCGGCTGCGAAGATGCTCCGGGGACGATAAAACTCATTGGTGATTGTATGTTGCGTAAAATGTTGATCGCCATCGTTTTCCCACCAGTGAACTTGACCGACTCGGTATGCAGCGCCTAATACGTCAATATCATCGTCTCCATCAATATCCAGGGCGTGAACCCGAATCGCACCATCATAATCTGTCTGGATTAGGTGAACAGTGAAATCCTCGTCTCCATCATTTTCCCACCAGGCAATCTGATCCGCATCGTATCCCGCCCCAATCGCATCAATGTCGCCATCGTCATCAAGATCTACGGCACAAACATCACGTGCCCCATCAAAGTAACGACTGATTAAATGTTCATCAAATTCCTGCCCTGAACTACACGTAAATGCACCAAGAATCAGCGTAAAACAAATGGATATTTGTGTAAGATGCCTTAATTGAGACAATGGATTTCCCTCCCATTATATAATGAACGCGTAATATACCTTGGAATCAAACCTGGAACAACGCCCGGCAATAGTGATGTAGCCTGGGTGGCTTGCACCCAGAGATAACTTGATATGTTCAGCCAGGTATTGAACACGGCGAAGAGCTGACAGTGGCTTATAGTAGTTTCACATATCATATTTCAGGCACAAAAAAAGGCATCAGGTGGGTGGCCAGACTGCTTGCTGTCGGGTTTCATTTTAAAGGCTGGCGTTAACACTCCGGTAAGTTCGGCGTCATGCATAAAAAAAAGGCGTCGAACGTATCGACACCTCTATCAAGAATAATGATCCACTGCTTGGCAACTATTTTCAAGTTAAGGTCTGAAGACCTGCTTTTGTATTTAATGATTCACCCGCTCTGCAGTTCAGCATTCTATATATAATATTAGCAATGGTTATGCCATTTAATGATGTGTTAAGAATACAAGCACTTACGATTTTCGGGAAGATTTAAAATGTATCATTTTGCGTCATATTGCTGAATAATTTACCGCAAAAAGACAAATAATGATGAGTAGAAATACTTAAAGTAAAACCTGTTTCTGAATGTACACGCAGGCTGTCATCAGGGTGTATTCAAAAACATACACAAAAAGGATAAATCAGTTTAAAAGTGTTTTTGGGAGGAGAGTTTCGAGACATACTTTAAGGTGGCTGTTTTATAATTATCAATTCTTTATAAGCAATCGCAGCTACCGTCGTCTTTCATTTATTGTAATTTCTTATCAGGGCATATATATTGCTTCTGATTTAGCAGAAAATATTTACAATCATCGGAAACAAGATTTGTAAATGTATAATCTGTCCCGAAGGGACTCTTGATATTAGCCCACGCTTTCAGGGGCTGTTGCTCAAACCTTTTCTCATTGCACTGTAGTTTATAGTCGTAAATTGTTCTTTGAAGCCATTATTTATAGATTGAACGATTTTAAGGTGTTATGCTTCGCACAGGCG
>Ga0075120_10002481_pt1 | contig 13268 bp, 16 predicted proteins | sample AntAceMetag02UKL_FD_69792 | JGI IMG/M metagenome (GOLD analysis project Ga0075120, IMG submission 69792) | Saline lake microbial communities from Ace Lake, Antarctica - Antarctic Ace Lake Metagenome 02UKL | ecosystem: Environmental > Aquatic > Non-marine Saline and Alkaline > Saline | place... | reverse complement strand
AATTTATATTAATTTTTCTTTTAAATACGATTTAATCTTTGATACGGATACTCTCTCCTGCTTCATAGTATCTCTATCCCGAATTGTTATAGTATCATTTTTCAGTGTATCATAATCTACAGTAATACAATGTGGGGTTCCAATTTCATCTTGCCTACGATACATTTTTCCAATATTTCCAATAGAATCAAATTCGCAAACAAAATCTTTTTTTAAAGTTAAATAAATATCTTTTGCATAATTAATTAATTTTTCATCTTTTTGCATTGGAAAAACTGCAGCTTTTATTGGAGCTATACGAGGAGCAAATTTTAAATATATTCTTTTTTTATTCTTTACATTTTCTTCTCTATACGAATCAAAAAGCATAATACCAACCATTCTAGATAAACCAAATGTCGGCTCAACTACATGAGGAATAAATTTCTCTTTTGTTTGAGGATCAATATACTGCAAGTCTTCTCCAGAATATTTACTATGATTTTTTAAATCAAAATCTGTTCTGTATGCTAATGCACACATCTCTTTCCATCCAAACGGATATTTGTATTCAATATCCATTGTTTTGGCAGAATAATGAGAACGTTCAAATTCCTCATGTTTTCTCCATCTTAAATTTTTTTCATTTAATCCAAGACCTAAAATAAATTTCCACATGTCCTTTTGCCAATATTCATATACTTTTTTCCATTGGGAAGGATGAATAAAATATTCAAGTTCCATCAAATCAAATTCAAGCGTTCTATGAACAAACTGCCCCATGGTGATTTCATTTCTAAATGCCTTTCCCTGCTGGGCAATACCAAATGGTACCTTTACTCTCATAGTATCTAGTATATTCTTGAAATTCAAAAAAAGACCTTGTGCGATTTCACCCCTAAGATAAGCCTTTGATTTTTTCTCTTCAACTATTCCCAAACTTGTTTCAAAAAGAAGATTAAATTTTCTTACATCAGTCCAGTTAAATTTACCGCATTTTGGGCATTTTATTTTATGCTTTTTAATTATTTCTGTTAATTTTTCAAGTGAAAGACCTTCAACTTTAATATCTTTAACATTATCTTCAATTAAATGATCAGCGCGCATCCTATTTTTGCAGCTTTTACAATCTATTAAAGCATCTGTAAAACCAGCAATGTGTCCTGAAGCTTCCCATACTTTGGAATTTAGAAAAATACTGGCGTTAATTCCAACAATATCGTCTCTATCAAGAACATAATGTTTCCACCAGATATCTCTTAAATTATTCTTAAGAAGTGTCCCATAATGGCCAAAATCCCATGTATTTGCCAAGCCTCCATAAATCTCTGATGAAGGATATACAAACCCTCGTCTTTTTGAAAGTGATACAATTTCATCCATAAGTATAATTATATAATAAGGATTGGAATTTTTTCATTAATAATGTCTTCAATAGAAGAAATTAAATCTTGAAACGCAAGTTTTTTCTCTCCATATCCAAGAATGCTCATTAATTTGTTTAAATAATCAAATAGTAGTTTATGGATATTGTTTTTATTACTAGATAAATCAACAAGGTACTTCTTTGAAAGAATAAAAACCTGTTCTTCTTTTTGATTTTCAGGCAATAGCCTTTCAAGAACAAAAAAATAATAATACATTGCATTAAGCTTTGCTTCTTTGTCTTTTATTTTAGAAAAGGCTGAAATTAAGGTTGTTTCGTCAAGAAAATACCTATATTCTTTATAGCTTATAATTGCTTCAATTAAATTTCCAGTTTGTATATGAGGAGATCGCCTACTTGTAATTTTTTTAATTCCTTTTGCAAATACATGAATCTTGCCAAATTCCCAAGTAAACAAAGTAAGCAAAATATCTTTGTTTAATAATATTTTCTTTTGCAAAACAATGCATAAGCTCTTTTTTTTTCTTGCCATATATGGCTTACTTTATATCTACTTCCTTATCAACATTAAATATTTCATCTTTTAATAAAGTTTTGCCGTCAACACCTACTGTAAGCTTTTGATCCTCTATTCCTGGCTGCTTTTGTATAAAAAGCTTATAATCTTCTTTTTTAATTGAACTTGGCAATGTATAGTTAATAACTATCTTAGATTTTCCTTGTGGAACAACTGTTAAAAATCCTTCAAATACAGTTTTTCCAAGCTCATCATAAGTACGAGTCTTTTTTGTTGATCCTTTAAAGTCTATAAGCTTTGATCCTTTTGGAACATAAAGTCTAACCCAGTTTCTTAAAGTTGCATTTAAACAAAGTCCTCCACTTTCTAAACCGCAGTCAGAATGTGGAAATGGGTTTTTGTATTCAACAATAACTTCTCGTGTAATTTTTCCTCCACTTGTTTTTGTTTCTGATGTTATTGTTTCATTAACAAACATATTTGACTTTGCTCCCGCAAAATTCACATTGTTTATATGCAGGTAATCTCCTTCATAAGGCTTAATCGTTCCTCCAAAGCCTAAGCTTACAGTTGATTTTTCAAGTTTTGGATCTACAAAATAAAGCAAGATATGCTTTTCTTGAAGATTTTTATACATTTGTTGAGCAAATGTTCCCCAATACTTTGAAGGAGAAAATCCTATTGCTTTATAAAACAAAGAATACATAAGATCTCCAAGAATTCCTTTTCTATTCTCTCTTATATACGGCACTGGCCTGTCAATCATATCAAAAAGCTTGTATAATACTTGAGGACAGTCACATCTTTCATCAATTTCAGCAGAAAACATAACGCCGCCTGCTTCTGTGTCTCCAAAAATAGTTAACATATCAATCAAAACCCTAGAGTCAACTAAAACAACTCCATCATAATCTTGTTCTCCACCACTTCTTTTATATAAGTCTGTAAAATCACCATTAATAAATGTAGGAACATCAGGAGATAAATTGCTGTCGCGGATATAAAATTGTGATACTCCTTTATGATACATAAGAATTTCTTTTGGAGCAGGAGGATGTACTGCTATTGAATTATCAAGAGAATAAATATCTTCAGAACGCTGAATTGTTATTTTTCCCTCATTTATTCTAAAAATTGCATATGAAGTAAGAAACCCTCCGGTTGCTCTTCTTTCTTTATCGTTCTGGAATAATATCAAATATACTTTTTCTCCATCAGCGCCAAATATCTCTGGTAAATTCTTAAGAAGAGGTTTTGCATCAACAAACAATGATGCCATTCCAACAAATTGTTCTTTCCCATTTTTAATTTGTTCTCTTACAACCATCTTTCCAATCTTTTTTGGATATCTATCTGGATTAATTGTATTAATAAGCTTTTCTGCTTTTTCAATTTCATCTGAAACAACATCAATCTTACCCATTACTTTATCTAAGGTTAAAATTGCTGTTTGAAGCCTATCTTCTGAAGACTTTTCAACAAATGACACTTCTCCTTTTTTAAAACCTATTAAGTCCGCATATGGAGCAATGGCTTTTACAGATTCCTCCACTGCATTTATAATATGTTCTCCTGCTTGAATTCCATTTTTTGCATCTCTTACATATGGAATAAATGAAGCCCAATAAAGTGATTTTGACTCCTTTTGAAAATCATCATATTCAGAAGAAAGCTTATTTACTTTTTTGGTTAAAAGATCAATGTCGTTTTTTGAAAATGCTTGCTTTAACTCTTTGGCTGAAGCCATAACAATTGCTCCCTTTGCTTTAATTTTCATTACAGGCTGAATAATTAAAAAGTATCCAACAGTACCAAAAACTATTAATAATCCTAAAAGAATTACTAATATCTTTTTTTTCTTGTTAGTTTTAAATTCTTTCATATATATTTTTTAATTAATAATTACACAGCCCCTTTACCATTAATCATAACAAATGGTGTCTTAATAATTATACCAAAATCTTTCTTTAAAGATAATGAGCCAACATATTTTGCATCAATAGTAACTCTTTTATCAAAGTTAATCTCAGATCTTCCAGAAACCTGCCATAATCCTGTAATTCCAGGTTTAACTGAAAGAACTTTTTTAACAAGTCCCTTTGTAACGGGAAACTTTTTTTGTTGATTATGAAGTTCATCTGGATAATATGCTCTTGGTCCCACTAAACTCATTTGACCCCTTAATACATTAACAAGCTGAGGAATTTCATCAATTGAATGTTTACGAATAAATTTTCCTACACATGTAACTCTTGGGTCCTTTTTTAATTTATAGTTTTCTTTCTTATACTGTTCAAACAGCTTTTTGAATTTAGGATTTGTTCGAAGTTGAAAGTGGGCGTTTAAAATCATTGAGCGAAACTTAAGCATTTTAAATGTTTTCCCATTTTCTCCAACTCTCTCTGGAACATCTGCAAGTATTGGACCCTTTGAGTCCAGCTTTATAATTATTGCTGTAAATACTATTAATGGAGAAAACAATGCTAAAAGTATAAAGGCTCCAATTAAATCAATAATCCTTTTAATAAAATTAGAATATACATCTTTAAAAAAAAAGCTTTTTGTCATGTTAACTTTTCATTTTCAGTTCCCTGAAAATTCTCTACTAAAGTTTTAATTTTTGAAACTGATTTCTTTTTGGAAATTAATAAAACATCAGAAGTATTTACAACCATTAAATCATCCAAATCAATCCCAACAACTAATTTTTTAGCCTCATAATTATATATCAATGAATCCCGTACATCTTTTAGGGTTACATTACCCTTTATTACATTCTCATCTGGAGATTGCTCTAATGCTTCTTTTACCGCCTCCCATGTTCCAATGTCACTCCATCCAATATCTTCAACAATAACCAAAGCATCTTTTTTATTCAAATTCTCAAGTATTGCATTGTCAAAGCTAATACTTTTAACATCTGCATAATATTTATTTAAATACTTTTTATAATCTTCCTTTCCATACCTAGATAATATTTTATTTGTATTATTATAAATATCAGGAGAAAAGCATTTAAATGCATTATAGATAAACCCTGCAGATGTTACAAAATATCCTAAATTCCATGCATATTTTCCTGATTTTAAGAAATTATTTGCAGTTTTTCCATCAGGCCTGTATTTAAACCCTTCAAATGCATAAAGACTAACCCCATTAATAGATTGTCTTTTTTTGCCTAAATGAATATATCCTAAATTAACACTTGCATATCTGGGTTTATGCGCAATAAATACAATTTTATTTGGATTTTTTTTAATATATTCATTTGCAGATTTAAGAACTTTTTTAAAAGCAGCAACACGCTTAACTAAATGATCGCTCCATAAAATTGCAACTGGCTCATTTGGATTAATATTGTTAAATATTCCCATAGCTAGTGCAATTGCTGGCCCAACGTCTTTTTTCTCAGGTTCAAAAATAAAATTGTCTTTAGGAATTTTATTAAGTTGTTTTGTAATAATCTTTTTATATGCAATATTTGTTGAAATATATATGTCCTTATATGCAAAATCAGGAATCAATCGCTCTATGGAAAGTTCAAGAGTAGATTTGTTTCCAATTATTTTCTCAAATTGTTTAGGCGACTTTTTTCTAGAAAGAGGCCAAAGTCTTGTACCAGTTCCTCCTGCAAATATTATTGCCTTCATAGGTTTAACATTTAATTATATTATCTATTTTTATATCTTAAACAACTTTCAATCGCTGTTTTAAATTCTTTTTCAAACCTGTCTCTTTTAAACCTTGCTAAATTCTTATCTACAAAATCTTTCATATTGGTTCTAATATTGTATGAAATTCTATCAAATCTTTCAATAGCATCCAATAGACAACCTGCTTCTTGTCTTTCAAAAAATATTCCTGTTTTTTTATCAACTATACTTTCTTTTGCTCCTCCTTTAATGTATGAAATTACAGGACAGTTAAAATACTGCGCTTCTAGTGCAACATATCCAAAATCCTCCTTTTGAGGCATAATAAGAGCGTGGGCTTTGCTGTAAAAAACCCCAAGTTCTTTATCTGTTACTGAATCAATAAGCTTAATGTTTTTGCCTGCCAGTCTTTTAAATTCACGATATTTACTACCCTTTCCAATAATTATCAAATTAGACTTAATGTTTTTATTAAATACTTTTATTGCCAAATCAACTTTTTTGTAACTTTCCAATCTGCTTACAATTAAATAATACTTTTTGCTTAAATCAATATTAAATTTATCTTTCATATAATTTGTATCATGAAGATTTAATTTTATCTTTTCCCAATAAGAAATATCAAAAGGAGGATAAACTACATTTGAGTTTCTTTTATAATGCTTAATACATCTTTGTTTAACCTCTTTAGAAATTGAAAAAATATAATCAGGTCTTTGAGCTGTTATCTTGTCCCATTTTTTTAAATAATTAATATAGGAAGAAAATAAAAGCTTATTAAAATTAGAAATATAATCTTTACTATTAACCCACAAAAATCTAGTTGGAGTAAGTAAATATAATATATGAACAGTTTCTGGTCTTGTAACTACTGACTTTGCAAATGAAGAGCTTACTGAAATTACTAAATCATAATTATTAAAATTAAAAGTCTCAAATGCATATGTGTAAAATGGAAAAGACAATATCCTGTTTTTTTTTACAAAATCAGGTAATTTCTGAATAAAGGAAGTTGTAATTTTAATTCCTTTTGCCCATTTTGCTTTTTTTAAATCAGTATATGAAGTATAAAAACAAGCATGCGGAAACATCTCATGCAACATTAATAATATTCTTTCTACACCTCCCCATTTATCAATCCAGTCATAAACTATTGCAATTTTCTTATTTCTTTCGATACTCATTAATTTAATTAAATATATTGTTAATTTTCAAATATTAGATTCATATATCTTGTAAGTTTCTTCTGCCATGTTTTTAAAAGAATATCTTTTGATTATTTTTGAATAATCTGCAGAAAGTTTATCTTTAACAGCATAATTTATCTTTTCATAAATATCAGAAATATCATATGGATTAAATGATACATATTGATTTTCCAATACTTCTTTAAAAACGTCAATGTTTGATGCAACTACTGGAAGATTAAAATGCATTGCTTCAATAATAGGAAGCCCAAATCCTTCAGATAATGAAGGATGAATTAAAAACAATGCGTTATTATAAAAAAATACTAAGTCTGAAAGCTTTGCATTATGATACATTAAAATTCTATTTTCCTGATGTAGTTTTTTAATTAATAAAAATACTTTTTTGGAAAAATAATCATCAGGACCTACAAGAATAAGCTGAACATCTTTCTTTACTTTACTAAATGCACAAATTAGCCTTTCTACATTTTTATGAGGATAGTAGTTGCCTATATAAATTATAAAATCCTTTTTGAATTTTCTTTTAAGCTCATTATTTTGCTTCTTACCAATTAATTGTTGATTTATCCCCTCATAAATAGGCACTATTTTATTTTCATATTCTTTTCCATAATAATCTATTAATTGCTTTTTTACTGTTTTTGAAGGCGTAATGATATTTTTTGCTTTTTTTATCTGTGAATTAAAAACTGTTTTTAAAAAAGCATGCTTGATTTCATATACTATTATATTCTTTGTAGAAGCTCTTCCTGTTTTAAAAAGCAAAGGCGTAATATCATGAATAGTTGATACAAATGGCTTGGGATATAATATGGGATAACTAAAATACGTAAAATGAACAAGATCTAAATTGTGTTTTTTTAAAATATCACAAAAGGATAATTGTTCTTTAAAACTATGCCAACGAAAATCTGCCTGTTTTTTAATAAAATTTTTTGCTGCAAAGTCTATTTTTGAAAAATCTTCCTTTATTAAATAAACAAAAACTTCCCAATCTAAAGGAATAATCTTATGCAAATTAAAAAGTAAATTTTGAAGATATGTTCCAACACCTGTTTGAAAATATAGTCGTCCATCTATTCCAATTCTTTTCATAGCTTGCTTTTTAAATCAATAAAAAAGTAAATTGCTTTGTTAATAATCTCAATATTAAATCTTTCATAATGTTTTCTATAAAATCTCTTCATAGAATCATAAAAATATTTTTTTGTCTTTTGCATTATTTTTTTATTTTTCTTTTTTAATCCGCTGGCATATTTTAAGTGAAATACTTGAAAAATCGGATAATAAATTATTCTATATCCTCTTTTTTTCATTCTGTATGATAAATCCAAATCTTCTCCATACATAAAAAACTTATCATCAAAGCCCTTTAGATCTTTTACAATATCTTTTCTTGTAAAATAAAAGGCTCCAGAAGGAGAATCAATATCGTGAATTATTGACAAATCTTTATGCGTCATATGATAGCCTCCTACAACTTTGCCTAAAATCGGAAGCTTTCCAAATAAAAATTCTAGCTTTGAAAAATAACAAAATGAATTCCATATTGTAGGAAAGCCTCTGTGAGAAGCCGAATCAATACTACCGCTTGGCAATACTACTTTCACTGTTAAAGCTCCAACTTTTGAATTCTTATCAAGAAATTCAATAATATTTTCAAAATTAACATTACTTATTTCAACATCTGAATTTAAAAAAAGAATATATTTCCCAGTTGCTTTAGATAAGCCTTGATTATTTGCCTTTGGATATCCAATATTTTTTTTATTAAAAATTGTATGGGTTTGATAATTTAAGCCATTATTCTTTTTCCATTTATTAATCATTTCACAAGAACCATCAGTTGAAGCGTTATCAATAATAATTAACTCATATAAATTCTTTTGCTTATTTTTAATTATTGACTTATTTATAGAATCTAAACACTTTTTTGTAATTTCTTTTGTGTTATATGAAAGTATAATAACTGAAAGTTTTGACATATAAATTAAGTATATCAAGTAAGCTTAACGCTTTGGAGACTGTTTTGATCTTCTTGCCTTTCCGCCTGTTCCTACTTTCCTGCGCTCTTTTGCTCTTGGATCACGAGTAAGCAAACCATGTTTCTTTAAAATCTGATGATATTCTTCTCTATTAACCTTGTCTAAAGCTCGAGCCAATCCATGAATAATTGCTTCTAATTGGCCTGTCTTTCCTCCTCCTCTTACAAGAATTGACACAACAAAACGTTCTTCACTATTTGTTAGCTTTAGAGGAAAAAGATATTTTACTTTTTCTTGTGGTGATATAAAAATCTTGTCAATTGGTTTTTTATTAACATAAATATCTCCAGCCTTTCCTTTAATTGCAGTTACTGTAATGCTCTTGCTTTTTCCAACAATATATAGCCTTACTCTTGCAACAGATTTCTTTCTTCTTCCAACTGATTCATAATAAAGAATGTTTTTGCTTTTTTTTGGCATATTTATTGTTTATTAAACTTATCTTTATGTGGATGATTTTCATCTACAAATATAAATAATCTTGCAAGTCTTCTATCTCTGTGTTTGTTTTTAGGCAGCATTCCAGAAACAGCCTTTCTTACGACTTTTCGAGGATCCTTTTCCATCATTCTTTTGAAACTAGTTTTTTTTAATCCTCCAGGATATCCAGAATAATGCAAATATTCTTTGGTTTCTTCTTTTTTCCCAGTAAGCTTAATTTTTGCTGCATTTACAACAACAACATTATCACCCATATCAAGATACGAAACATAATTTTGTTTATGTTTTCCTTGCAAGTAATAAGATATTTCAGGAGTTACTCGTCCTAATGGCTCTTTTGAAATATCTACTAACTTCCACTTTCTTTCTACTTCTTTTTTTTTAACTGATTTTGTTGATTTTGTTATTGTTACCATATTATTTTTTCTCTTTTTCTGCCTTAATTTTATTATCTGCAGATTTGTCTTTTTTAATATCTTGACTCTTTTTTGTCTTTTTCTTTTTTTCTTGATTTAAAACAATTCTATCTACCCATTCAACTCTTGCCATTTCTGCCCCATCTGAATCACGCGTACCTAATTTTATGATTCTTGTGTATCCTCCTACTCTTGTTTTTACAATCGGAGCAATTTGATCAAATAGCACTGTAACAAGACTTTTTTGAGTCAAATGACTTAAAAGATAATTTTTATTGCTTTGAGTTTTTTTCTTTGATTTGCTTACAACTCTATCAATCCCTGATTTAATTGCTTTTGCTTTTTTTTGCGTTGTAGTAATTTTTCCCTGAGTTAAAAAATTGCTTAATAATTTCTTTAAAAGCATTTCATTTGCATCTTTTCCTTTTCTAAATTTCATCTTTTTTATTCTATGCCTCATAATATTTTCTATCTCCTTTAATTAGTCTCTAACGAAACCCCCATGTTTTTCAATTCTTCATTTATAAGCTCAATTGATTTTTTTCCAACTCCTTTCATTACTTTCAATTTGTCTTTACCCACTTTAACTAAATCTGCAACTGTTTCAATCTTTTCTCTTAATAAGGCATTAATTACTCGCGATGGAAGATTAAGCTCATCAATAATTACTTCAAAGAGTTTCTGATCTATTAGCTCTTTTTGAGATTTTTCATCGTCATCTTCAAGCTCTTGCTCTTTTTTATCTTTTCCTGATAACAAGTAAGCAAAGTAGTTTGAAAGTAATTCAGAAGATTTTTTCAAAGCCTCAGTAGGTTTAATACTGCCATCTGTCCAAACCTCGATAACAAGGCAATCCATATCAGTTTTCCTTCCAACCCTTGTTTCTTCTACATTAAAGTTTACTTTCTTCACAGGAGAAAAAAATGCATCAACCGCAATAAATCCAGTTTGCTTTTCTTCTCTTTCTTCAATAGCAGAAAATCCTAATCCAATTTCAACAATACCTTCAATTTCCAGTTTTGATCGTTGAGCAGTTACTTCACAAATATATAAATCTTTATTTATAATTTCAACATCTCCCTTAATATCTTTCCCATAAACTTTCCCTTCTTTCTTAACTGATAATTCAATTTTAAATGGTCCTTCACCACTTGCTTTAAATCTTAATTGTTTTAAATTTAAAATAATCTCAAGAACTGACTCTTTCACACCCTTAATTGTTGTAAATATGTGAGAAACTCCTTGAAGTTTTACATTTGTAATTGCTATTCCAGACAATGAAGACAGCAAAGTGCGCCTTAAAGCATGAGCAAGGCTTTGACCAAAACTCTGTGGTAATGGCTCAATTTTGTACTTGCCATAATCTGAATCTTCTTTAATAATTTCGGTATAAAAACTAGGTTTAAGCATAAGTATTTATATTTTTTAATTTTTAAATGTTATTTTGAATAATATTCAATTATTAATCTTAAATTAACTTGTTTATCAATTTCATCGCTTGTCGGCTCGCTTAAGAGCTTGCCAACAACAGCTTTTCTATCCAGCCATTCAGGCATAATCAAATCTTTATTTTCCAATGCTTTTTCAATATATGGAATTTTCAATACTTTTTTATCTGAAAAGCTAATTATATCATTAATCTTTACGCTATAGGAAGCAATGTCAACAACTTTATCATTTACTTTAATATTTCCATGATTTATAAGCTGCCTAGCTGATCCTCTTGTAGGAGTAAATCCCAATCTATATACTATAGTATCAAGTCTTTTTTCAAGAAACTGAGCTAAATAAAAGGCACTATTTCCTTTTTTCTTTCTTGAAATTCTATAATATTTCTTTAACTGCTTTTCTGTAACTCCAAACATATATTTAAGCTTTTGTTTTTCTCTTAATTGAAAAGAGTATTCTGAAGGCTTTCTTCTTTTTCTTTTCAAACCATGCTGCCCAGGAGGCACATTTAATTTTTTTAATAATCTTGCATGAGATTTTGAACCTGGAGTTTTAAGTCCCAAATCCATACCTTCTCTTCTTGCAATTCTATTTTTTGGACCAGTATATCTCATAAAAGTTTATTTACACTCTCCTTATCTTTGGAGGTCTTACTCCATTATGAGGAACAGGAGTAGTATCAATAATCCTATTAACTTCTAATTCTAAAGACTTAATTACACGTAAAACAGCCCCTCTCCCAGGACCAATTCCTTTAATATAAACATCTGCTTCTTTTAACCCATGTTCTCCAATTGCTTTCCTAATAACAGAGTCAGCTGTTGTTGTTGCTGCATAAGGAGTTGATTTTCTTGTTCCTGAAAAACCATACATTCCACATGATCCTGTAATAAAAGGCTTTCCACTTTCATCAGTTATTGTAATAAGAGTATTATTAAATGTTGCTTTAATATATATCTTACCTTTTTGTACTATTATTTTATTTTTTTTTCTTGCCATAGTTTATTTTTAACTTTTCTTACTTTTAACATTACCTTGTTCAAGCTTTGCCCATGCCTCTTTTTTGAAAGCTCCAACTGTTCTTCTTTTTCCACGCTTTGTACGTGCATTTGATCTTGTTCTTTGTCCTCTAGCTGGAAGTCCTTTTAAATGCCTTGTACCTTTATAACTTCCAATTTCTCTTAGTCTTTTTATATTATCTACAATATCTTCACGTAAATTCCCCTCAACTTTTAAATTTTTATCTACTGCATTTGTTAATTTTTTTAATTCTTCTTCTGTAAAATCCTTAACTTTTTTATGAGTATCAATATTTAAGCGTTTTAGAATTTCCTTTGAACGAGACCAACCAATACCATAAATATGAGTTAACTCATATTCAATCCTTTTGTTATCATCAAGAATAACTCCAAATAGTCTTGCCATAATAAAAATTAAATTTTAATTAACCTTGTCTTTGTTTATGCTTTTTATTTAAACAAGTAACATATAGTTTTCCTTTTCTTTTAACTATTTTACATTTAGGACAAATTTTCTTTATTGACGATCTAACTTTCATATTTATTTAATTCTATAAACAATTCTCCCTCTATTAAGATCATAGGGAGTAATCTCCATTCTTACCTTATCTCCAGGTAATATTTTAATATAGTTTTTTCGCATTTTTCCAGATAAATAACACAAGATTATTTTTTCAGAATCATTAAGTTTTATACGAAAAAGAGTGTTGGGAAGATTTTCAATTACTTCTCCCTCAATTAATGTTACATTATCTTTCATAAGGTATATATTTTATCAAAAAAATTCGTGTTTGTAAAAGAATTTTACAATTTTTATGAATTTTATGAATAATATACGCTACGATATACTGTTTCTAACTCATTATTAAAATCCTCTAAAGAATAGTTGTTTTTAATTAAAAAGTCTGAATATGAAATAGTTGGACCCATATGCGTACCAATAAGTTCATTAATATCTCTTGTTTCTCCATACAGTCCTTTTCTATATTTTCTTTTAGCTGATCTTTTATGTCTTATTTCTTTGCGTGCATATATGCCAAGAATATATGTTTTTACACTTTTAAAGTGTTCTTTTAAAAATAAATATTCTTCCCATGAGCGCATACCTTCAATGACTACAACAATATTATCCTTTAATGCTTTTGTTATTT
>Ga0075120_10002477_pt1 | contig 13281 bp, 9 predicted proteins | sample AntAceMetag02UKL_FD_69792 | JGI IMG/M metagenome (GOLD analysis project Ga0075120, IMG submission 69792) | Saline lake microbial communities from Ace Lake, Antarctica - Antarctic Ace Lake Metagenome 02UKL | ecosystem: Environmental > Aquatic > Non-marine Saline and Alkaline > Saline | place... | reverse complement strand
TTAAAGGAAAACAGGAGGAGGCAATAAAGAATGTTTTGGAAGGAAAGGACACTTTTGTATTAATGCCTACCGGTGGAGGTAAATCATTGATTTACCAATTACCTGCACTTATGTTAGAAGGAACGGCAATTATAGTTTCACCACTTATTGCTTTAATGAAAAATCAGGTTGATTTGATTCGTGGAGCACAAGCGGAAGATAGTGTAGCTCACTTTCTGAATTCATCATTGTCGAAGGCTGCTATACAGGAAGTTAAAGCCGATGTGTTGGCAGGAAAAACGAAACTACTTTATGTTGCTCCGGAGTCGCTGACCAAAGAGGAGAATATAGAGTTTCTTAAAAAAATTAAGATTTCGTTTTATGCCATCGATGAGGCACACTGTATTTCTGAATGGGGGCACGATTTTAGACCGGAGTATCGCAGAATAAGGCCTATTGTTGAAGAAATTGGGAATTCTCCAATTGTTGCTTTAACAGCAACTGCCACTGCTAAAGTACAGCACGATATTCAAAAGAATTTGGGAATTTTAGATGCAAAGGTTTTTATGGCTTCTTTTAATCGTGAAAACCTCTATTACGAAGTGCTTCCAAAAGTTAAACCTGAAACGCAGATAATAAGATTCATTAAACAAAACGAAGGCAAATCGGGGATTATTTATTGTTTAAGCCGCAAGAAAGTCGAAGAAATTGCGGGAATTTTGCAAGTGAATGGAATTAAGGCTCTGGCATATCATGCGGGGATGGATGCAGCTACCCGTTCAGGAAATCAGGATAAATTTCTGATGGAAGACGTGGATGTAATTGTTGCGACCATTGCATTTGGGATGGGAATTGATAAACCCGATGTGCGGTTTGTTATTCATTACGATATTCCCAAAAGCCTTGAGGGATATTATCAGGAGACCGGGCGAGCAGGGAGAGATGGTGGAGAAGGGAAATGCATTACCTTTTACAGTTATAAAGACATTCAGAAACTGGAGAAATTTATGCATGGTAAGCCAGTTGCCGAGCAGGAAATTGGAAAACAATTATTATTGGATACCGTTTCTTATGCCGAATCGGCCGTTTGTCGTCGTATATCTTTGCTTTACTATTTTGGAGAGAAATACCCGCATGAGAATTGTGGAAATTGCGATAATTGTTTGAATCCCAAGGAGCAAGTTGAGGCAACCGACGAAGTGGTTCGTGCGTTAAAAGCTATTTTGGAGGTAAACGAAAACTACAAAGCAGATCATATTGCCAATATTCTGATAGGGAATAAAACAGCAGCTATCAAATCATTTCAACATTATGGGTTGAAGTGTTTTGGGACAGGCACAGATCACGAAGAACGTTTTTGGAATGCGATATTTCGCCAATCGATGATTGCGGGAATAATAAATAAAGAAATTGAAAATTATGGGCTTTTAAAAGTTACTAAAAAAGGGCATGAATTTTTAGCTAATCCAACTCGTTTTATGTTGGTTAAAAATCATGAATACGAAGAGGAAGGTGATGACAGTAATTCAGGCGGTGGTGCGCCATCCGGAGGAACCAGTGGAGACCCAGAGTTGTTTGCAATTTTAAAAGACCTTCGTAAAAAAACGGCAAAAAAACGCAATTTACCACCCTTCGTAATTTTTCAAGATCCATCGTTGTCCGATATGTCTATTCAGTACCCGATTTCGTTGGAAGAACTACAAAACATACAAGGTGTTGGGCAAGGAAAAGCACGAAGGTATGGTAAAGATTTTGTGGAACTTATTAAAAAATATGTTGATGAGAACGAGATAGAAAGACCTGATGATTTAGTGGTTAAGACAGTAGCTAATAAATCTAAATTTAAAGTATTTATCATTCAAAGCATCGACAGGAAAATTTCGTTCGAAGATATTGCTAATTCAAAAGGAGTTGAAGTAAAAGATGTAATCTCCGAAATTGAAGCCATAGTACATTCAGGTACTCGGTTAGACATTGGTTATTATATCGACGATGTTTTAGACGAAGACCAGCAGGATGAAATTTTTGAATATTTCCGAGAGGCAAAAGTGGATTCTGTGCAGGAAGCGCTTGAAGAGCTTGGCGAAGACGAATACACCGAAGATGATATTCGGTTAATGCGGGTTAAGTTTTTCTCCGATTTAGGAAATTAATATTAATTGCTATTCCCCTTTCCTTAATTCACAACTATTTTAATGCGGGAATTATTACTTTTGTAAGATTTTTTACAAAAATGAATTAGTAGATTATTTATAAGACAGTTGCATGAAAGAAAACATGAATTACAAAGTTGCTGATATTTCGTTGGCAGATTTTGGACGAAAAGAGTTAGATATTGCAGAGAAAGAGATGCCCGGATTAATGTCGGTTCGGAAAAAATTTGGTCCTTCGAAACCATTAAAAGGTGCCCGTATTATGGGAAGCCTTCACATGACCATTCAAACAGCAGTATTAATTGAAACACTGGTTGAACTTGGAGCCGATGTGCGTTGGGTAAGTTGTAATATATTTTCTACTCAAGACCATGCTGCGGCTGCAATTGCTAAGGCGGGAGTTCCTGTTTTTGCCTGGAAAGGCGAAACACTTGCAGAATACTGGTGGTGTACCAAAAAGGCACTGAGTTTTCCAGGAGGAAAAGGGCCTCAACTTATTGTAGATGATGGTGGTGACGCTACTCTTCTTATTCACAAAGGATTTGCTGCAGAAAATAATGCAAGTGTTCTGGATGTCAAGCCTGAAAGTGAAGAAGAAGGTGAGATTTTAAATCTGCTAAAGAAAACACTTGCAGAGGACAATCAAAAATGGCATCGTACAGTAGCAGAATGGAAGGGTGTATCGGAAGAAACAACAACCGGTGTTCATCGCTTGTATCAAATGTTTGAGAAAGGCGAATTACTTGTTCCGGCAATTAATGTAAACGACTCGGTTACAAAATCGAAGTTCGATAACTTGTACGGATGCCGTGAGTCGTTAGCTGATGGTATAAAAAGAGCAACCGATGTAATGCTTGCCGGGAAAGTTGTTGTTGTAGCTGGTTATGGCGATGTTGGTAAAGGATGCGCAGCTTCAATGCGCAGTTACGGATCTCGCGTAATTGTTACAGAGATTGACCCAATTTGTGCCTTGCAAGCTGCCATGGAAGGTTTTGAAGTAAAAACCATGGAAGATGCATTGGCAGAGGGAAACATTTATGTGACAACAACCGGGAATAAAGATGTTATTACGGCAGACCACATGTCGAAAATGAAGGATCAGGCAATTGTTTGTAACATTGGTCATTTCGACAATGAAATTCAAGTTGCTCAAATGGAGAGATGGACAGGAATTGAAAAACTGAATATCAAACCACAAGTCGATAAATATACATACGAAGATGGTCACTGTATTTACTTGCTTGCCGAAGGTCGTCTGGTAAACTTGGGTTGTGCAACCGGTCATCCATCGTTTGTAATGAGTAATTCATTCACAAATCAATCGTTAGCACAAATCGATTTATGGCAAAACGATTATAAAATTGGTGTTTTTACATTGTCTAAAAAATTGGATGAAGAAGTTGCTCGTTTGCATTTAGATCAAATAGGTGTAAAATTAACCACTCTTTCTGATGAACAAGCCAGTTATTTGGGTGTTTCGAAAGAAGGTCCTTTTAAGTCCGATCATTACAGATATTAATATTTGAAATAAAATATATTGAAATGGGTTTCAGGAATGAAGCCCATTTTTTAGTTGTAAACCCTCAATGTAAAATCGTTTATTCGAGAAATATTATATTGTTTTAATGGAGCGGCAGCAGGTCCATCTGCAGGAAAGGCCCCACCAATTAAAATAAATTGCGATCCACAACACGGACAAGTTCCTATAACTCCTTCATTCTGAATTTTGCAGGTTTGACTTATTTCGTATGTGCATGTGGCATCATAAGCATAGTAAGAATCGGGTAATTCGCAATAAACGATTACGCCGCCATAGCCAATGTTTGGAAAATAAAGTGAGTTTCCAGGTATGTTTAGCTCGTTGGCAATAGTTAGATTAATGGTAAAAGAGAAGGGGACATTCGGAACTTGTGAGTCTTGGATTTTATCACAAGAAACAGAACTCCATAATATAATCAGGGAAAAGATAAAATACTTCTTATATTTTAAAACCAATTGGCTCATTTTTCTTATTTTTACTAAAAACTTTAAAAGTAGAGTTTTTATTGTATTCTAAGCAAAAAGACGATGGATGATTTAGTAGTAATAATATTGACTTTAATTGTTGTGGGAATTGGTGCTTTGGGACAATTGAAAAAGAAGAAACAGGCAGCAGCAAATTCTGTACAGCCAAGTCAATCCGAAAACTTTTGGGATTTGGTTGAAGAAGGAACAGGAATTCAGGGTAAAGAAGAAGTGCGCAATTTTATTGAAGTAGAAAAGCAGCAGCCGATTATGAAAGCAGATATTTCTTCATATAAGTTTTCGGTAAAAAGCAAAGACCAATCCAAAAAAAGTGATGACTTTACTAAGAAATCGTTGGCAATTAATGCTAAGAAAAAAACGATTGAGGGGTTTTCATTGCGAAAAGCCGTAATTTATAGCGAAATATTAAACAGAAAATATACATAAAGTAGCTTAAATAGTTCATTTTGAACATTTTTTAAGCTAGAGTAATTTTTTTATCCAAGAAAATATCTAATTTTGCAAAAGGAAGAATTCCGGATATCTGGAATTCTTTCTATTTTTTTTATGCAGTAACAGATAATAAGGAAGATTAAAAATGTCCGAAGTAACATATTTGACAAAAGAGGGGCTGAAAAAGCTAAGAGAGGAACTGGATTATCTGATGAAAGTGGAGCGTCCGGCCATTTCTAAACAAATTGGTGAAGCCATAGAAAAAGGAGATATTTCAGAAAATGCTGAGTACGATGCAGCGAAAGATGCGCAAGGTATGTTGGAAGCAAAAATGGCAGTTATTCGAAGTAAAATTTCTAATGTGCGAATATTAGACGAATCAAAAATTGATACCTCGAAGGTTCAGATTCTTAATAAAGTCACCGTTAAGAATACAAAGAACAATGCAACCGTGCAATATACCTTGGTTCCTGAAAGTGAGGCAAATTTAAAACAAAATAGAATTTCGATTGAAACACCCATTGCGAAAGGCTTAATGGGGAAAAAAGTAGGAGAGGTTGTCGATATTACAATTCCTTCAGGAATAATTTCGTTTGAAATTATGGAAATCACAATCTAATAGTAAATGGCAAGCATTTTTACCAAAATAGTAAAGGGTGAAATTCCTGCTTATAAAGTTGCCGAAGATGAAAATTACCTGGCATTTCTGGATATTTTCCCGGTTGCAAAAGGACATATTTTAGTAATACCGAAAAAGGAGGTTGATTATCTTTATGATTTAGAAGATGATTTGTATATCGGTCTTCATTTATTCGCAAAAAAAGTTGCCAAAGGTTTAAAAAAAGCCATTCCTTGTAAAAAAATAGGAGTTTTGGTTTTGGGATTGGAAGTGCCACATGCACACATACATTTAATTCCAATGAAAAACGAGGCTGATTTACTCAACTTTTCAAAGAAGTTAAAGTTTACACCAAAAGAATTTGGTGAGATAACAGAACTCATTTCAAGAAATATTATATAAATGCCTGATTTCCATCGGGCATTTTTCCCTCACGATTCAATCATTTTTTATTAACATTACAATATCAACACTCTAATTTCTGTAACTTTATAGCTTGAAAAAGTGAAGTTAAAATTAATGCCAAAGTTGTTGAATAATGATTCCATTTACCCATTTACATGTACATTCTCAATATTCCATTCTAGATGGCGCAGCCAGTGTTAATGCACTGGTTACCAAAGCTAAAAAAGATGGAATGAGTGCTCTGGCATTAACCGACCACGGCACAATGTTTGGCATAAAAGAGTTTCATGCTACATGTTTGAAAATAGGTGTGAAACCAATTCTTGGTTGCGAAACCTATGTGGCAGCACGAACCATAAAAGACAAAAAGGATAAAATAGACCGTTCCGGTCATCACCTTATTTTGTTGGCTAAAAACGAAACAGGGTATAAAAATTTGGTGAAACTTATTTCGATTGCCAATAACGAAGGGTTTTATTATAAACCTCGTATCGATAAAAAATTACTTGAAAAATACAAGGAAGGATTAATTGTTACGTCAGCGTGTTTGGGAGGAGAAGTGCCGAATAAGTTGATGAATAATATCTTCGAAGAGGCTGAAAATGCAATTCGGTGGTACAAAAATGTTTTTGGTGACGATTATTATCTCGAATTGCAACGTCACCCTGCAGATGCCCCCGAGCAAAGAGAAAATGTGTACGATAATCAGGTAAATGTTAACAAGCTAATTATTCCGCTTGCAAAAAAATATGGTGTAAAAATTATTGCCACAAACGACGTTCATTTTACAAATGCTGAAGATGCAGGTGCGCATGATTTATTAATATGCTTAAATACAGGGAAAGATGTAGATGATCCGAGCCGGATGCGTTACACCAGACAAGAATGGTTTAAAACGCAGGAAGAAATGAATCAACTGTTCAGCGATGTGCCCGATGCATTAATTAATACTGCTGAAATTGCTAATAAGGTTGAGAATTTCGAACTGAATCTAGCGCCAATTATGCCGGTTTTCCCAATTCCTGAGGAAATTGGAACTGAAGAGGCGTTTAGAGAAAAATATTCGGATGAAGTGCTGCGTGAGGAATTTGGAGATAAATCGTTTGAGAGATTGGGTGGCTACGAAAAAGTGTTAAGGATAAAACTGGAAGCAGCTTTTTTGAGGCATTTAACGCTTGAAGGCGCAAAAAAAAGATACGGAGATCCGATACCGGAAGAGGTATCTACCCGATTGGATTTTGAGCTGGAAACCATCAAGCAAATGGGTTACCCTGGGTACTTCCTTATTACACAAGATTTTATAAACGAAGCTCGCAATATGGGGGTTTTGGTAGGCCCCGGTCGTGGATCAGCTGCCGGTGCAGCTGTTTCGTACTGCACAAAAATTACAAATATAGACCCCATAAAATACGATCTTCTTTTTGAACGTTTCCTAAATCCAGACCGGATTTCGCTTCCCGATGTGGATATTGATTTTGATGATGATGGTCGGCAATTGGTACTCGATTACGTTACAAAAAAATATGGAAAAGACAAAGTAGCTCATATTTGTACTTTCGGTACTATGGCTGCAAAAATGGCTATCAGGGATGTTGCCCGCGTTTTAAAACTCCCGTTACCCGAAGCCGATCGATTGGCAAAACTAGTCCCTGAGACTCCCAAAACAACTTTCAAAAAAGCCTTTAAAGAGAGTCCCGAACTGAATAAGGAACGAACTTCGAGTAATCCGTTGATTGTACAAACTTTAAAATTTGCAGTTGCACTTGAAGGTTCAGTTCGACAATCAGGAGTACACGCCTGTGGAATTATCATTAGTCGTGACCCCTTGTCCGACCACATTCCATTAATGCCAACTAAAGATGAAGCGAATCTTTTGACAACGCAATACGATGGACGTTTTGTAGAAGATATTGGTTTGTTGAAAATGGATTTTCTTGGGTTGAAAACTTTATCAATTATTAAAGAAACGCTTGAAAATATTAGACTTTCAAAGGGAATTGAAGTAGATATTGATGATATTCCATGGGAAGATAGTAAAACATACGAAATGTTTAGTCACGGCGAATCAACTGCTGTTTTTCAGTTTGAATCGGATGGGATGAAAAAGCACTTGCGTGATTTGAAACCTAACCGATTTGAAGATTTAGTTGCGATGAATGCACTGTACCGCCCGGGCCCGATGAAATACATACCCGACTATGTTGCCCGTAAACATGGCAAGCAAAAGGTGGAATACGATCTTCCGATGATGAAAAAATACCTGAGCGAAACGTATGGAATTACCGTATTTCAGGAACAGGTGATGTTACTTTCACGACTGTTGGCCAATTTTACCAGAGGCGATTCTGACTCATTACGAAAAGCAATGGGTAAAAAGAATATTGAAGTTATGAATAAGTTGAATTTGAAGTTTGTTGATGGATGTAAAGCAAATTTTCAATTTATTGATGAATGTACACTTACTGGGAAAAAACCCGACGATGTAATTGAAAAAATATGGAAGGATTGGGAGAAGTTTGCTGAATATGCATTTAACAAATCGCACTCGGTTTGTTATGCATACATTGCTTACCAAACAGGTTATTTAAAAGCACATTACCCTGCCGAATTTATGGCTGCCAACTTGAGCCGAAATCTCAATAATATTACGGACATCACAAAATTGATGAACGAGTGCCAAAGAATGAAAATAAATGTACTTGGTCCCGATATAAACGAAAGCTTTGTAAAATTTACCGCCAATAAAAATGGTAACCTTCGATTTGGTATGGGGGCTATAAAAGGAGTTGGTGCGGGAGCCGTTATAAATATTATAAAGGTACGCGAAGAGTATGGAGAGTTTAAAACCATACACGATGTGGTTGAAAATGTAAACCTACAAACCGTAAATAAAAAGAATCTTGAAGCGCTTGCAATGGCGGGTGCTTTCGACGGTTTAGGAGAGGTTAAACGAAGCAGCTTTTTTGCCGGTGAAGATGAAAACGATAATACATCATTTATCGAAAAATTGATAAGGTACGGTAATTTGGTGCAACAGGAAGCTCAAAGTGCACAACAAAGTTTGTTCGGGGGAATGGAAAACGGGCAGGGAGTTAAAAAACCCGATTTCCCACAGGTTGACGAATGGGCAAAATTGATTCTTCTTGAAAAGGAAAAAAGTTTAATTGGTATCTATTTAACAGCTCATCCTCTTGACGATTATAAGTTGGAAATAAGGAGTTTCTGTTCCACAGATGTCTCTTTAACAGACATTAATAACGATATCGAAAAGTACATCGATAAAGAATTTACTTTGGGAGGAATGATTACGGCTGCATTTGAAGGGACTTCAAAAAATGGAAATCCGTACAGTAAACTAACTCTTTCAGATTACACCGATTCAAAAGAATTGTTCTTTTTTGGAAAAGACTATGTAAATTTTCATAAATATTGTAAACCCGGTCTATTTGTAATGGTAAAAGGGGGAGTTCAGAAGCGTTATAAAAGTGAGTTTTATGAATTTAAAGTAACGCAAATAGAATTGCTTTCAGAAGTCAAAAAAAATTATGTAAAAAGTGTGACACTAAATATGCCACTCGATAAATTAAATGAATCGGTCATTAATCAGATAGAGACTCTATCAACGAACAATACAGGTAATGCGTTGTTAAAATTTAACGTTTACGATCCTGAAAATAATATGCAAATACAAATGTTCTCGAGGACTGCAAAAGTTAATTTAAGTGATAGTTTCATAAAGTTTTTGGAAGACGAAATGGATATTGGATATAGAATTAATTAGCTATTTTTGCACAAAATATTTAGAATTAATATTATAATTAAAAAACGAATAGTATGGCTTTAGAAATTACAGACGCCAATTTTGAAGAGTTGGTATTAAAAGCAGACAAACCAGTTATGATCGATTTTTGGGCAGTTTGGTGCGGCCCGTGCCGAATGATTGCTCCAATTGTAGAAGAGATGTCAACAGAATACGAAGGCAGGGCAATAATAGGGAAAGTTGATGTTGATTCAAATCCAGGCGTTGCCACAAAATATGGTATTAGAAATATTCCTACCGTTCTTTTTGTTAAAAACGGCGAAGCAGCCGACAAACAAGTAGGAGCCGGACCGAAACATCTTTTTACAGCAAAACTAGACGTATTATTATAAAACAATAATATCAGGATTTTCTCAAAAAATTAAGGTCTTGGGTTGTTGTCATGTTGAGCGTAGTCGAAACATCTATATCTCAGTGGTAGATTCTTCGACTACGCTCAGAATGACGTTTTTGAGATGGTTGAGATAATCCCGATAATATTATAATTAGCACGTTCTGAAGAATATTTTTGACATAGAACAGTTTTATCAATTCGATAACCTCGGATTAATTGCTCAGCATGTTGTTGAGGGATTTATCACTGGTTTGCATCGAAGTCCTTTTCATGGGTTTTCGGTTGAATTTGCAGAACACCGATTATATAATCAGGGTGAATCTACAAAACACATCGACTGGAAACTGTTTGCACGCACCGACAAACTGTTTGTTAAACAGTACGAGGAAGAAACCAACCTTCGTTGTCAATTGGTAATCGACACTTCTTCGTCCATGTTATTTCCTTATTCTAAAGGGAAAAAACGCCTTCAAAACAAATTGGCATTTTCGGTTTATACAGCCGCCGCATTAATCTATTTACTTCGCAAACAACGCGACGCAGTTGGATTAACTCTTTTTTCAAATGAAATTGAATTTCATACCAGCCCGCGTATTTCTTCGGTAAATGCCGAAGTGATGTATGGAAGATTGTCGGATTTAATTCAGCCCGAAAATGCTCATTTACGAAAAATCACCAACACCACTCAAGTACTTCATCAAATTGCCGAAAACATTCATAAACGATCGCTGGTTGTTATTTTTAGTGACATGCTGGATGGCCAGAATACCGATGAACTTTTTTCTGCATTGCAACATTTGCGTTACAACAAACACGAGGTAATTCTTTTTAATGTTACCGATCACACGCTCGAACGTGAATTCGATTTCAGCAATCGGCCACATAAATTTGTTGATTTGGAAAGCGGGCACACTATTAAATTGAATCCGTGGGAAGTGAAAAAACATTACGTTTCAACCGTTAATTCTTATTTCGAAGATTTAAAAGTGAAGTGCGGCCAATATCAAATCGACTTGGCGGAAGCCGATATTAATCAAGACTTTAATCAGGTTTTGTTCTCTTATTTGGTGAAAAGAAAGAAGTTGTACTAATAGCTCATTCAACAAATTCATACAAATAGATCCAGTCTAGTCGACAAATTCATGTAAATTTATCCGATCGTATTAATTCCAGAGAGCCTTTTCTGAAAATTCTTATCTGCTTTTTTTGACACAGAATCATTCTGGCAGCATCTTTTTATTTTCATCTAAATTCCCTAAATTTAGGTTTTATCATTTAAACACCTTTTTCATGTTAGTTAAAACCTTCGGAAGCGCAGTTTTTGGAATCGATGCCACTACAATAACCATTGAAGTTGATGTTACCAAGGGAATAAAATTTATGCTGGTTGGTTTGCCCGACAGCGCTGTAAAAGAGAGCCAGCAACGCATTGAATCTGCCCTTCGGTTAAATGGGTATAAATGGCCAAAATATAAAATCATCATCAACATGGCTCCGGCTGATATTCGGAAAGAAGGTTCGGCATACGATTTACCTTTGGCAGCCGGCGTGTTGGCCGCATCCAAACAAATTAATTCCGACAAATTATCAAAGTATGTTTTAATGGGTGAGCTTTCGTTAGATGGAACCCTGCAAGCCATAAAAGGTGTTTTGCCGATAGCTATTAATGCGCGGAAAGAAGAATTCGAGGGTTTTATTCTCCCAAAACAAAATGCACGCGAAGCTGCCGTAGTTGACCGTCTGAAAGTTTATGGTGTTGAAAATATTAAAGAAGTTATTGATTTTTTGAATGACGAATCGGATTTAGAACCAACATTTGTTGATACCCGAGCTGAATTTTCTGCCAAGGTGGATAATAACTCACTCGATTTTTCGGATGTAAAAGGTCAGGAAAATGTTAAACGTGCCCTTGAAATTGCCGCAGCCGGTGGTCATAATATCATTTTAGTTGGCCCACCAGGTTCAGGAAAAACAATGTTAGCCAAACGAATACCTACAATACTTCCACCTTTCACTTTAAAAGAAGCTCTGGAAACAACTAAAATCCATTCGGTTGCCGGGAAAATGAATAAAGAAACTTCGCTGATGACACAACGTCCGTTTCGGTCGCCACACCACACCATTAGCGATGTGGCATTGGTAGGTGGCGGAAACTATCCGCAACCCGGAGAAATATCACTGGCACACAACGGAGTGCTTTTTTTAGATGAATTGCCGGAGTTTAAAAGAACAGTTTTGGAAGTAATGCGTCAGCCCCTGGAAGACCGCAACATTACAATTTCGCGGGCAAAATTTTCGGTGGAATATCCTTCAAGTTTTATGTTAGTGGCTTCAATGAATCCCTGCCCGTGCGGATATTATAACCATCCCACAAAAGATTGTGTTTGTGGGCCGGGAGTCGTTCAGAAATACCTCAACAAAATTTCAGGTCCACTACTCGACCGAATTGATATTCATTTAGAAGTGGTTCCGGTGCCCTTCAAAAAACTAACTGAAATGGAATTGTCGGAAAACAGCGAAACAGTTCGCGAGAGAGTTTTAATCGCCAGGAAAATTCAAGACCAACGATTTGAAGGCCATAAAGGAATTTATTCCAATGCGCAAATGAGTTCAAAACTTATCCGAAAATACGTTGTGTTGGACGAAGCAAGCCACGAATTGATCAAAAATGCCATGGACAGATTAGGGCTTTCGGCACGTGCCTACGACCGAATATTAAAGGTTTCGCGAACGATTGCCGACCTTGAAGGAGAAGAAAATGTTCTGACCGATCACCTTTCAGAAGCGATCCACTACCGCAGTTTGGATCGTGAGAATTGGGGAGGGTAATAGTTGCGCGATTGTATCTCGTTCCTATAAAAAATTAGAATGCCACGCGATACAATCGCGCGGGAGCGGGAAAGATATAACTGGCAATGTAAATAATAATTCACTCGATTTTTCGGATGTAAAACGCCAGGAAAAAGTTAAACGTGTACTTGAAATTGCCACAACCGATGGTCATAATATTATTAAGTTATATCTGGTTTTAATCAGTGCCTTTTAACCTTTTAAAACTATTCGTAAAATATCCCACAAATCTTTATCAAAAAAAAATAACCAGTACCAACAATAAAATTTTATAACCAACGAACACAATTGTAACTTCTTATCTATCCTTTTTACAGAAGATTGTTGAGAAGAATATGCAACAAAAAGCTGGACGAAAAATTTGTGCAGATGGGATGGAAGTATTGGCAGTGAACATTAAATAACCGCTGCCCTTCCGCTGTTTAGATATTCTTTGACCGAAGAGACATTCAATAACTTTTCTTTCTTTTCAGGCTCCAGTTTGACTTTCTTGTTTCCGCTGATTAGTGATTCCAGAGGTATTCCCAGATATCGGTTTAATAAAGTTATCATTTTTAAAGTCAGTGCCCTTCTTCCATTCAGTACTTCTGAAACCCTTTTTTTTTCACCAAACATCGGTGCTACATCAACTTGTTTCAGGTTCATTTGTTCCATCCTTAACTTA
>Ga0075120_10002476_pt1 | contig 13283 bp, 6 predicted proteins | sample AntAceMetag02UKL_FD_69792 | JGI IMG/M metagenome (GOLD analysis project Ga0075120, IMG submission 69792) | Saline lake microbial communities from Ace Lake, Antarctica - Antarctic Ace Lake Metagenome 02UKL | ecosystem: Environmental > Aquatic > Non-marine Saline and Alkaline > Saline | place... | reverse complement strand
AGGGTGCCGCGCCGCCGTTATAGCGGTAGATATGCGTAACCATGCCGGTGGTGGCATAGCCGCACAGGGCCATATCTAAATCACCGTCGCCGTCATAATCGCCCCAGCTCATGCCCGGATAGGAGACCGCTTTAAAGGCTGCGGTGGCCGGGCTGTAGTTGGTGAAGGTGCCACCATAATTCTTATATATGCGAGCACTCGGGGCGTGCCCATCGTCACCGGCGATCATAAGGTCCATCCAGCCATCCTTGTCAAAGTCCACCCAGGTGGCGCGTGCATCACGCACCGGCAGGAGATTGGCACCAAGGTCCGTGAAGACGCCGGCATCATTGCGGTAAATCCTGCTGACGCTGTTGGAGCGGGTGTAGCCAGCCACGACTAGGTCGAGATCGCCGTCGTTGTCCATGTCGCCCCAGGCGAGCCCGCCATTGTATACGCCGATCAGCCCGGCCTGGACATTGCTGAACACACCTTGATCGTTCCGATAAACGGCCGTGACGGTCTGGGTGCCCGCAAATCCGCAGATGACGATATCGAGCCAGCCGTCGTTGTCATAATCGCCCCAGGCCAATCGACCGGACTCAACCGGCGTGAATCCGGCGTTAATGTTCGTGAAGCTGCCAGCATTGTTGCGGTAGATATCTGTAAAGCGGTTGGTGCCGTCATAGCCGGAAAGCGCGAGATCGAGCTGGCCGTCGTTGTCGTAATCGCCCCAGGCGAGGGCGGCGGCACCGACCTGATGCAGGTCTGCATTCACATTGACGAACGGATTGCTGCTACTTCCGGAACCGATGATGCGGAACGAGTAGAGTTCGTTGGTGTGATAGGTGTCGTTGTTCACGATGCGCACCTCGGCGGTACGGGCGGAAGTCACGAGCGGGAAGAACTCGACAATAAAGGTGGTGACGCCGCCGCCCGCCACCGGCGTGGTCGGCTGTGCAGCGACACGGAAGTCGTTGGTGTGGGCACCCGCAATGACCACATACGGGGTGTTCGTCAGCTCCAGCTCACCACGCCCCGCGTTGGTGATGGTGAAGGTGTGCAGCAGGGGACTCGCGGAGCAGATGCCAAAATCGGTTCCGTCGGCAAGCTGCGGTGTGAGGTCGCCATTCGGGATGAGGGCGAGGTTGGTGCCGAGCACCTGAATTTCGGGTTCGATGCCGGTGCCAAGGATGAGATAGGTGTAGGGCGAGTCGGGGGTATCGCTGGCCACTTCCACCAGCGTGGTGCGCGCCCCGGTCACACTCGGATCAAACGCAATGCTGAACCAAGCGGTTTCGCCGGTGGCCACCGAGGCGGAAGGATAATCCACCACCGAGAAATCGGCGGCGTCCCATCCGCTGAGTGCCACATCGCTGATGTTGAGTGTTGCGCTGCCCGCATTGGTGATGATGTAGATATTGGTGACGGCTCCCTCCGTCACGTCCACCTCGCCGAAGTCGGTGTGGAGCGCGAGCAGTGGCGTATACGAGCCGTTGGTAATCACGCTGTAATTCGTGGCCAGCACGAGCATCTGCGGTTCGACGCCCTCGCCGGCAAGCCAGAGCACATAGGGATCATCATCGGGGTCGTTGTTGGAAATAAAAACCATCGTCTTGCGCGCGCCAACGGCGAGGGGACGGAAGGTGACTTGAAACGTCGTGGACGCAGCGGAAACCAACTGCGTGGCAAGCGGCGGTGTAATAACGAAATCAGTGGCATGACCTCCATTGGTGCTCCAGCCGGTGAGGTGGAGCGTGCGTGCCCCCTCGTTGGTGATGGTGAAGGTGTGCGTACTTTCGCCCGAAGAAACATCCACCATGCTGAAGTCGGTTCCATTGTTGGTGAAGGAATGGGTGGAGGCGTTGGTGATGAGCGTGTCGTCCATGCCCAGAATGCCGATGGATGGAAACTGCGAATCGGTGTTGTTAATGCGGCAGTGATCCAGCTTTACCTGCTGAAACACTTTCACGCGCGGCCCTGTTTCCGAATCGTTCATCTCAAAAAGACCGTTGGAAACCAGACACATCGTGAGATACGCCCCCCCCGCCGTCTGCCCGAAATTTCCCGCCACGCGGCAGTTGGATTGTGTGCCGCCGGAGGCATACATTCCGCCCCCCTCGTTTTCGCCAGGCACACCCGAATCCGACGTGTACCCCTTGCGCAGAGTGAACCCGTCGAGTGTGCCCGCCGTCATATAGGCCGCCCGAACGGCGGCGGAACCCAGCGGTGTGCCAGCATCATGCGGCGCGCCTTCTATCACCGTGAAACGGTACCCATTCACACTGCGCACGGCTTTTTCATTGGTCAGAGCGAGGCGACTGCTCAGGCCCAACCCTGCGGCGCTTCCGGTCTGATACACCCCGTTTGTCACCCACACCGTTTCACCGGTCGCGGCGGCATGCACGGCGTCAGAAAGATTGGTCGCAGCGGACTCCCAGGTGTCATACGGCGGGGTGCTGTTTCCCCAGGGCGAGACGTAGCGGTCCGCGCCGTAAGCGGTCAAACTTACAGCCAGTATCATCATTGCCATGAATCCGCATGACCGCATACTGCTCCGTCCGCTCCAACCGGCGCTCCGCCGACTTTTTCCAATCATTGGAACTTTTTCGGAACGCGCCGAAAAAAAGTTCCAATGATTGGAAAAACCGACAAAAAAGTTTCCAACGATTGGAAAAACCGTGAAAAAAAGTTCCAATGATTGGAAAAACCGTGCGACGGGTTTCCCAGGATTGGAAGGGGACATCGCCTCGCCGAAAAGGCGTGGGCGGCGTCGGGCGCTTCCATTCGTTTGTATTGATTTTCGTTCATTTTCATTCTTTGCTGTACGTGACGGACCACCACAGGTCGACCGCTGATTCTGTGTTGGTAACGAGGATGCCGATGCGGTAATCGTTGCTGACCCAGGCAGAACTCCAAGAGGAATCCTCGACCCCGGATGCGGTGACGCGCAACGTGTTGACCGTGGTGCAACTGCCCCAGGCATCATTCCATAAGGCACGTACCACCACGACATCCGCCGTGCCCGCGTTCACCTGCATCTGCGCGGCTTGAAGCGCTCCGTTCCAAGCCATGACCGGACCCCAGATGATCTCATCGGTCAGACCTGCAAGGCTTCGCTCTGTGCCGCCGATGCTGCCATGCGTCGTCGGCCACTTCGTCCGGGTTTCCCCGCCCAAATTGATGGAAGAGGCACTAAGCAGATTCACATAGTTCGTTCCGATCCCGTCCTCAGTGGCGCAGACGTTCAAAACGCCCCACCCCATCAGGATGACCAGCGCCAGCAGAAACGGAACTCCGTTTGTTCTTTTCCTCATCTCACTCTCCCGATCTCTTTTCGGAAACGGCGGGAAAGCCCCGCGCGCATGCGGGGCTTTCCCTAACCGAAAAGACATCAATAACTATTCGTCATTCTCTCATCTGTTATGGATTCAGTACCTGGCGATACGTTTCACGCCAAACGGTACCGTCAAAGATGAACTGAATCAGGGAGCCGTTCCTCAGGGTGAAGGAGACGCCGCTCTCGAGCTTGAGCCCGTTGTCGTCGTCGAATTTCACCCAGTTGGCATCAGCCATACCCTGAATGGTCAATATCTGACCAGCCACTCCGCCCACAATCTGCGGGTTGGCGGAGATGTCCACCGGACCGCCGTTGCCTCGGATTTTCATGTAGGCACGGGTGATGTCGGTGATGCCCGCCACCGCAAGAATTTCCACCGTGGTGCCCGAAGGCGCGGTGATCAACTTGCTGTTGAGCGTGGCTGCCGCATTCACCGTGACCGCGTCGGTTCCGGCATCGCCGATGGTGCTGTCTCCGCCCACCGTCAGGTTTCCGGTCACGCCAGCATTGCCGCCAACGTTCACGTTCTCTTCAATGCCCACGCCACCATCAACAATCAGCGCGCCCGTATCCTTGTCGGTCGAGGCCGTCGTAGCGGTCAGCGTGACCGCACCAGCGATCGCCGCCGTGCCGCCCACGTTCAGGTTTTCTTCAATGCCCACTCCGCCTTCCACCACCAGCGCGCCGGTGTCTTTGGTCGTCGAGGTGGTTGTGGCGGCCAGGGTGACCACGCCGGTCACGCCCAAGGTGCCGTTGATGCCCGCGTTGCCTGCGGCTGTCACGGTCAGGCCCTCACCATTCGTCCATGCACTGCCATCCCAACGCAGGGTCTGGTTGGCGGCGGTGCCGTTGGCGATGCTGGCGCCGACCTTGCCATCCACGTACAACTTCGTGGCGGCCTCGTAGTCGGCGGTCGGGGTCGGAACAATCGGGGCGTCCACGAACGTTTTCACGCCTCGGATGGCCTGCGCGCCGTTGGTGCGGACGACTGAGGCGTCCACGGCCACGGCATTGGCGGCCACGCTGATGCCGTCGCCTGCGCCCACGGCCAGAGCCGTACCCGCACCGCCGGTCAGACCATCACCCGCCGCCGAGGCGGCCAGGCGGATGGTGCCGGTATCCACTTCCATATCGGACCCGGCCAGGGCGGAGGGGTCCACCGCGAATTCCAAACCCGTCAGGGTCAACGCGTGACCCGCCGTGTAGGTACCCGGCGAGGCAAACTGTGCGAAGGTGACTTCGCCGCTGTCCAGCGTCACGTCTGGCGAGGTGCATACCCAAGCCGTGCCCGCATTGGCCGTGCCGTGACTGACGAATACCGCCGCGCCCGCCAGTTCCGCATCCGCGTTCATATCACCCGCACGCGTCGGCACGCCGGAGGCGTTGACCGTATAGATACCGTTCTGCGCCGCACTCGCCTGATTCTTGATCAGGATGCGGTTGCCGGTGACCAGCACCACGCCGTCCACCGTATCGCCATTCTCGAAATCGGAGACCAGCGTACGCGCACTGGCGGAGGCCACTTCCACGGAATCTTTCCAGGAGAGGCCGTTCACCAGATTATCCACATAGAGCTTGGTCGCCGCATCCGTGCTGGCGGAGGGTGCGCCCAGCCCAGTCACCTTGTGGGTGCCCATGGCCAGATCGGTCGCCGAGGTGCCGTTGAAGGTAATGGAGTCGCCCGAGGCATCGCCGAGGGTCACGTTGCCTTCAAAGACGGCTGCCGCCTTGTTCGTCATGGTCGCTTCAATCAGCAGGACGTCTGCCGCCGCGTCACCGATAGTGACGCCGGCGCGGAAGGCCGCCGTATTGGAGAAGACCGACGTGCCGACCACGGTAGAGTTGCCGGAAGCATCGATCAGCAAGCCACCGATGTTCGTCCACGCGCTGCCATCCCACCGCAGCAGTTGGCTGGCGGAGGTGCCGTTGGCAATACTGGCACCGACTTTGCCGTCCACGTACAGTTTCGTGGCGGCCTCATAGTCACCGGTGGGTGTCGGAATGATCGGGGCGTCCACAAAGGTTTTGACGCCGCGTATGGCCTGCGCTCCGTTGGTACGAACCACGGAAGCATCCACAGCCAGCGCACTGCCGCTGCCGCCTGTCAGACCATCGCCGGCCGCACCGGAGGCGATCCGGATGTCGCCGCTGTCCACTTCCAAACCCATGCCGGTAAAATCATCGGGTTTGGCGGAGAAGGTCAGGCCCACCAAGTTCAAACCATCGCCTGCCACATAGGTGCCCGGGGAGGCAAACTGTGCAAACGAGATGGCATCCGTGCCCACGTCTGCATCTGGCGAGGTGCATACCCACGCCGTGCCCGCATTGTCCGTACCTTCGCTCACAAAGACGGCGGCGCCGCCCAGTTCAGCCGTAGCATCCAGATCAGCCACGCGCGTCGGCGCTCCAGCCGCCTCAACCACGTAGATACCGTTCTGATTCTGCGTGGTCTGATTTTTCAGCAGGATGCGGTTGCCGGTGGCCAGCACAATGCCATCCACGGTCTGCCCGTTGGCAAACGCGGTGGCAATCACGCCATTGGCCGTCGAGGCCACGCGTACACTGTCTTTCCAGGAAAGCCCGTTGACCAGGTTATCCACATACAGCTTGGTCGCGGCATCGCTACTGGCCGTGGGTGCTGCCAGGTTGATGACCTTGTAGGCGTTGTCCATGTTCAGGTCGCTCGCGGCCTTTGCGGTGAAGGTAATCGTATCCGAAACCGCGTTACCGAGCGTGGTATTGCCTTCCACCACCAGGTCCGACACGTTGGTCTGGACACCGGTGACTTTCAGCGTACCACCCACCGTCGTGTTGCCGGAAGCATCACTCAGCAGGCCGCCCGAATTCGTCCAAGCATTACCATCCCAACGAAGGGTCTGGCTTTCCGCCGCACCATCCGCCACGGAACTGCTCAACTTGTCGTCCACGTAGAGCTTCGTCGCCGCCTGATAATCCGTTGTCGGAGTCGGCACCACCGGCGAAGCCACGAAGGTCTTGACGCCCTCGATAGCCTGCGCGCCGTTGGTGCGCACCACGGAGGCATCTACCGCAATGGCATCGGCCGTCACGCTGATACCATCGCCTTGGCCGACGGCCACGGCCGTACCTGCGCCACCGGTTAACCCGGCACCTGCCACGGCGGCAGCCACTTTATCCGCCGTCACGGCGCCATCCTGAATCATGGCGGTCGATACGGCATTGTTGGTCAGGGTACTGGAGGCGACTTCCTCCCAGCTCGTGATTCGTTCGTCGCCTAGTATGATACCTTCGGTTGCCCGAAGGTTCCGGACGTGGTTAGTGCCCAGTCCGTCTTCCACCGCGAATGCGCTCGCGGCTGTCACAAGCGTTGCCGCCAGCGACCATTGTATAATTTTACGTCTCATTTGGATTGCTCCTCTTCTCTCATTGATGTCTTTTTTTTCCGCCGGTACAAAACTTCTACTCCGGCCTTCTGTTTCTTGGTTCGTTCTCGAGGCCCCCGCGCCTGCGGAAGCGATGGTCTCCTTTCGTACTTGCGCTGTGTTACTCATTTCAATTCGTACTCCGGTTGTTGCTACGGTTGATTTCCACCCAGTTGCCCGAAGAATCGTCGTAAATCAGTTGCAGGATGTCGTAGAGGCCCAGGCTGAAGGGCTGATCGAACTGGGTCTGCACGCCGGAGCCATCGTTGATGCGCACCATGCGGTCGTTGGCGGTGCCCTGCAGCGTCAAGACTTGGCCCGGACCGCCGGGGGCAATTTGCGGATTGGCCAGCATGATAACGTTGCCGACATTACCCTGCACGCGGATGTAGGAACTCGTGGGTTGAATCGCCGTGAGCCCGGAGAGTATCTGCATGGTTTGATCCAGGCGGTATGTGTTCATCTGGAGCATGTTCATGCTGCGGACCGGACCGTGGACAACCAGATTCGATCCGATCTCCGCGCCCTGCTGAATATACACATTCCCCCAGCCCGAGGTGACCGACGTGGCGCCCGCCGCGTTCGTTCCGAAAACGGCAAAGCCGTTCACCTGCAAATCAGGATTGTTCACGTCTCCGCCATCGGCCCGAACGGATGCGGCGAGTATCGGAAAAAACACCGCACACAAAAAGAAAACGCCGAAGCGGGAGGCGCGCTTCCCCGCCCCGCTTTTTCCCCGTGCGTTGTTTCTACGTTCTGTCAATATACACCCCGTGCGCGCCCGAGAGAGCGACGCCAATCAAACACCCACCGTATGCGCAAAAGAAGCAGGCATACCCGAATCATCCAACCGCTGCACCCCAACGATATTCGATGACCGACTATACACACATTATACCTCGAAATTAAATTGTTCCTTCTACATATATAGTTCGGGTCTTTGACCGATTTCATTAAACGAATAACCGCATCCTTTCTTCAGCGGATTGTATCAGCAGTACCCGTGCCACCGAAAGGCCAGTGTCTCATCGCACCATTCGCTGTGGCATCTACCCTGCTTCAACGGAACCGTGCTCTTTAAAATAACCTGAAATTTGGGACTGCAATCTGCGGCGGATGCTGTCGAATCCAACATAATCCCATTGGGCCCTAGAGGCTTATGACACAACGTGTCAATTAGGAAACAAGGATTCCGTGTTCATTCGCCGCAGATTGCGCCCCGACCTTCGTGCGGGAACCAGACCGCCCCCCGCTCCGGCAAATATTACCCCTCATTTCACTCCATCAGCCATGTCTATCCGTCCGAAAAACCGTTGCAGAATCTCTGAAACGCTGTGGAGTCATGAACTGTTCAGCGGCCCCCCAAACTATCCGGAACCCCTTCACGGGCTGACGGCAGAACACCTGGATAACCAGCTTCGACAACTCCGCCGCATGCCCAGCACCAGCGACGCCACACCCGAAAAGGCCCTCACCGGACTCGATAAACTATACGAACACCAGCGCTCCCTCCTGCTGCGCGAACAGTCCGAATCCCTCTGGTTTGCCGCCGCGCCGAAGATCGTTTTGTGGAATCAACTCCGGCTTCTGCTGGAGCGCCTACCGAAAAATCCAACCTCCGCCGATGTGCGCCTGCTCGACCGCTTGACGCCCCTGCTCGTGGAAGCTCAACTCATCGCTCGCGCCTTTCCCCCGGATGCACGCCTCTCCGAATTGATCGAGCAACTCGCCACCGCCGAACTCATTCTGCTCGATCGCCTGGCACGCACTACGCCAAAACTGCAGCGCCCCTACCTGAAACAGCTTTATCGAATTATGGACGATGCCCTCGAGTACAACGCCACCGCCGATACCGTCCGCATCGAACCCATACTGGCCTGGATGAAAACCGTGCTCCAAAAAAATCCCTCCGCCGCTTATGCCGACGTGGGCTGTTCCTTCGCCACCGGCGCGGAAAACACCCTGCTCGCCGCCCAACGCCTCCGCCCCGATCACTGCGGACCGCTGCACGGTATCGATATTCTCCCGCCCGATCCCGCGCTGCAACGCGCCATGCTGCACAACCACCGCATCTTCCTCTATCAGGCCGACACCCTTCTGCATCCCCTGCCGAAACGCTACGACCTCATCCTACTCGCCAACGTACACCGCCACCTGATCCGACCCGATCAGCAGCGGCTTCTCGCCCACCTCGCCTCCTCGCTCACCGATGGCGGGTACCTCTTCATCAACTGGCGCTTCGACCAACACCGAAGCCCCTGCCTCTGCCTGCAACGCCACGATCAGCACCTCGCACTCATCGCCGAACACAACGCCATTTGAGCGGGGCATTCCAATGGAGGGCGTCGGGCCTCCGACGCCTTGGGCGTTGGATGTCACTCCGGCATTCGGATGATTTTGTGGAACCGTTGGGCACTTGGCTTTGACACACGAGGCGCACGGGCCGTGCGCCGTCCAGATGTAGGGCGAATCCGTCACGGCGAGCCGTCTTGGGGGTGCTGCAAAACGATCGAGTGAGTTCACATCCCCGGCTCAGCCGGAGGCATTCGCTCTACCTTCGGGAGGGACGTTGTCCCCAACGTCCTTTTATTTTTCCCCAGCTCATTCCTTGCTTCTCTTACTCTCCGCGCTCAATCTCCGCGTGGCCCGTGGGGACACGGGCCCTCCCGAATGCCGTTTTATGCCCTCAAGGCATTCCGCCCCTACTTCGGACTTCTGTTCCGTTCGCGATAGGTCCACTCCAGCTTCAGATGCTCGGCGATCAATTCCGCCAACCTGGGCCAACGAACCGGCTTGGAAACAAAATCATCAAACCCCACCTGCGGGCCATTGGCCTGTTCCGCCTCCGAAACACCGGCCGAGACGCCGATCACCACGGCATGCGCAAGAGCCGATATTTCGCGTAGGCGCAGTGCTGCGTCAAAGCCGTTCAACACCGGCATGTAATAGTCCAGCAGAATCAAGTCCGGCTTCTCCTGCTCCACCTGCTCGATGGCCACTTGCCCATTCTCTGCCTCCACCACATCAAACCCCAAAGGACGCAGCATCTCCACCAGTACCCCACGATTGGAAGGCGCATCATCGACAATCAGCACCTTGCGCCTCGGCCCCTTATAGCCCGTGATGAGCCGGGCCTTCGACTCGGCGGTATTTGATTCACCGCCGGGCGCCTCCTTGAAAGGCACGGAAATACGGAAGCTGAAGCAACTGCCCGTTCCCGCTTCGCTGCGCACCTCCAGTTCTCCTCCCATCAGCCGCACAAGTTGGCGGCTGATGGCCAGACCAATCCCGGCACCCTCCCCTCGGGGCAGGACGCCCCCTGCCAGCTCGAACGGCTTGAACAGCCGCGACTGCCGTTCAATGGAAAACCCTACTCCAGTATCTTCCACCTCAAATTGCAGGGTCACCCGATCCGCGGCATCCCCGCTTTCCTGCGGCAAACGAATCACGCGAAAATCAAGGCTTCCGGTCTCGGTGAATTTCACCGCGTTGGTCAGCAGATTTAGCACCACCTGCCGCAGCCGCGTTTCATCTACCGTTATCATGCCCGGAAGTCGCTCGGGTACCTCAAGATGCAGGACCAGCCCCTTGCCTTCCGCCCGCTGGCGGATGAGGCCGACGATTCCCTCTATAAACGGTTCGACGACCACCGGCGCCAAAACAAGTTCCATTTTCCCGGCTTCGATTTTGGCGAGCGTGAGAATGTCCGTAATCAGCGTCAACAGGTGCTCACCGTTCTGCTGAATAACGGTGAGTCCCCGAAGCATCTCGGACTCCAGCGGACGGCGCAGAAAAACCTGAGTGTACCCCAGAATGGCATTTAAAGGGGTACGCAGTTCAAGACTCATCAGGGACAGAAACACGCTCTTGGACTGATTGGCCGCTTCCGCACGCTCCTTGGCCACCCGCAACTCGCGCGTGCGTTCCCGAACCAGATATTCGAGGTTGTCCTGATGGCGAATCAGCTCCAGCTCCGTTCGCTTCAACGCCGTGATATCCACCATCGAGGCCGCGCTCAGTCTGGTTCCGGGCACCATGCCCACGCAATTGATCATGTCCCGAATTTCTCCGTTGCGCCGGACAAAACGAAACTCATACTTTCGCGGAACGGAAAGCGGATTGTCCCTCCGCGCCTCATGATACTCCTTCATGCGGGCAAGATCCTCGGGGGCCACAACCGTGGTCCAGTTCAATTTCCCTTCGGTTTCCTCCCGGCTGTAACCGGATAAATACACCCACTCGGCATTGCACAGTTGGATGATGGAATCATGGCCGGCGATGATCGACGCCGATCCCGTGTTTTCAAATATTGCCCGGTACTTGCGCTCGCTGTCCCGTCGGGCCTTCTCAGCCGCCCGCTGTTCGGTGATGTCCTCGGAGATCCCCAGCAGATAACGCGGCGTGCCATCCTGATCATACAGAGGAACCTTACGCGTATGCAGAAGGCGCAGCCCCTTGTAGCGGGTCTGAATAGTTTCGGCGGGAATATCCAACGGACGCCCCTTCTCCATGACCTGACGCTCCTTTTCCACGTTGCGCTCCGCCTCATCGGGTGGGAAGATGTCGCGATCCGTCTTTCCAAGCAGTTCCTCGCGGGTCAGGCCAAGCAACTGCTCTCCCGCCTTGTTGAAACGGAGAACCTGGAGCGTCACGCCATCCTTCACAAGGATCATATTGGGGATGTTCTCCACGATCTCCGTGAGAAACTGCTCGCTCTTGGCCAATCCGTTCAACGTTTCACGCAAACGGCGCATCATGTAATTGAAGGAGGAGGTCAGTGAACCGATTTCATCCCCGGAAGTCACCGCGACTTCGCAGCTCAAATCCCCACCGGTAATCGCTTCCGCCGTTTCCTGTAGCCGCCGTATCGCGCGCGTCATGCGCCACGCCAGCGCAATACCCAGCAGCCCCAGCAAAAGACTGATGACGCCTCCGCCAAACATCATCATGGCCATCATGCGCATCCGGCCCGACTGAAGCGGCATCTTGTAGGCCTCCAGCTCATCCTCGTAGACGCTGGCCCCGATCACCCAGTCCCAGGGCGCATAATACGCCAGGCGGGCCTGTTTCCAGCGGGGCTCCGCCTCGTCGGGGTTCTGCCAGCGGTAGCGTACCGTCGCCTTTTTCCCCGGCCCAAGAGGCAGCGCCGTCTCAATGATTCTGTGGACGACATACTGCCCGTCACTGTCCCGCGAATCCCAGATGTTTTCTCCGTCGCGCTCACCGCGCTGAGAAATAACATAGCATCCGCGCCGAAGACCCGTGCCCTCCAGCACATATACATAGCCCGAGCGGCTCATAGGAGTCTGCAGAATCGCCTGCCGTATCCGCGCCTCGACTTCCTCTTGTTTCACGACCGCACACAACATCCCGACCAGACGGCCTTCTTCATCGTACAGCGGGTCGCAGGCCATCAGACACCAAGCATCCATCACAAAATCGCGCCCCCGATAGCCGATGCCGCGCATCGCGGCTTCAATCAAACCGTTGGTGGTTCCATCCGGCTCAATCGCCGGAATATACGTTCCTAGGACTCGTTGACTGCATGCATCCTGATGCGGGGCTGCCACACGGAGCATATCGCCCGCTTCATTCATCCGCTGAAAAACAGTGATAGTCACTCCCGCCGGAATGCCGATCTCATCCAGCACCGACGACGCCTCCTGAATATCCCGAGGCCCCTCAAGCCGAGTCTCTCCAATGACCATCTGCGGCAATAGAATATTGGTGATCGCACCGGAGTACTGGTTGGCAGCCTTCCATTCCACCTTTGCATCAAGTAGCCTCACGGGCCCGTGAGCTTGCAACACCTGTCGGGCCACATTCAGGCTGAATTCCAATTGCCGACGGACCGCATCATCCTCGGCACGCACGAGATTACAGACGCCCTGCGTAATATGATCCAGCCCTTCGACGATCAATTGATCCACTTCGCGCTGAGCAAGCCGACCATACTCCCCACTCTGCCATACCGCCAACAGCACCAGAGCCAGCGCCGTGAACAAAGACCCCCCAACGCCCAGCAGAGCAATCTTCCAGCTTAACCAAGAAATTTTATACCTGCTTCGCATCTGGTGGCCCTTCCTCGATATCCGCGTGTCACCATGCCATTGAGTCGCAGTGTATAAAATCCGCAGCCGCGATGCAACCCGCGATAAGGGTTAATTTCACGGCGCGCAGAGGTCCGATGGCAATATTCCGTACCGAAGTAGCCGCCCGCTCGCCGAGCGGACGGGGGATAAGCCGCGCGAAAAACAAAACCCCATGTCACTCGGAAAGTACCACGCTACCAAGAAGCCCATCCCGCATACTGCGTTGCATGTTTCTGCTTCATTCAGCGCTGCTAGACCACGTGCAACACCAAACCCTTCAGATATTCATTTTCCCGGTGATAGATAGACAGCGCGTGATCCACATCCGCCGCCAGACGCCGCAGCACGCGCACCTCGCGCCCGCTGTCCTTCGCCGCATAAAACGCGATCTTCTGAAACAACTCCAAGTCCACCAACCCCGAACACGAAAACGTAAAAAGCAGTCCCCCCGGCGCAATCCGTTTCATCGCC
>Ga0075120_10002468_pt1 | contig 13308 bp, 18 predicted proteins | sample AntAceMetag02UKL_FD_69792 | JGI IMG/M metagenome (GOLD analysis project Ga0075120, IMG submission 69792) | Saline lake microbial communities from Ace Lake, Antarctica - Antarctic Ace Lake Metagenome 02UKL | ecosystem: Environmental > Aquatic > Non-marine Saline and Alkaline > Saline | place... | reverse complement strand
AGGGAAGAAAAAGAGTTGAATATGGACGAAGGAAACCGCCTGTTAATCCTTTACCGGATTAACGACACATTAACAGAAGTGAACAACTCCTTAATAAGGATGCGTTACACCCTGAATTCTATCAATAGAATGACATTCACTACAAACTACGATTATGAAGATTTTATTTTTCTCATGGCTGGTACTGCTAACGAGTAATCTATATAGCCAAGCTCCAATTGCAGACTTATTGCAAAGAAGTAATTACAAAAAGGTTCAAAACCATATGTATGAAGCGTATTTGTATGAAAATCTGAGTTCTCAATTACGTGGGAACGAAAGCAAACAGGGAATTTTAGAATATGTACTTGAAAAGTACGCAGACACAAAAAAAATTCAGGAATATATCCAGAAAGCACTTGAATTCTACAAAAAATATAATCAGTTGATTGATGATGCAGAAACGGCTAAAAACCTGCATAATAATTTGAATGAAATTATATCAGTAAGTGCAGAGATAAACGCACTGATAGAAAAAAATTGGGAACGAATACACGATCCAGAGAACATCCAAAAAGAGATAAATAATTTTATCTCAGATTCCTATACAATGTATAGCCAATTCATGGAACATATAATAAAGGGCAATCTTGCTTTAAACGATGGTGAAAGGCTTTCATTCATCTATGAAATTAATGAGGATATAAAAGAAAAGCTTGTCCTGTTAAAAACAATTCGAAATGCCTTTAAGATGTACAATTCAAGAGACATTGACATAATCACTTTAATAAAATAATTATGGGAGTAATAGAAATATTGGAAAACTTCAAAGATAGCCAGGTAACAGGGATGGCACTATATATAAATCAAAAACTAACAATAATGTTAGGACTTGCGGTTTTTGTTTATACAGCTATTCAAGTTGCTTTAAAAATGACTGATAACAGCGATAAAACATATCAGACTATTTTAACAAAGCCAATTTTAATTATGCTTTTTGCAGCAACATTTTCTATTCAAACAATAAATTTTGTTGATGCTGGTACTGATTTTATAAATGGTACAGTAAGAACAGCAATTACAAATTTTGCAAATGACCCTGTTGGTTACAGAGAGCAATTATTAAAAATAGAAACAGCCGAAAAGAGGGTAACAAATGATGAAACAATAAACGAGGAAATTCTTGCAGAGGTTGAATTATTGATACAAGAAGCTGACAAATTACGTCAGGAACATGAATTTAGAAAAAGCCAAATAGCCTACCAGAGAGCTACAAGCAATTTAACATCGCAGTTAAGTTGGCTTGCCATGACGGTAATATCAGTATTTAGGATATTCTATTTGTCGATATTATTAATGATGCTCCCTATCTGCCTTGCCCTTTCCCTGTTTCCAACATTTGATGATATAATTAAACAGTGGGTACATCATTATATTAGTGTATCGCTCTGGTTGTCGGCAATATACCTTGTTGATGCAATGATTTTTATGAGTTATGATTTGATTGGCTCAACAATATTTGAAGTAACTGGTGGTGGTTCTACTCTGGATATTATAAGGGGGTTTTTAGCAGACCCACAAAAAGCATCAGGAGACATAGTAAAAGCATGGGTAGTAAGCAATTTGATGTCGGTAATAGCCATTTTGTCCTATTTAATGGTACCAAAATTTACCAGTTGGATAGTTGGGAAAGCTTCTTCAACAGGTAACGCAATGTCAGGTATAACAGGGGTTGTACAAACGGCAGCAATTGCTGCCGCTGCTTTAGCTTCTGGCGGTGCTGCTGCGGCTGGTGGTGGTGCGGCGGCGGCATCTGGCGGTGGTTCTGCTGCATCTGGTAGCGGTGCTGCATTTAGCTCAGTTAAAGGCGCAAAATCCAAAAAAGATGAATAAGATATTAATCATATTGGCCCTACTTGTCTTTAATGTACATGTTATAAATGCGCAATCAAGTGTAAAAGACAAAAAAGCAAGGGAAAGGGCAAGTAATATAGGCCTTACAACGGCTGCAATATTGGGATTGTCCAATAAAGAAAAATCCGATGTAAATAAAAGTGTCACCTCTCTTTTAAGTGAAAATGACTTAATAGTATTGGAGCGAAAACAAATTGAAAAATGGCAAAAAATTATATCCCAATGTGCTTCAATTATATCTGATTTAAACATGGTATTTGACATATACGAAAATTACGATAAGTCATTTGAATATATGTCACAAGCTATAAGCATAATGGCAGAAACAGAAAATTGGGCTTTGTTAGCAGAAAAAGAAAAATTGGATAACGGTTTTAACCTTGTGTTTGATGAAATAGACGCAAATCTTGATTTGTTGCTATTGATATTAAACCAGAAAGTTATCGGGGGCAGTAATGCAACGGTTCATACAAAGGTTAAAACAAGGCTGCTGCTCATTCAGGAAATACACAATTCAAGCGAAGAAACATTAAAAAGGGCTAAAACATGCCAGTTAATTTGCAAGCAACTTGATGCATCAGCATACAATTCAATAACACTCGAAAAATTAATAAACTAATGAAATTAAATTCACTAAAAAACATGAACGTATCAACAAAGTTGATGCGGTTCACAATAGTAGCATTACTGGCAATATTGCTATTAACAATCATTATTTCCAATGTAACGGTAATGAAATTTAAAGAATCTGCATCGAGTGTGATATATGTTCTCGATGATGAAAGCCAAATGACGTTAAGGGCAAAAAAAGGAAATACCAGGGACTATTTAGAACCTGAAATAATTGGGCACACAACCCGGTTTATTGAACTTTTTTTTGCTATCGACCAATACAATTATGAAACAAGGATAAACAAAGCTTTAGACCTTGCCGATGAATCAGCCTTTAAATTATATGAATACCAAAAAGCAAGGGGGCATTATACAAAACTGGTTTATCAAAACACTTACCAGACAATAGAGATAACAGAGACCCCAAATATTGAAAAGGGAAAAGGTTTTCATAGGGTAATTGTAAAAGTAATTGTAAACCTTCATAATGAAATGGGCAACAAAAAAACAGAAATAATTTTAAGTGCCGATGTACATAAAGCATCCCGGAGCGAAAAGAACCCACACGGTCTGATATTAAAAAATATACGTGTAAAAAGTGACAACAAAAATCTATAAAAAATGAAAACAATAATTATTGTAACAGGGATAATTTTTATGTCCTTTTTTACTCAAGCAAATTCTAAAATAGAAATTTCCAACAAAGAGAGTTATTTTTTACAGTTTCCAAACCACAAAATCCTATCGGTAACGCTCGGACATAGTTATGTCGGTCTTACAAAACTTCCTGAAAATACGATTGAAATAAAAGCCCTTGTACCTTTTCGGACAAAAACAACTTTAGGGGTATTGACTACAGATTCACTTTATGTTTTTGAATTAACTTATAACAATAAGCTAAAGGAACATCACCAGATTATACATAATAGCAAAATCGATCGTTCAGACTTCAAAGAGGATGAAAACAGCAAAAAAGAAATTGTATTAAATAAGTTACCGGACAGCTTCAATTTTTCTGCCTTCAAAGAACTTGTTAATACTGACAAAATCAAGAACACAAAAACAAAAGATGTTAAGATAAAAATTGATAGGATGGCTTATGATGGCGTTTGGTATTACTATGGAATAAGGTTAAAAAACCGTTCAATAAAAGAGTTCAACTTTGACAACTGTATAATTGAAGTAGTCAATAAAAAAGGTTGGAAAAAAACAAGTCGGCAGACCCGTGAATTATTCAGCAAATTGGATGAAAGGTTTATCAAAATATTCCGTCAGGAAAACGACTATTTTGTCATTTGCTCAACTCCAGCATATATAGCAAGAAAAGAAAGAATGTTGATGCGTTTAATTGATAAGAACGACAAAAACAGGCATTTGGATATAAAGCTGAAAAAGAAGCATATCGAAAGGGGACAATATTTTAATTTCTAAAAAATAAATTATGACAACTTTAGATACAGAAAAAAAGAAACGGTTAAAAGTAATCTTAATAGTAATGGGTGCAATCATAGGTGTAGCAATAATAATAGCAACGTTTGGTTTTAACAACAAAACAAAATTAATTCCACAACTTCAAGCATCTGCCCCTGATATTGATTTGTCTTTTCCGACACCCACGAAAGATAGGATTAAGCAAAATACTTTTGAAAGTAAACTCGAAATGTACGAAAATTTAAAAACGGTAAATTACGACGACGAGGAAAAAATAAAAGAAGCCTATCAACTATGGTTAAGGTATCAATATGATGGCGTAGATTCATTAACCTTTCAGCAATTCAAAAGAAAGGCTCGCAATTATGATTTTTTGGACGAAGTAGAAAGTTATGCTTATGAAGCAAAGGAACAGGAAGTTCAGGACACGGTTAAAAATGAATTTGAACTATTACAGGCTGAACAAAAAGAATACTCTAATTTGGAGAAAAAAAGCCAAAGGGTAGCAGTTCAACAAATAAAGACCAACCCAAATAAAGGGAGAGCAGTAAAAACAATTGCACGGACGGCACAGCATGAAGAAAGAACAACAAATAAACCTGTTGAAATTGTTTCTGCTACTGCCGAACCTACACAAAATATATTTGATGCACTCAGCCCTTTAAGTGAGAAAATTGTTTACGCAGAAGATATTTCTGGAATAGATACAATCATTCCAAAATTGACAAAATCAAGTAGTATATTTTATGTGGATAACACACAAAGCGAAAGTCCGGCAATTATCAAAGCAGTGGTATATGGTAGACAAAAACTATATCAGGGAGATTTTATAAAAATCAGGTTTGACCAAGATGTATTAATTGAAGGGAGGGTATTAGAAAACAATACCATTATCAAAGGTCAGGTAAGCTTTGCAAATTCAAGGATGCTTGTAAAATTTTACAACATAAATATCAATAACACTATAATTCCTTTTCCTTATAAAGCTTTTGATATTGATGGGATGGAAGGGCTTGCGGTAAATGAAGATTATAACCGGAAAATAGCAAAAAGAAGGGCGCAAGATATTACAACCAGAGAGGTAACAAATGCACTTACAAGTGCATGGGACGAAAAAGCGGCTTTTGCTGCTGCTGGTGTCGAAATTGCTTCAACCCTTGCAGGAAGGTACGACCCTGTTAACGTAACGGTTGAGGATGGTTATAAATTACTATTAACCTTCATCCAGAAATAATGAAAACAGCAACGGTAATATTATTTATAATTATTGGCTTTGCTGCAAATGCACAATTAGCCGTGCCAACAACTGAGGTTGTAATTATATCATTCACTTATAAATACAAAAATGACACGAAAAAATTCGTGAAACAAGAAAGGCAAAATTACATCTATCTGCAAAAGATAAAAGAATTGGAAGAGGAACAAAAAACGACTGTAGATAAATTCAAAAACACAAGTGAAAAAATCTTTGAATTTATAAATACATACAATACTCGTTTTAACAATTTAAAAATGCTTCTTGACACTTATAAGTCAATAGAACATACAATAGAATGCCTTGCAGAAATTCAAAATTTTTCGTGTATCGAAGATGATTATTTATACATTGAATTGCGAGATAATATTGTTAATCAGTTCAATGATTTTAATGCATTACTTGAAATTTTGGAAACTCTTTTTTCATCTAAATATAAGGCAGAAGATGCAGAACGTTTTGAAATGCTTTTTCGGGTCCAGGAGGATATTAGACGAAATGAAAAAAAGATAAGTTCAGTTGTTAACGCAATGAACAAGCTTTGTAATATGAGCAAACAAAAAAAGAAGAAAGAAGAGGCTTTCAAGAAACTATTTGAATCAATTTAAAATACTAATTTAAAAACATTTACTATGTCAAGTCCAGGAAAAAATTTAGGTAGCCAACTTAAAAAAGTTAATTCCAGCATTCAGGAGTTAATGGGTGAAGGTTCAGAAGATATAAAGCTGAAAACAGAAGATTTACAACAGGTACTTCAAAAAGGTGTTTTCACAAAAGAATTTACCAATAAAGAAGGTGAGAAACAACAGCTTATTTTAAGGACAAAAGAGAATGAAATAATTGGTAAAATAGAAGGGGGAAAAGTAAACATCAGCAAAGTCCCAAATTCTGAAATATGGGTAAAAACGGAACAACTAAAAGAGTTCAAATCCCAAAAAAACAGTAAAATGGATTGTGAGGTCATAAACAAACAGTCCGGGCAAAGTATAAAGGGAGAAATTGTGAAAGTTGAAAACAAAATCAGCATCAAACCAAAAGGGAAAATAGGAGTGTTTAAAACCGAAGCAAAAACAAAAGAACTTTCCAAGGGGAAAAATAAATCAAAAGCTCAGGAAAAAGATTTAAAAGCGGCTAAACCGAAAGTTCAAAAAATGAAAATGAAGCTATGAAAATCAAACCTTCACAAATCATCAATTTAGCCCTTTTGTTAAAGAACCTCTTTTGGGGGATAGTCGTAACGGTTATATGTTTTCAGTTGCTTAAAATCATTCCTAAAGAGCTTATATTAATTCATGTTGTGTACTATTTGCCTTTTATTGTTTGGCTGATAATTGTAAAAAATATTGGTTGGGGATTCCTTAAGATATACTGTACATCCTATGAGATTTCAGAAACACAATTAATTATAACCAGTGGTGTTTTTAACCGAAAAACAGAGATAATTGAAATATTCAGGATAAAGGACATATCAATCGATGAACCATTTATTTACAGGCTCTTCCAAAAAGGGAATATTATAGTACTGAGTTCCGATGCTTCAACGCCAAAATTGCTCCTACAATGTTTGCAAGGGTTCAAACAAATTTCTGTTGATTTATCAGCATCGGTTGATTTACAAAGGAAACAAAAAGGCGTTCGTGAATTTGATTAAAACAAAATTATGGAAGTACATCACGACCAAAAAAAATACGGATTCGGGTTTTTCCCTTTGATGCTGATATTTGTTACAATTGCCTTAATTGGTTTAGATATTTATGTAAACAGTTTTGAATATTTTGTAGCTAAGGGAAATTTCAGATTTATAAACAAAATATGTCTTTTTTTGGATAGGCGATATTTTTTTGAATACAGGATAGCATATTTATTATTTTTTGTGGCTGCTCTTTTGGTTGCATACCAAACAAGGGTAAAACAGTCCTTAAAAATAAGTAAACTCTTAGGGATATTAATAACAGTATTTGCGGTTTTACTTCTCATTTTCTCAAAATATATTGTAAGCCTTAACCCACAATCAGGGGTAAGGGTAATTATATATTTAGTTACTGTTTTTCTTGGTATAATTTTTACTCTTGGTGGGATGCTTACATATAAAAGAAGCATGAAAAACTTAATGAAAGATAGGTTTAATGATGACCAGGAAAAGTTTAACCAGGAAAAGAGACTGATTCAAAACTCTGATTCTGTGAATATAAAAACCGTTGATGGATGGATTAATATTATTAACCCATTTCGTGGGACGGTTGTTTCGGGTACTCCCGGTTCTGGTAAAACCTACTGCGTAATTGAACCTTATATAAAACAGACAATTGAGAAAGGATTTGCACAATTCATTTATGATTACAAATTTCCAGACCTTACACTGGTTGCACTAAATGCCTTGACAAAAACCAAAGGAAAAGGGTATAGTAAAAAACCAAAATTTATGTATATTTGTTTGGATGATGTAAGAATGTCTCACAGGATTAACCCAATTAGCCCCAGATACATGACCAATAAAAACGATTGTATAGAAAGTGCAAAAACCATACTCTTAAACATCAATAAAACCTGGATTAAGAAGGAAGGAGAATTTTTCAGCGATTCCGCTCAATCTTACTTTGCAATGTGCATTATGGCACTTTGGAGCAAAGCCCCTGAAATATGTACAATCCCCCACGCTATACAATTAGCTTGCACCCTTCCAATGGAAAAGGTATTTGGTTTTTTAGGTCAGTTTGAAGAACTTGAAAATACACTTGCACCATTCTTGACAGCATTAGAAAACCATGCAGCTGACCAACTCGCCGGGCAAATTGCCTCTGCTCAAATCGGGCTTGCAAAAATAGACAGCGAAGAAAGCGCATGGATATTCTCAGGTGACGAAGTACCCCTTCAAGTCAATGACCCTGAAAACCCGATTATTTTATGCATCGGTAACAACCCACAAAGGGAAGCTGTTTATTCACCTTATTTGGGTTTGGTTTCTACACGTATTGGTTCAATAATCAATAAAAAAGGTCAAATGCGCTGCGCTTATAACTTTGATGAATTACCAACGGCTTATATAACAAATCTTGAAACTATTGTTGCAACTGCAAGGAGTAACAAAGTTGCCGTATGCATCGGCATTCAGGATTTTTCACAATTGGAATTAAATTTTACCCGTGAGAAAGCAAAGGTAATAAATAACGTTTTTGGTAATGTAATAAGTGGTGCAGTACGTGACCAATCGGCTAAAATGTTACAGGAAATGTTTGGTAAAATCAAACAGGAAAAACAATCTGTTTCAACAAGCGACACCGGAACTTCTTCTTCTTTATCTACTCAACTTGACTATGTTATCCCCCAAAGCAAAATAGCTTCTCTTTCCCAAGGTGAATTGGTAGGATTGTTAACCGATAATTTTGACCAAAGAATGTCTCAAAAGATGTTTAAATCCATGGCTGTTATCCCAACTGAGAAACCAATTATTAATGAACTTCCTTTAATTATGGACATAAGCGAGAAGGAAGCAAAAGAACTGATTTCTTTAAACTATAAAAAGATAAAAAAAGATATTGCTCAATTATTAGAAACCCCAATAATTGAACAAGAATAAAACCTAAATTATGACAACTTAAAACACATAATCATGAATGAACAAATTCAATTTCCCTGCACAATTTGCGAAAAAGGTAACATAATCGATTTAGGACAGAATTATATTTGTGATAATATAAAATCTGTTGATGAAAAATGTAGGTTCAACCTATTTAAGAACTTCATGGGCGTAGAAATTACGCCTGAAATATTAAAGGAATTATTCGAAAATGGAATTACTCGAAAACTTACCCTCACAAAGAAAGACGAAACGCAATTCACCGCAGCTTTAAAGCTTAATAAAGATGAACCCAACGGAAAACTAATAAGCTTGGACTTTACACCTGAAACGCTTTCTATACCATGCCCCAAATGTGGTAGGAAAATCAATATTACAGATAAACATTATTCATGTCAGGGTTATTTTGAAAACAAGGCTTGTGATTTTTCGATAAACAGGGTAATTGCTTCTGTTGAAATTCCTGAAACCGATATTGAATATTTGTTAGCAAATAAAGAGACTAAAGAATTTTATGAGTTTCAAGGTCGTAAAAAAGATTTCTTGGCTAAAATTATTATAGGTGATGAATTTAATTCAACATTCAAAACTGAAATTTGTAAATGTCCTAAATGTGAAAAAGGTCATATTATAGGGGTTGGAAAAGTATTTATGTGCAACATAAATGAATGTGAATTTTTCACCTATCGTAACTATAGGTTTAAAGATATTTCTGTTAAAACATTAACCGAATTAATGAATGGTGATATTGTCACAATCAAAAACATACAGAAAAAAGATAAGTCTGGTATGTATAACGCAAACATAAAATTAGCAGACGATTTTTCAATTGTTTCTTTGTAGGGTTTGGGACAGTTTTTTTTCTTACAGCCTGTTTCGTTTCGGAATAGGCTGTTTTTTTACACTCAAACATAATTAATGATGAAAAACATAACAGTAACAGAAGCAATAATGTATCTATTCTAATATTCTTCAAAACAGGGCAAAAGCCTGGCTTGGATGCATATAAATTGAGTGCAAAAGTGGATACCGGCGCAGCTCGAAGTAAAAATATTTGAGTGCAATTAGAGTTCGTGCGGTTCTTCCGCACGAATGAAATCGAAAACAAAACACCGATTCCAATTATTAGAAAAAAGGTTTTTAAAGCCAAAAGAGCATACCAGTAATTTACGAGAATAGTTCCGAATGGCTTCCGATACGGAGTATTTCGACAATGCCGCTATCTTTATCAATCCATATCAAAAGAAAATCTCCCTCGATGTGGCATTCCATGCAGTTCTTGTATTGACCCTGTTAATCTGTGCGGTTGAAATACTTTTGGTATCTCAATATCATTGACGAGCACATTTAAAACTTCGTACAATTTTTCCATTTTACGGGGGTTGTTTCTGTGCTTTTTTAAGTCTTTTTTAGCTCTTGTACTGTAATGAAGTTTTTTCATTCGATTTCATTTACAGACTTCATAAATGAATCTAAATCCGTCATGTCTATTCTCCCTGCAAATTTGCCCGTTCTCGCTTCTTCTATAGCTGCGATGGTCTCTTGGTTCGGTGTTCTGTAAACAACGTCCATCAGCACGCTTTCAACGTAATTGTTCAGGCTTCTGTTTTCCTTTTTAGCTTTGATTCTAAGCCAGTTAAGCAAATCCGCTTTAAGGCGGAACGCTGTTTGTTTCCTGTCTGCTGTTGCTTCCATAATTGTTATATTTTGTATAACAAATGTATAACAAATAATTAAGAAGAACAAAAGGGAGAAAGAGCCTTTAAAATCTAAAAAAAACATATGGAAAGAAGGAAAAAAATTACGGAACCTGTAGAAATTGAGCCTATGTCAATCTACTTAGAACGGGCAAAAGAATTAAAAAAACACATCAAAATAAACAAGCTCTCAAAGCTAACTATCGAAGATTATGGGCAGCTCATTGGAATATTAGAGGGGAATGGATTTATTCCTGCTCAAATCTCGGCATAATTCAAAACAATCACTATATTTGTACATTATAATGTACATCTAAAATACGAAAATATGTTAGTAATCAGTTCGGCGGAATTACGCAACAATATGAGAAAGTACCTCGACCTGGCTAAAACGCAACAGATAGTAATCCAGAGGGGAAAAACCGAAACATTTGTTCTTTCTGAAGAAAGATATTTGAATCCGGATGAAGATTTTCATCGGGCTATCAGTCTTGAAGAATTCAAAGAAGGAGCAAAAAAGCATATCAGGACCCTATTTAGCCAGAAGAAATGAAAATTACATTTCTTCCTGAAGCTTTAGATTATTTCAACGAACTATCTACAATCCTTTACGAAAAGGAGTATTTTGGCTTTGAAGAATCCGCTCTTAACTATGTTGAAGATTTGTTTGACGACATTTCGAATACATTGCCCACACGACAAAAAAAAATTGCACCACGATCCTTTAATCAATACGGGAAAGACATGTATTTTTCTACCTTCAGAAAAAGCAAAACCACACAATGGTACGTGTTTTTTTCTATCTACAAGGACAATGGAGAATCTGTTTATTTGGTTCACTACATCAGTAACAACCATATGATTTCTAAACACTTTGGTTAATATGTCCACAGTCAAAATCTGCAAGTGCCGGCAGTGCATGGCCAAACGAAAAAAAGTCAATAAAAACACCCGAAAGCTTTTTCGAAAACAAACAAACACCTGGAGAAGAAAAGGCAAAGAGGAAAAGTGTAAAACTTTCTGTTGGGCCTAACTATATGTTACAAACTGTTGTTTAGTTTTTAGGCTATTTCCAAATGAGAATTTGCATCAAAATCAATTGTCATTTTAACTTTGGCTTTTAAAGCATTAAACACTTTTATAATCGTTGACAATCTAACGTCTTTCGCATTGTTTTCAATCTTAGAAATTTGAGCCTTTTGAACTCCAACCAATTCTCCTAACTGTTCCTGTGTTAAATGTCTTTCTTTCCTTGCTTTTTTTATCATTTCTCCAAGGATGTCTAATTTTAATTCAAATTCAAATTGTTCTCTTTCTGTTGAACCTTTTTCTCCAATATATTTATCTGTCAATTCGTCTAATGTGTACTTTTTCATTTTATTTTTCTCCCTTTTCTTTAAAATATTGTTTCCTAATTTTTTCAGCTTTTTCAATCTCTGACTTTGGTGTTTTTTGTGTCTTTTTAATAAATCCATGAGTTGCAACAACAAGTGTTTCTTCCTTTCCTGTTTTGTCCCAAAATGCAAGAAGTCTGATTTGATTAGTCAGGAATTTTGTTCTGAATTCCCAAATATTTCCATCCAGTTTTTTAAATAATTCAGGGTCATTAACATCTCTTGATTTCCAAACATTGTACATTACCTTTTTTCTTGTTTTGTCGTCAAGCGAGTCAAGGAATTCTTTAGCCCATTCTAAAAATATTATTGCATACTTAATCATCAAAAATCAGTTTTTCACAAAGATATAAAATATTTCCCTATGGGGAAACATTATTTTATGAAGAAAGGTTTTTTTACAATTGTTTGTAACTAGTTTGTCTGTCAACCAAAACTATACAATATTTCCGTGTGGAGGAAATATCGTGTAGCTTTTCTATTTTATATTTCCAAATCATCAAACGGATTTTTAATGTTTTTAAATAACAGAGTAGGTTTTTAAAGCCAAAAGAGCATACCAGTAATATAGAATTTGAATGCAGATAAAAAGCGGTTCTGGCGTTCATCAGGATTCATCGATAAAAATTTGAGTGCAAAAAGTGCTTCTACAGAACTTTTGATCAAGCAAATTTGAATGCAAATCTACATACCTAAACCTTTTCTCTTTTTCTTCTTTTTCCTATTTATTCCTTCTTCTCCCCCTTCGCTTTCAATATTACCAATACCTTTTAAAGAATTTAAAACACTTGTTGGGTTTAGTACTGGTTCTGGTGCGCTTATAATTGTTTCCTGTTTTTCTTTCGCTCCGGCACTTTCGAAATGAGAATTTACTTTAATAAATGAAAGTTCTTTTGAAAGTTCTGAGCTTTTCCAGACCCTCCCGGCTTTATCATCGACATAGGACATTCCAAACACTTTCCCGTCATTGTTCCGGTGTTCCTGGACAAATACCCCCTGAGTGTGTAAACGTGTCTTAAATTCGTCCATTGAACCGGATTCTTTGAGAGCTTCAAAAATCTTGTCTTTTACTGGTTTTGTATTTCCTTTTTGTAAGTCCGGGTTAATGATTCCTTCTTTGTCCAGGTTCGCTTTTATCGCCTCTGAAATTTTAGTTTCGTTCATATCGATAAAATAAAATTGTCCTTCTTCCTCACTAATTCCATAGGTTCTCAATACTGTTTTTAATTCTGCTGCTGATTTAAATTTGAATCTCTCCCCTACTCTGTCAAGTATTTGTTGAATTTCTGATTTTGTTTCCTGTTTTTCTTTCGCTCCGGTACTTTCGAAATGAGAATTTACTTTAGTAAATGAAAGTTCTTTTGAAAGTTCTGAGCTTTTCCAGACCCTCCCGGCTTTATCATCGACATAGGACATTCCAAACACTTTCCCGTCATTGTTCCGGTGTTC
>Ga0075120_10002459_pt1 | contig 13348 bp, 15 predicted proteins | sample AntAceMetag02UKL_FD_69792 | JGI IMG/M metagenome (GOLD analysis project Ga0075120, IMG submission 69792) | Saline lake microbial communities from Ace Lake, Antarctica - Antarctic Ace Lake Metagenome 02UKL | ecosystem: Environmental > Aquatic > Non-marine Saline and Alkaline > Saline | place... | reverse complement strand
CTCTTTGTTCGCAAAAGCTCTAAGAACATAAACAATGGCATCAGTTTCTCTTATGTTAGCCAAAAACTTATTGCCCAAACCCTCTCCCTTATTAGCACCCTTAACCAAACCAGCTATATCATAAAATTCAATTGTAGTATTTATTTTCTTTTTAGATTCTGTGAGTTCTGCTAGTTTCTCTACTCTTTCGTCAGGCACAGCAACAACGCCCACACTTGGATCAATGGTGCAAAAAGGATAGTTTGCTATATTCACCTGTTTCTTAGTTATGGTTTGAAATAATGTTGATTTGCCAACATTTGGTAAACCAACTATTCCGATTGAAATTGACATATATTATACTCTACCAAAAAATAACTATTTATCAAATAAAAACCGCTTAAAAAGCGATTTTTCTATAATTTATGCTATACTAAAACAGCTCCCCGTATGGGACGCGTTCAGAATTATTAATTATGGAAAAATTAAAAAAACTGAAAAATTTAATTTTGTATCTTAAATTTTTTCTTATAAACTTCTTCCAATATTTTCAACGATGCCTGGACTGAAGGATTTTTAGTATTTTTTAGTGTTAATCGTTTACCGAACTTACTAACTAAAGGATTCAGGAATTCATCGCCCCAAGAGGGTGTAAAAGTCACAACCCCACCAAAGTCAACTATAACATTTTCATCCTTTCCAATATTTTTCAGAGATGAATTAAAGGCAGAAAAAGACTCCCTGCCAAATTGACGACCATTAAGAGTTGTGCCAAATTTTTTAAAAGATATAATCATTCTTTTATATTAAAATTTAATTGAAACTAAACAACCTCGTAGACAAATATTTGATTTTCCAATTTTTAAATCAGGACTATTTTCTGCAATTCTAAGTTGAGCGTCTCCTGTTTGAAAAAATAGGCTTATCTGATTAGCGGCGATAACATTTCTTACAAATTTCAACCCATTACCCCTATATTCTGGGGCGCGACCAGAAATAATTTCAGTAAAAGCGACTCTTAGTGCATCTTGGTGTGTTAATAATTCTGGTTTTACTCTCTTCAGGGTTGTGAGAATTCCTTGTCCTCTATCTGCTAAGATAACCTTGCCCTTACTTAAATCATAGGCAAAAAATATACCTAGAGTGTCGGGCCAATTACCCAAATTATGATCAAAAGAATTATTGCCGATTTCTCCAGTAATGGCAGAGATTAGGGGATACATTTTTTTTAATCTTTGTATTTCTCCCAGATCTCTCTCTAGCCTGGATAAACGCGCCTGAAAAACGGAAATATCTTGGCAATAAAAAATTGAAGGCAATTTTATTTCTGACTCGCTGGCAGCCCAACTCTTTGCTAAAATAAATAAATCTTTTGAGTTACTCTTTATAAATTCGTCAATATTATCTTTTCTATAGTACCTATTTCCTGTTTTCTTCTTGCGAATAGGGCATAACTTATGAGAATCATCCCAACGGCGGAGTGTCTGGATAGAGACTCCGAGCATTTCAGCTGCTTGACTGATTGTGAATAATTTTGATTCCATTTTCTTATAAATCTATACATTTCTAGTTTAAATCTATACATTTCTATTATATAGCCACCCAAAAACACTGTCAAGCCCATGTACTCACAAAAGAAAAACACGACAAGCGTGGTTTTAAAAGCTCCCTGTATGTGACTCCCCTCGACTTCGCTCAGGGTAAACCCCCCTCCTATCAAACTCCAAAATCAAAACTGCCCTAACGGGCAGTCTTAATTTTGGAGTTCTCCCTATGGGACACGAATATTAACTCTTAAACAAAGCTTTTGCTTCTTGTATAAGGGAAATAATTTTATTATTATCAACTCCTAATTTTTTAGCAAGTTGCTCAGGAGAAAATTTTAAAACATTCTTTGCAAGCATTAATTTGTTCTCGGAAAAAATATCAATTAAAAATCCTTTCAACGATGGGAATATTGTTATTGGATAAAGATTTTCTGTCTCTATCATTTTTTCTAGTCCTTTATTCTCAGGATAATTCCAGCCCAAAAGAACTATGCCAACACCTTTAGCATATTTTTTTGCTGAACTAGAAAATTTAGCATTCGTAACAATAATTGGCTTTATTTCGCAATCCTTAAATCTCTTTAAATAACTCCCTTGCTCTATATCTTGAAACTTAGCAGAAAAGGCGAGAGCAATAGACATATCCACTCTTTCACCTCTGCGATGGCGGAATTTGCACTCACCAAAATAAATCAAATTATCCTTTTGAGCAATAAAATCAATTTCATAATCAGCGTATTTCCCTTTAATATTCTGGTTAAGCACTACCTTAAATCCATGGACTGAAAAAATTTCTCCAATATATTTTTCAAAAGGAAATCCGCTTGGGCCTAGTTTTCTCATTGCTTCTTTTAGATTAAAACGAATGCCAGTGCCCTCATCTTTTTCTTTTAGAAACTTTTTAACTTTTAAAAAAATCTCTTGGGTTTTAATCCCAGGATATATGAGCACCTCAATCTTGCTAGCAATTTCTTTTGCTAAAGCAGAATCAGCGCCTGCTCTTTTAGCACTTTGAAAAACTTTTTTAAAAGAGAATGGTTCTTCCTCTCCTTTTAAATTTATTACATACATAATATTTAATTTTAGCTCAAATTAAAGATTAAGCAAAATAAAAAACCCTAAAAAGAGCTTTTTATTTTGTTTCTGTAAAATTAATATCCTAAATCATACCAGAGAACTTCTGTGCCATATTCATCTGTAGTTTTTTAACTGCTTCATTGAAGCACTGTTTCAAAACAATTTCCTGCTCTGTTTTTTCAAGTTTTGGGTTCAAAGAGATACTCTGGACTTCAAATTTGCCATTGATTGTTATTTCAACTCCTTGTCTACCTATTGTTACCACTTCTCGCCCAATCTCTTCCTGCATAACTTTTAAATCTTTGAGTTGTTTAAGTTTATCAAACATAAAATATTCTTATATTATTTCTTATATTATTCCCTATATTATTTCTTATTTTTTTCAATAGATTTATCCTTTAATTGTTTAAGTTCTTTTTTCATTGCTATCATTTTCATTTCCCTATCAACTATTAGTTTGTGAAACCGCTCCAGCTCATTTAGGCGCTCCCGCAATTCTTTGGTCCTCTCATCTACCTGCTCGTTTAAGCCCTTGGCAAATTCCTCTAATTCCTCCGTTCTCGCCCTGACCCTAATTTCCAAAACATCGTTAGTTTCTTGTAGATCCTTCCTAGATTTTCTCAACTGTTCAGTCATTACATTAAAAGATTCAGCAAGTTGTTCAATCTCATCTCCGGTCTTTATCCTAAATTGATAATCTAAATCACCTTTCCCTATTTTCTCGGCTCCTTTAATAAAAGATCTCATTGGTTTTACCATTTTCTCTGCTAAAATTAAAGAAACGAAGAATCCTAAGATTAATACTAAAACAGCAATCAGAATACTTTGGGCAACAGCATCTGCTCTCGCCTGATAAACCATATCCAATGTTAATGCCACCCTGCAATAACCTATAACTTCCCCTGTTTGAGATTCCTTAGACCAAATTTGAGCATAGCAATCGTATATTTTTTCTTCTTTGCTAACCCCACCTTCAATACAAAGCGGACTTTTAGATTCAACTAACTTATCCAGCGTTGATTCAATTATTCTCTCCTCTATATTCTTTCTTTTTTCAGCAAAAATAACATGGCCGGCAGAATCATAAAGTGCCACCAAAGCCAGCTCCTGCTCTTCCAATATTCCCTCAATAAGCGGAGCAAAAGAAGATATTTCCCCGCTCACAATAACCGGACGCGAAGAATATGATAAGTCTCTTGCTAATTCATATCCTAAATCTCTCAGATTTAACCTAACAAGATCATCTATCCTAAATAAATGGAAGAATAAGAAAACCGAACAAATCAGCAAAGTCAACGAAATCAAATAGATAACAAATTTTAATTTTAGTCCTATTTTCAAAATAGTAATTATTTAATGACTTAATCTCGAATCTTATAGATAATATTTACCCTCGCCTCTATTTTATTTTCCCCTACCTCAATGTTAGACGAAGCACTCTCAATCATGTCTGTACCAGCTCTATACATTCCTGCAACTCCGTAAATATTTTCGCTGAAACTTTTTATCCCCAAAAGTTTTATTCCGAGTTGGGAAGCAAGCTGTTCGGCTTTCGCCTCTGCCTGTTCTATGGCCAAATGTCGAGCTTCCTCCTTGTACGCATCCTCATCATCTATCGTAAAGCTCAAGGATCCTACTTGATTAGCTCCCGCATTCGTGGCCGCTTGAATAACATTACCTATATTTTCCATATCCTTAATCTTTGTTTCCAAGCTCTGACGAACTTCATAACCTACTAATACCCTTTTGCCTTCAGTCTGAACCAAATCTTCCGTTTCCTCATACTCATATCTTGGATAAAGATTAAAACTAATTGTTTTCAAATATTTTGTCTCAACCCCCTGTATTCTAACAGAAGAAATAACTTCATTCATCGTTTGACTATTTTTTTGTATCGCATCTGCCACGGTTTTTGCCTCATTGCTTACGGAAAAAATAACCATTGCCACATCTGGCTTTGTATAAACTTCGCCCCTACCTTCCACAGAAATAGTTTCCTGATAAGCCGCTTCTCCTCCAATATATCTATATTCTTTGAGTTGACTCATCGCCGCAATAACCACGTAAACTACTAGAGAAATAAGCAGGAGGGTTAGAACAAACCGAAGCCAATAATGGAAATCCCAAAACCCACAGTAATGATTTTTCTTCAGTTTATCTTTCTTTTCTTCTCTAAGAATTTTTTTAGTTTCTTTTTTATTGGACTTAACTTTCTTTTTTTTCTTTTTTACCATATCTTTATTTTGTTTAATAATTAATTTTAACAGAAATACTGTCCTTTGATAACACATATCCTAATGATATTTATATAAAACCTTTCAATATTCTATTATACAACTTTTAATGACTAAAGTTAATAATTTATGATATGATTAAAATATGAAAGTTCTGGCGAAAAACAAAAAAGCATATAATGAATATCATATTATGGAAACCCTAGAAGCAGGGATTGTTTTGATTGGACAGGAAGTAAAATCAATAAGAACAGGTAAAGCAAATATGCTTGGATCTTTTGTGGTATTTAAAGGAGAACAACCCCAGCTTATAAACACTAAGATTCCGGCTTATCAGCCCAAAAACGCGCCCCCTAATTATAACGAAGCAGGTACGAGAAACCTGCTTTTGACAAAAAAAGAAATCAAGCGGTTACTCGGAAAATCAAAGCAAAAGAGCTTGACAATAGTGCCTTTGAGAATGTATACTAAAAAAAGTAAAATAAAGGTAGAAATCGCAGTTGTGGAAAAAAAGAGCAAAAAAGACAAGAGGGAAATTATCAAGAAACGCGACGCAGAGAAAGACATAAGAAGAGAGTTAAAAACTCGGGGGTGAAAGTTTCGACAGAAATTTGAACAAGATGAGCAAGTCGAGTATTCTCAAATCTCGTTAAACTTTGAGAAAAAAATAAGTGCTAACTTATTTCAAAAACCCGCATTGGCTTACGCTTAATGCCGTCAGATTACCGATTCTCGCTGAGTAATTTTGGCGTAATATTGCGAGATAGATAATTTTTTCTGGCCCAAAAAATTATCAAAAAAATGGGCCAAAACCACAGGAATTTTGCCCAGCCCATATCCTGTGTTCACCCTAAGCTGGGATAAACTTTGTAGAATCATCTTTGGAATAATTTTTGGACGGGAGTTCGTCCTCCCCACCTCCACCAAAAAAAATAATTAATAAGTTTAATTGATAAAAAGAATTTTAGCTAACAATACGATAAGGGCGAAAGAAGTGAGACTGATTGATGAGACGGGCGAACAATCAGGAATTGTTCCTATTGAAAAAGCGCTCCAACAAGCAAGCGAGCGCGGTTTAGATTTAGTACAGGTAACAGAAAAAGTAGAGCCCCCCGTGTGTAAGATAATGGATAAGGGAAAATATCTCTATCAATTGAAGAAGAAAGAAAGCAAGCAGTCACATAGAAAGGGCGGAGGAACAAAGGGTATACGCATAAGATTCAGCACTTCAGAACATGATTTGAGTATTAAAGCCAAACAGGCCCATAAATTTTTAGAGCAAGGTAATAAAATAAAAATTGAGCTAATCTTAAGAGGCAGAGAAAAGGCACTAAGAGAACATGCGAGACAACAAATTGACAAATTCTTGGAAATCCTTAAGAATTACATAGCAATAGAAATTGATAAGCCAAATAAAAGATTAGGTAATAGAATCGTCTTAATAGTAAAGAAACAGTAATATGCCAAAAGCTAAGACAAATAAAGCAATAGCTAAGAGATTTAAGATAACAAAAACCGGCAAAATCTTGAGAAGAGCAATTGGCCAAAACCATTTGCTTTCTAAGAAATCAAGCGATAAAAAAAGAAAACTTAAGAAATGGGTGGAACTTTCGTCAACCGAAGCAAAAAAGATTAAAAAACTGCTCCGCCCTTAATTATTCGTATAAATTCGTAATTCGTAAATAATTCTAATATGGTTAGAGTAAAAAGAGGAAAAGCTGCCCACAAGAGGAGAAAGAAGCTTTTAAAACAAGCTAAAGGTTTTCGTTGGGGTAGAAAAAGTAAATATAAGCAGGCAAAAGAGGCATTGATGCATGCCTGGTCTTATCAATATAGAGACAGGAGAAATAAAAAAAGAGACAGAAGACGACTTTGGCAAATTCAGATAAGCGCTGCTCTAAGAAAAAGCAATATCTCTTATAGTAAGTTTATGGGCAAATTAAAAAAGAAAGATATTCAAACTGATAGAAAAATCTTATCTCAATTAGCAAACGAACAACCAGAAATTTTTGAAAAAATCGTAAAAAAAGCTAAGGAGAAATAATAAGAGAAGCTAAGAAATAAAAACTAACAACCAACAAAAGCCGCAGTTATGCGGTTTTTGGTTGATAGAAGTACCAGGAGACGGGCTTCCCTCGACTTTACTCGGAATAAACCCCTCGATTTCGCTCGGGATAAACCGCGTCTAGATCGAATAATACTCTTTTTGGCTTTATCGCTCTTAGTATACTATTCTCTAACTAAATTAATTTTACATTTTGGACATTCAAGCGTGGGACAAGGGGCACCACGTTTATGAAGAATTTTATAATTACATTTAGGGCAGACACAATAATCACCCGGGCCACCTCCTTTTGCATATTCAACCTGTCCTTTGAACCTGCCCTTTTTCTGCCACCCAAAAGCTCTGCCAAATTCTGGTTTATAAAATCCAGTTTCCACTTCGTGACTTTTAATTTGAATAGCCACATAAGAAATATTTTCAATTTGTCTCATTAATTCCTCTCTTAAATCATTAGAAATTCTTTCTGCTTCTTCAACTTTCAAATGCCTATCCAAATTAATTTGTAAATTAACCGTAATAGCCGAACCTTTTTTTTGTGTCTTTAGGTTACTAATTTTAATGCCTTTTCCTTTACCAACTGAATAAATTTTATCTTCAATCTCCTTTGGAGCGGAAACATCAAGCAAAGAGTCAATCGCCTCTTTACCCAAAGCAAGAGATTCTTTGATAATATATAGACCGATCAAAAAAGCTATTATTGAATCCGCATAAAGCCAATATTTTGTTAATATCAAGCCAGCAAGAACGCCAAGCGAAGCATAAACATCTACTCTTGAATGAAGTCCATCTGAAAGTAAACTGATAGAGTTCTCTTTTTTACCATAATGAATTTTCAATCTAGCCATTATTTCATTGACAACTGCTGAAAATATCATTATCCCAAAAGACAAATAGCTAATCTTGATTTTTCCAGGATCAAGAAAACTTTGATAGGCCCCGTAAATAATTCCCAGGCCTGTCGCTAAAAGAATTATGGTAATAATTGTGCCAGCTAAAACCTCAAATTTATAATGACCGTAGGGATGTTTTTGATCGCTAGGTTTTTTAGAAATTCTGATTCCAATATAGCTAACAGCTGAGGAAAAAATATCCATAAAAGAATGTAATCCTTCTGCTAAAATTGCAGCAGAATGAGACAAAAAACCGGCCGTTATTTTTGCGACGGCTAAAATCGCATTCGCTAAAATTGCAATTAAAGAAATTTTTTCTTTCATTTTGTATTTTTCTTGTTCAATATTATCATTTTTATTCTATGGATATTTATAAAAATTAACATCCTGTACTTTTTACGGCCGAGGATTTATTCAGGGTTATTATCTCTCTAGCAAGTTCTAAGGCAACTTTTCTTGGATTTAAATTATTTTTTAAAGATTTTTCTATTATATCTTTGGTGGCTTTTATAACTTTCGTTTCAACGAGCTCAAACATTTTTTCAGAAGAATATCTCTTGTATTCGGCGTAAGAAGAAATAACGCCACCAGCATTAGCTACAAAGTCGGGTACAAATATAATCCCTTTTTTAAAAAGCTCATCCTCAATATTCTCTCTCATTGGTATATTCCCAGCTTCTACTATCAACTTAGCTTTTATATTGTTTTGATTTGTTTCGTTGATTACATCTGTGACCGAAGCGGGAATTAAAACATCAACTGGCACTTTCCAAAAATCCTCTGCTACAATTCTTTTTGATTCACCTTTATATTCTATTATAGATCTTTTTTCTTTAATAATCCTATTCATTATGTCTTGGTCAAATCCATTTTCGCTAAGAATTGCTCCATGCCTGTCAGCTATAGCAATAATCTTAGCTCCCATTTCTGTTAAAAATTTATATACAAAAGTTCCAACATTTCCAAATCCATGTATTGAAACTTTTAAATTTTCAATATCAAGGCCCATGACTTCTATTGCCGACTTTGTTGATTGCGCCACACCCCAACCAGTGCTTCCCAATTCATGAGGCAAACCAATTCCATCACAAATATCAGTCGGTTTTCCTGTTGCAGAGTTACAGTCTTGAATTGCTTCCACAAACCATCGCATCTCTTTTTCTCCTGTATTAACATCCGGTCCCGCAATATATTTTTCGGGAATGAAAATTTTTATAGCTCTAGCAAACCCCTGCATTGCTATTTTTTTTTGTTCTTCTGTACCCCCATTCCAAACAATTCCTGCTTTAGCTCCGCCAAAAGGAATCCCAGCCAAAGCATTTTTCCAAGTCATTGTTCTGGCTAATCTAAAAACCTCTTCTTCACTAACGTCGGGAGTCATTCTTATTCCACCCTTACCAGGTCCTATTAATGTATTATCAATAACCACTATCCCCTTCAATCCCATCTTTTTGTTATAAACTTTTAATACATATTCAGGACCAAAGTCATCTGATTTTATTTTGTTCATATTTCTTAAAATTATTACAATTCTAACAATTTAGCAAACTCGTTCGGTTGGAAACCAATAATGATATTTCCGTCAATATCAATTACCGGCACACCCATTTGTCCACTCTTTTTGACCATTTCTTCTGCGATTTTATCGTCAATACTTACGTCAAAATTCTTAAATTCAACTTGATTATCTTTAAAATATTCTTTTGCCATCACACAATAAGGGCAAGAAGGAGTTGAGTATACGATAACATTATGATTTTTGTTTTCCATGTTTTATTTTTTATTTTACGTTAATTAGAGGTGTGACCTTTGCTATTTTGAGTATATACCCATAATAATAGCATGTCAATAAATATTTAAAATCTCCTCCATATGAGAAAATGTAATAAAAACGCAATAGAATTTAAATGGCGGAAGTCGGACTTCCACCATCTTTCATTCTGGAATTCTGTTGGCATAAATAATTATTGGCCTTCTTCAAAACTTTTTTAGGCCCCCCAAATGTTAGTTGCTTTAAGGCCTTATCAAAAGACAACCATGCATAACCAATGTGTTCATGGGAAAGTTGTATCCTGTTTGTTGAGGTCTGAACTGTATAAAAAACAACGCGCTTGTATATAGTTTTATCTCTGTAACTAAAAAAATAATGAGTTTCTTTTCTAAAACCAGGAATAATTTTTAAATCTTTAATTCCCGTTTCTTCTTCTGTCTCTCTTCTCAAGGTATCTATTTCTGATTCACCCTTTTCTACATGTCCTTTTACCAATCCCCAATAATCTTTTTTAGTGCCTGGGTAATGAAGAAGGAGGAATTTTAATTCCCCCTCCTCTATTTCGTGATATATTACTGCTCCTATTGATTTATCCATAATTGCTACTGAATACAAACTCCATTTGCGCAACCATTTGGACAATGATAAGAGCTCGGACCTGACTCTAACCGCCCAATACCCTGTTCGTCACAATAACCTTCGAATATAATATCCTCCTGGCCAGACAGGGCTGTCTGATGATCTTTTAGACAAATATCTGTCCAATCTCCCATAGCTGTTCCTCCTTCAGTGAGCACATCGCTAGTCACCCCTTTCACATAATAATTTTTGCCTCCGTCTGAATCAGTACAAGTTGTTTGTTCTTCTATACACGCGCCATTCTCACAACCATTTGGACAAGAGTAATGCTTTGTCCCGCAGACATTACCTAAATAAGAATCAGTGCAGATATATTCTAAAAGACCTCCTTTATAAATAGCATCTGAACAAATATCCCAACCATTATTTATATTTCGTGAATCATTACAATATCCTCTAGTGTAAAGATCTCCTCCGTCTGAGTCAGTACAAGATTGAGTTGTCCCACCGCTAACCACACTAAATATTTTTGTTTTTTCGTTATTATTCTCATTTGTTTCAGATAATCTATTACTTGAATCAGTCAAAAATGTAAAACCATGCGTGCCGTCTGAGAGGGTCTGCACTATAGGACAATCAATTACATCACTCTCTCCTGCGTCTAATCTTTTTGTCATAGCATCACAGATCCTATAGCCGGGGCTAGGCAAAGAATTAGAACTTACTTGTGTAATAATACCTCCATTTGCATATGGCATTTTTTCGTCGCCTATATTCTTAATGGTAATATCAAAGCTTATCTCATCACTCGTGTCGGGAGAGCTCGGATTAACAGAAACTGAAGAAATTGTTAAATCTGATCCCTGGACAACTGCTTCTCCGACTGTAACTTTTACAAACTTAGGACTAGTCCAGTCATATTCCATTTTTCCATCAGATAAAAGTCCAAAAAGATAACCATAATAGTAATAATCACCAGGATTACTTTCTTTTAAAGTATAAGTTTTTATGCAACTTGTTTGATCATCGCAATTATGAGCATGCCACTCATTATCCCAAAATGCCTTCATCATTTTAATTCCATCTCCATCTTGAGCGCTAATAGTAAGATCAAAACTCTCTCCCACTCTCACACTGGTCTTGCTGACCAATAAACCTCCAGTTAAAGTGATATTGTCTTCTGGCTGTTCGCATGTAACACAATAATTATATTGATTAGAGCCAGAATTACAAAGCTGGTTGCCTAAAGGCGCAACCTTCCCCTGCCCCTGACACTCTTGTGCCCACCCATCATAGCTACTGCACCAGTATGACTGGCCATAAGTATCGCAATCCACAACCTGTTCTTCTGGACAAGTTAGCGTTACATTATAACAATTATTGTCTTCATTGGATTCAGTGACCTGATGATTCCAATCCGCACAAATTCCAATGCGATACGATTGGCCAGGCACTCCACATTCCCAATTATCAAAATAGAATTTATTAGAAGAACCAGGAGATAGAGAACTGACATAATCTGTGCCTCCTCTTTCACTATCCACTGTAAAGAAAGCTTGAGATGTTGGAGCCAAGGCATTACCCTGATTTTTGACAGTGTAATAAAGCTTGCCATCGTTGTCGCTAATTTCAGCTCCGGTGATAGTCAGGTCAGGATATTTATTTACGTCCGCAGTTACTGTAACTCTTACTGTCTTGGGCTCGGTCCAGCTACCTTCCCTGGAACCATCCGGCTCTTTTCCATAAACATATCCTTTATAAACATAAGTGCCTGGCTCTGATTCAGAAAAAGTGAACTTACTAGTGAAATCAGTCCCGTCGGCATAATCCCGATGCCAAGTATTTTGATAATCTGCCCATATCATATATAAACCATCATCGTCCTGCCCTGTAATCGTGAGCTCAATAGTTTCTCCCACGCTAAACTCTGTCTTATTCACAGAGAAAGTGCCGGAAACAGGGTCATTCTGTTCTATGGAGACAATACTAAAATAATTATCGCTTTCGTCACACACAGGGTTATCAGTAATAGAGCACATATTAATTTTGTAATAGTCTCCTGCGGGTATTATCTTTCCCATGCCAACACTTTGTTTGTCTATATCCCAAGAATAAGAACCAGTATTGTAAGTTTTTGTAATCATGCCACCATTACCATCAACTCCGTGTTCGCTGAAGATAATTTTAACCCTTTCCCCCGAACTAATACCCGAGGAATCCCATGTAATGTCATAGGTTTTGTTAATATCCCAATTCTCTCCTCCATTCGGAGAAATAACTGTAATTGATTTTTCTTCTTCTCTAATACACGCGCCATCTTTACAACCGGATGGGCAAATGTGGGTCTCTGCTTTTATCTCATTTCCTCCACAATAATATTCTTTTACTGCTCCGCAGGTAACGGGAGTCGGCAATAAACCTGTGCAATAGGCACATTCATCAGTTTGACTAAGATTACCTTGAGTCACTGTCCCTTTCACATAATAATTCTTACCTTTGTCTGAATCATTACAACTTTGTGTTACCGCAGTTACTGTAACTCTTACTGTCTTGGGTTCGGTCCACGCAGTTTCTTTCAATCCTGTCGGCTCTTTTCCATAAATATACCCTTTATAAATATAAATTCCTGGTTTAGATTCAGAGAAAGTAAACTTGCTCACGAAATCAGTCCCATCGGCATAATCCTTGTGCCATGCGCCTTGATAATGTGCCCACAAATATTCCAAACCATCATCGTCCTGCCCTGTAACTGTAAGCTCAATAGTTTCTCCCACACTAAACTCTGCCTTATCCACAGAAAGAGTGCCAGACACAGGGTCGTTTTCTTGTGTTGGAATCACGCAATCATAAAACATAAACCTTATCACAGCCATGAATTGGTCTGCGCTTAAGTCAGAACCTTGTGTATCATTATCATCCATTGCGTTCTTGGCTTCTCCATACTCAATTTTATTATTATTATTACTATCGTAATATTCAATAATTTCGCCATGATGGTAATAAGCAGAACTGCAACCATCTCCGGCCATTGCTGTAATTGGAATAATGAATCCGAGAAAAACTATAAGAAGAACAAAATATTTTTTAAACATATTATAAAAATTAATTATTCTTTAATAGTAGCAAATGTAAACTCATTAGTCTATCCACTCCTTTTTTCCGGAGGAACAAAACTCATCCCAAGCTTTTTATAAATCTCTCTTTCT
>Ga0075120_10002458_pt1 | contig 13354 bp, 13 predicted proteins | sample AntAceMetag02UKL_FD_69792 | JGI IMG/M metagenome (GOLD analysis project Ga0075120, IMG submission 69792) | Saline lake microbial communities from Ace Lake, Antarctica - Antarctic Ace Lake Metagenome 02UKL | ecosystem: Environmental > Aquatic > Non-marine Saline and Alkaline > Saline | place... | reverse complement strand
CTCCTGGGAGTGAGCGGAAAGTTTTTTGATTACATTCCCGATGATAACAACCGGAGGCATGATAAGGAGAAATATTCCGAAGACTATGAGCGCCAATTTCCACTCGATTAGAACCGGTAGACCAATATAGAGGATAAGATCAAATGAGTTCTTAAAAAGTCGAGAAAATCCGTCTGATACCCCGCGATGAAGGAGTTCAGCGTCAAATGTGATCCGGGCCATGAGTTCACCCGTCTTCTGATCGCTGAAATAGTCGAGAGAGAGGTTTTGGAGATGCGCGTAAAGCTTGGTGCGGGCGTTACGGACGATACTATTACCCATGAACTCGAGGGTGATATCGCAGAAGAATTGAAATATACCGCGCAAGATGACGGATACGACAACAAAGAACATGAGGTAGAATAATAACTTTTGATTGGGCATATTATTTACCCAGTCGGCAAAGTTGTCGATCCCGGTCTGCATCCATACCGGCAACGTGATTGAGATCTGGGGTACAAACGGATCCCCCTCAATCACTTTGGACCAGAATGGTACGACAGCGGCAAAACTACCCCCCATGGTAATGGTAATAAGGGAGGAAAGGATGATGGCGATTAAAAGGAATAGCCAGTAACTGCGGATGAGTTTAAAGAGTATGCGATAGGTCTTCATATTTATTTTCTTCGAAAAGAAATTTTAAAATATTTATTCGGTACGTTATGTGGGTGGCAATATTAAATAGTGATCAATGACTATTCGTAATAATGGATGCGGCGCGGGCCGCGGCGCCGGGGCGGCCCAGTTTGTCTCTGACTATTTTCAGTTCCCCGATCATCCGTTCTCTGATCCCCGGTTGAGTGATTATATCCAGTCCAGTTTGTGCGATCTTCTCAGGCTGGGCCTGGTACTGGATGAACTCCGGGACGATTTTTTCCCCCCTGACGATATTTACCAGACCGATGTAAGGTATCTTAAGTAATATTTTCCCCATAATCCAGCTTAAAAAACTGATTCTATAGACGATGATCATAGGGGTTAAGAATAATGAGGCTTCAAGTGTAACTGTACCCGAAGCTAAGATGAGTAGATCAGAAGCGGCTATGATCTCCTCCCCCCTTCCTTCTCGTGTTTTTATTTTAACCGGCGTATGCTTTAGCTGATCTTCGATTAAAGGCCGCATCTCAGTTGAGGCGATAGGCAGAATAAAATCCGACTCAGGGAGCTTCTCCCGGATTATTTCGGCGGTTTTGATCAGGATAGGCAATATTTTTTCTATTTCGCCTTTTCGGGAACCGGGAAGAAGCCCGATCACGGGGGATGTAGTGATACCCAGTTGTTTTCGGCAGTCATCCTTACTGAGATCCGGGTTGAGAGTTCCTATCAGGGGGTGGCCGACAAACTCAGCCTCGATTCCGTGAGAGTTATAAAACTCTTTCTCAAATGGGAAGATTACCAGCATCTTATCGACGGATCGCCGGATTTTCTTTATCCTCCATTGGCCCCAGGCCCAGAGTTGGGGGCTGATATAATAATAGACCTTGATCCCCAGTCGATGTGCTTTTTTGGCGAAACGGATATTAAAACCGGGATAATCTATTAAGATTACCGCGTCGGGTCTCCGCTTTTCCATCACCGCGACCATATTTTTGAAAATCTTCCAGTATTTTCCAATCTCCTTATATACTTCCCAGAAACCCATTACCCCGGTATTGCCGATCCTGTAAACCAGTTCAACCCCGGCATCCTCCATCTCCGGTCCCCCCATTCCGAAGAGCCGTATTCCGGGAGACAGGTTCTTGATTTCGCGGCAGAGATGTCCTCCGTGAATATCACCGGATGGTTCCCCGGCCAGAATCATAATATTGGTGTTGTCAGCAGTCATTCATTTTTCTGGATATAACTTAGTTCCGCGATTTTTTCACCGCAAAGGCGCAGAGAACGCAGAGAAAGAATTGAAGATATTTCCGAAACTATTTTATTCTGGTAGTGCGGGGCAGGAACACCCAAATCAATTAGATAGACCGTCCTCGGAAAGGTATTTTAAACTTTTTGTGCGAAAAAAAACTAAATATCCACCACGAAGGTTACGGAGATAAACAAATAGAACTAGAGAATATTTTCTGGTATTTCCAAATTCCTTAGTGAACTTTGTCTTCTTAATGTTTCAAAAGGCTTTTAGGATAAGGTCTAGATAAAGTAGTATATTTTTATACATCTCTGCGTTCTCCGCTTCTCTGCGGTGAAATCCTCTCTGCCCCTTATCTCTCCAATTCATATCCCGGATTTTCTTGAATTTTCGCTAATCTTTTTTCTGACTTCGCTACTTCCTCCGTAACAGCTACCGCTACTTCCAGCGCCGCCAGACTATCCTCTGCCGGGACCTGTGGCTTTCCTCCCAGCCGGACAGCTTCCATGAAGGATTCCAGTTCCAGTTTTAATGGTTCCCCTCTTGGTATCTCAAGTTCGTCAGCAAAAATTCGACCAGCTTCTTTCCGATAGATCTGAGCTGTTTGCGCCATATAATCCAGTGATATATAAGCGTCATCCTGGAAGATCCGGATTTTTCGCATTCTGGCTGGGCTGACCCGGCTGGTGGTAATATTGGCAATACAGCCGCTTTTGAATTTGATCCGGGCGTTGGCTATATCCTCATGCTGAGAGAGGATAGTGGCTCCGGCAGCTTCCAAACTGGATACAGGCGATGAGACCAGGTAGAGGATGATATCCAGATCGTGAATCATCAGGTCCAGCACCACGCCTACTTCGGTCCCGCGAGGCTGAAATGGAGCGTTACGATGGCATTCTATGAATCGCGGTGCTTTTACTATCTTCTCAATCTCCAGAATTCCGGGATTGAATCGTTCCACATGACCTACCTGGAGGAGGAGATTGCTTTTTTCCGCGAGCCGGAGCAGTTCTCGAGCGTGAGATACATTGTCCGTTATCGGTTTTTCAATCAGGAGATGATATCCCCGCTCCATCAACTCAGCGGCGACTTCATAGTGCCGGTCGGTCGGAACTACCACACTGATAGCTTCGACCGAGGAGGGGATGTCTTCCAGTTTAGTAAACGGGAGGCAGTGATATTGCTCCGCGATTTCCTTGGTACGCTCTCGATTAGAATCCAGAACTCCGACCAACTCTACCCCGGGAAGTTCCGAATAGATCCGGGCATGTCGGGAACCCAGATGACCTACTCCGACTACAACAACTTTAATCAGGTCCATTATGCTATTTTCTCCGAAAGACTACTATTAAGTTAAGGCGAGATAAGTAAGTAAATTAACACTATTCGATACTACTAAATTCCATAAAACAAATCCCAAATAACAAAACTTGTCCCGTTTTCCCCCCGGGATAAATCACAAATTCCAAATCACAAACCCACCCGGCAAGGATCTGGCCTGCTAAGGCACCCCGCCAAATAGCATAGGCTTTACAATTGGGTTGAAAATAACTCCCGCTTTTTGGGTGAATTGTTTGGAATTTATTTGATATTTTCAGCTGGAGGCTGATCAGCCTTTGGCTGAGGTGCGTCTAGCTTGGTATATGGGATTTATAGTGTTTATTGTATCTAAAATATTGAAATATCTACCCACACAAAATGACTGAGAACCAATTTTTAATGATCAGGTGGCTTTCGGCGTGGGGACTACACTGAACATCAATTCCGCTTCACAGACTACTTTCCCGTCAACCATTGCCGTGCCCTTAACTTTTAACACCTTCTTTTTCATCTTCAGCACTTCGCCGATTAAACGGAGCTGATCCCCGGGGAGAACCGGCTTTCTGAATCTGGCATTGTCAACCGCCATGAAAAAGGCCAGGCTACCCCTGTCTTTAGGATCCTTCAAAAGTAGTATACCCGAGAGCTGGGCCAGAGCTTCCAGCTGGAGCACACCAGGCATAATCGGCACGCCGGGAAAATGACCCTGGAAGAATGGCTCGTTGATCGTTACGTTCTTAATTCCCTCAATCCTTTTTCCATCTTCGATCATGGTAACCCGGTCAACCAGAAGGAAGGGATATCGGTGAGGCAGATATTCCAGGATCTGGTTTATATCAAGGCTAGTCCCCTCTATTTCAGGTGTGGAAGAAGATGTTGATTCATTCATTGATATCCTCCAGTATTTTTCTGACAAATGTTATATTGATGTTATGCCCGGGCTTAATTGCCACAATCATAGCTTTAACGGGATTTCCCAGGAGAGACAAATCCCCCATGAGATCCATAATTTTATGCCGAACGCATTCATCCGGAAACCTCAGGCCACCCCGGCTAAAGATATTATCTTCACCGATAACCACGGTATTTTCCAGGCTGGTTCCTTTGATGAGTCCCCGCTCCAGCAAGGGCAGCGCCTCCCGGTAGAATCCGAAGGTCCTGGCCGGGGCTATTTCTTCCTCAAAGACATCAGGATTGATGGGCAACGAAAGATATTGAGCCCGGAGCATCGGATGATCGAACGCAATTGTGCAGCAAATCCGTAGTTCATCCGCCGGGAATGCCGCCAGGAATACCCCTGATTCGACAATATAGACCGGCCGGGAGAGTGATATTATTTTCCGTGATTTCTCCAGTTCCCGGATACCTGCCGTTCTAATCACCCCGATAAACGGGAGGGCGCATCCATCCATCATCGGGACTTCCGGCCCATCAATATCTATCTCGACATTATCTATCTGCAGTCCCGATAGTACGGCCATCAGATGTTCGATGGTCCGGACCTCTCCTCCCTCCAGCCCCAGGGTTGTTCCCCGGTTGGTCCCGATAACCGCGTCCGCGGTTGCTCGGATCGTTGGACTGTCGGGTAAATCTACCCTCCGGAATGTAATCCCGTGATCCGCGGCGGCCGGTTTGAGGACCAGATTAGTCTCAATCCCGGAATGGACCCCGGTTCCGTGTAATGACGCCTCTTTGGCGATGGTTTTCTGATATTCCATAATAGATGCCAGGGCCATTCCACCAATTACAAAGTTTGCCTCCCCCTACCTCGGCCCCTTTTAGAGTCCACGGATTACACGGATTAACACTGATTGTTTCCCCCAACCTCGGCCCATTTTCGTTCGACGTTCGATGTTGGAAGTTCGACGTTCGAAGTTCGTCAGTCCTTTTTCTCATGTCCTTTATTCAGAATCGCTATGATCTGGTCGGAGCAATCCAGGGCCGGGTCTTTGTAGAGGAGCGTTTCCCCACGGAATATGAAAGTATACCCTTCTCTGGCCGCCAGTTTATCGGAGACCGTGATAATATCTTTCAGGAGTTCCTCCTGCTTTAGCATCGATTGATTCCCCAGTTCCTGTTCCGCATCCTGGACCATCATATTGACGGCCATTTTTTTCTTCAAAATTTTCTCTTCCTGTTCTGCCCGGGCTTTCGTGCTCAAAAGGAGTAATCCGGCATCCATCTTCTCAATTTCTTCTACCAATTTGGTTACTTCAGCTTCCTTGGCCGCTTTCTCATCTTCAAACTGGGCCAGCATCTTCTCGGTTTTATAATACTCGGTCATAACTTTCTTGAGATCCACCCAGCCAAACTTGGCAGGTCCAGGCGTTGACTCCTCCGCCACCGCTATGGAGACTGAAGTTGTGATGAAAACAAAAGAGATTATGATTAATATAATATTCCGCATTTTATTCCTCCTTAAATTAGCACTTCGCGCTAATTTAGTTTTGAACCAAGACCCGCATAATTAGATCAGGCTAATGCGGGTAGTTATTTCAACAGTTTCATTGGATTTCTATTGCCCAGATATTTGCAAATTGATCAAATCGTGATAGTCGTTTTTCAAAACTGCTTTTTAATTTTATCCGGAGGAGGAAATTAAAAAGCATATCCGATATTAAAATGAAACCGGCCACCGGTATCGTTCCAACCGTCAGTATGAAGCGGCCAACCGTAATCAAGCTTGATCGGTCCGATCGGGAGATAGAGCCGGAGTCCGAATCCAGCTCCGGCTTGAAGATTTTTAAACCATTCTTCCCCGAATGCAGAATCGTCCATCTCCCAATCCTTGGCAGACCAGACGTTCCCGATATCGCAGAAAAAGGCTCCGCGGACCATGTCGAAGATCGGGAAGGTGAACTCCACGCTCCCCATCATCATTGAATCACCACCAATCGGATCGCCATTTGGTTCCCCGGACCGCGGGTCTGTTCCCTGGGGGCCGACTTCCCGGTAACGGAAACCCCGGATGGTGTTGGCGCCCCCCAGATAGAACCGCTCGTAGACCGGAACTATATCCGTATTCCCATAAGGTTGAGCGGTTCCGGCCCGGTATCTGATCCCGAAAATGTACCCCTCGAATAGAGAATAGTAGATGCTGGTATAGAATGTAGTCTTTATGAATTCCTTGTCTCCTCCCAAAACTCCGCCCGCGACCTGGCAGGCCAGAGTGTTTTTCATCCCTCTGGTTGGAACCAGGTAACTATCCCGGGTGTCTCTGGTCAGGGAGGGGGTAAGGCTGCTTATCCAGTTAGTCCCTTCTTCACTCTGAATGGACCAGTCAGCGTAGTCATCTACATCGTATATGTCCACATTCTCCAGGGTATAGATTAGTCCCATCTGGGTAAAAGCGGTCAGCCGTCTTCTGAGACGGATATTTCCCCCCAGTCGTTTCTCGCTGTAGTCATCCCATGTCCTGGTTCTCCGGTAGAGGTCTACCCCGAAGGATAGTGGAATACCGAACATCCAGGGCTCAACAAAGCTGATTTCAAAGTTGGTTTTTGAGGTCCCCAACTCTGCCCGGATCTTCATCTTCTGTCCATCTCCCATGAAAAGGGGGGGATTGAAGATGTCGAAATTCCCCTGTCCGATTTCAACAAAGCCGATAAAATCATCAATTGAGCTATAGCCGACGCCGAACATGAACTCCCCGGTTTTTTTCTCTTCCAGATGGACCGCCAGATCCTTCTTGCCTTCCTCCGCGGTAGGGATGGGATAGATCTCAACCCGCTGGAAGAATCCGAGATTCTGCAGTCTGGCCTGGCTCCGCTGAACTTTAACGCCATTAAAAAGGTCACCGGGTTTAACCGAAAGTTCCCGACGGATTACGATGTCGCGGGTTATCTTGTTACCGGTGATGTCGATCCGGTTGATGTAGGAGACCTCGTTCTCTCGGATGGAATAAGTAATATCCATCTGTTCGGTCTTTTGATTAAGTATTGTGTGAGAGCGGATATCAGCGTCAATATACCCCTTGGAGAAATAGAAATCTTGGAGAGCTTTGGTATCCGTTCTTAACGCCTCCGGGGAGAATATATCCCCCATATTCAAAGGGAGGAGTTCTTCAAGATCTTCCACCGGGAAGTTCTCATTTCCCACTATTCGAACCGCTCCGGCGTGATATTGCTTTCCTTCCTTTATGGTTATCGTGATGTCGAGTCCGGCTCCTTCTCTTATGATGGTCTTTTCAACATTAAGGATCTTCATATCGAGAAAACCCTGAGACCGGCAATACATAATGATTCTTTCCAGATCAATGCTGAAGACATCCTCTTTGAAAAATCCCCGGTGTAGGATTGAGAAGAGGGATTGGGAATGGGTCTCCATCACACCCAGGAGATCATCCGGATCTAATTCTGTCGCGCCGAGGATGGAAATATCTTTGACCCTGATTTCGTGGCCCTCATCGATGTTAATATAGATCACAGCCTCGCCGGAATCCGGTTCCAGCTTGATCTCATAACCGATCTCGGTCTTGAAATACCCATCCTCCTCGTATAGTTTATCAAGGGTGGCTGTGTCTTCATTGAGCATGGCAGGAGAGAGGAACTCACCAGCTTTTGTCTTGATCTTTTCCCGGAGATCATCGTCGTCATATTCCCGGTTCCCCTCAAAGACAACTTTCTTTATGATGGGTTTCTCTTCGACAACAAATATAACGGTTATTTCTTCGTCGGACAGTTCTTCCGATTGGACCTTGATAGAAGAGAGTGGTCCCCAATCATAGAGCCTTTTCAGGTCGGAATTAACATCTTCCAGCCGGTATGGTTCCCCTGGACGTGTCTTGATCCGTAACAAGATGGCGTCCGTGCCGACTCTCCGGTTCCCGGTAATCTCAATGGCGGCGACGGTTTTATCCCTGCCAGCGCTGGCCGTCATGGGGAGCATAAGGGTTAATCCCAGAAAGATGATCCAGGTAGACCGGCCGAATAGACCAATTTTATTCTTCAGCTTCAGCATAATCTTCAAATCGAGTATATCTCTTGATAAAGGTTAATTTAATCTCCCCGGTGGGGCCATTTCTCTGTTTGGCCACATTGACATAGACCAGGTTGTCCAGGGATGGATCATTTTCTATCATATCCGGGTATGCCCCCGGCCGCATAATCATTATAACCAGGTCAGCGTCCTGTTCGATTGCGCCCGACTCCCGAAGATCAGAGAGCCTCGGTCGCCGATCGGGCCGGTCTTCCGGTCCCCGGTTGAGCTGAGAGAGAACCAGGACCGGGATATCGAGTTCCCGGGCCAGGGCTTTCAGGGAGCGGGAGATATCCGATACCTCCTGCTGCCGGCTTTCACCCCGTCCCGTAGTCGCCTGCATCAGCTGGAGGTAATCTATAACCAAAAGATCTATATCATGCCGGGCTTTCATATCCCTGGCCCGGGCTCTCAATTCGAGGTTTGTTAATCCGGGACGGTCATCAATCCATATCCCGGCCTCGGAGAGGCGTCCGGCGGCATGGGCCAGTCTAACCGAGTCCTTGGTAGAGATGAACCCGCGCCGCAAGTTTTGAGCGTCTACCCTGGCATTACAGCAGAGCATCCGCCGTCCCAGAGAGGATGAACTCATCTCCAGACTGAAAAGTCCGACTCGCTTCTTGTCCTTAAGAGCGACCTGTTCGGCAATGGACAGGGCAAAGGCGGTCTTCCCCATGGAGGGGCGCCCGGCCAGCACGACAAGTTCGGAGGGCTGAAGACCACAGGTCAGTTTATCCAGATCACGAAGCCCGGTAGAGAGTCCTGTCACCATGGATTGGCTCCCCTGCTGTGCTTCGATAGCCTCCATTACCCCTTTAATCAGCTGCCGCATAGGGATAATTTCTTGTTTCATTCCGCGCTGGGAAAGCTCGAAGAATGTTTTCTCTACCTCGTCCATTACGACCGCGGCCTCTACTGTCTCCTGATAGCAGCGATTGACGATCCTGGTCGATGTGGATATCAAGTCCCGGAGAGTCGCCTTCTCTCTAACAATCTTAAGATGGGAGTCCAGATGGGCGGTAGTGGGGATATAGTTCATCAATGTGATGATGTACTCGGGTCCTCCCCCCGCGTCGAGGTCTCCCCTTTGTTTCATGATCTCGGTCAGGGTAATCGCGTCCGTTGGTTTGCCCTCGTCGTAGAGAGAAATGATGGCGTCAAAGATCTTCCGGTGGGCTACCTTAAAGAAAGCATCTCCATTAATTTCCTGAAGAACCCGGGAGATTGATCCTTGATCCAGCAACATTGCTCCCAGAACACTCATCTCAGCCTCAATATTCCGAGGTTGAATCCGGGATGAAGTCTGCTCTCCGTTATCAGTATGCTGGTCCATGGTAGAACTTAGCTTAGCAACTTTTTTGACAGGATTAACAAGATTTACAGGATTCAAAGAAAAAAAGGTTTACGGGTGGAATTAACCGTTTCTCCTGTTTTATCCTGTAGATCCTGTCTAAATAATATTTATTGTGCGCCAGAGGCGCATCAGCCTCTGGCTGAAAATCCCGAAGCAGTAAATTAGCTCCGTTTAGTCGAAGATTAATATAATGAACAACGGATTTACTATAAGAATAATTATGATGTTGTTCAATGCTTGCCCGATCTTATTTTTGTGAAACAAAAATAAGAGATTATTCCTTCACAATCCAGATCTTTACCTGGGCTGAGATGTCTTCTTCGAGGGCAACGGTAACGGAATAGATCCCCAGTTTCTTGATATGATCTTCGAGCTGGATCTGGGACTTGTCTATCTTGAAACCGTCCCGGTTCAATGCTTCGGCGATTGTAGCGGATGTGACGGATCCATAAAGCGTATCGCCCTCACCGGCGGCGACGGTAATAGTACAGGATGTCTCGCCCAGTTTTTCCGCCAGGTGGCGGGCTTTTACTGTTTCCTTCTCTTTGAGACGGAGTTTCTTATCCCGAGCCAGATTGAACTCGAGGATATGGTGATCGGTAGCCGTGCAGGCTATCTTTTTCGGGAGAAGAAAATTCCGGGCGTATCCGGGAGCGACATCAATTATCGCCCCTTCCTCCCCCAGTTGTTCGTGATCTTTTAATAAGATTACCTTCATTTTTAAGTTATTGCCTCCGGTGCTAACTTAGTGGAGATACACTAAAACTAACACCATTTAGAATAATTATAATTTTTTGGTCAGAGAACACTTTTTTTTTTCTATTATCCGGCCCGATCAATCTGAGACAAAAGGCAGCAGGGCGATATATCGGGCTTTCTTGATTGCCTGACTGATTTTACGCTGATGCTTCGCACAGTTTCCGGTAAGTTTCCGGGAGAGCATCTTGCCTCTCTCTGTGATAAATTGGCGCAGACACTCGGTGTCTTTGTAGTCGATGAAGGGCATCTTCCCCTCACAGAATTTGCAGTTTTTCTGGACGTAAACTTTACGTCTCTTGGTTTTCTTGTTTTTTTTGAAGCTATTTCCCATGCCTGCCATCAGGACCTCCTATTAGAACTTAGCGCCTTCGGCGCAAACGTTCTCGAGTGCCTTAAGTGCCTAAAGTGCGCTTAAGTGCCTAAAGTTAAAAAACTACTTGTCGCCACACCGATAAAATCAGGTGTCGCGAATTTATATTTTGAACAACAAATTTACTTTATAATTATTCTGTAATGTCGATCAATGCTTGCCCGATCTTATTTTTTCATAGAAAAAATAAGAGTTTAGAAAGGCGGCATCTCATCTCCTCCGCCGCCGGAAGCCATCGGAGGCTCCGGGGGGAAGTTTACCTCATACGGCGCCGGTGCCGGTGCCGCGTCGTTGTTGGGACGAGATTCCCCTCTCTGACCGGTGGATAAAAACGTGACCCGGCGTGCCCGAATCTTATGCTTGCTCCGCTTTTTTCCGGTCTCCCGATCATCCCAGGTATCCAGTTTCAGAGTACCTTCTACCAGTATAGAGCTTCCTTTTTTTAGATACTCACCACAGGTTTCCGCCTGGCGAGCCCAGACCTCGACATCGATGAAGCATACGTCTTCCCGCTTCTCTCCGTCTTTGGTCGTATAGGTCTGATTAACCGCCAGGCCTAATCGGGCTACCGCGGTTCCCTGCGGAGTGTATCTAACCTCCGGTTCACGGGTTAAATTTCCCCCTAGAATGACTGTATTTATACTAACCATATTATACCTCCTTTGCCCACATTCCGGTATCGTCCTCAGCCGGAGTTGAATCAAGATTGACCTCTAAGTTAAGATCATCAAGGGATTCAGTCTCTTCGCTGATTGTGATACTGATGTCGTCATCAGTATTATCATTGGTTGGAACGTCCAGCGCCGTCTCCTCGGGTAATTCAGCCACAGATTCTTCAGGCTCAATCGTTTCAAGTTCGATATTTGCGGGTTTCTTATACCGGACGATTAAGTTGCGGATAACGGCCTTGTTCAATTTGATGCTATCCCGCAAAGCTACGATAGTCCCGGGATCGATCATGAAGTGGGAGAGGATATATAGCCCATCGGTATGATCTTCAATCGAGTAAGCCAGCTTTCTCTGTCCCATGCTGCCGATATCCATTATCTCCCCGCCGGCCTTGGCTATCTCCTGCGAGATTATCTCTTCCGATTTGGATTGTTCTCCCTCCTCCTCCTCCCGGGTAACATCAATAATGCTTACCATCTCATAGGTATTCAATCTCTTTTCTCCTTATAGTTATTGATTTGTCCATCTTTTCTGTTGAAACGGTTCATTGCGCTCTCAATTCCCTCTCTAAGGATTCCGGAGATTGCCTTCACCGTTTCGCTGATGATCTGATTGTAACAGTCTTCTTCTTCCTTTTTTGGATTGGACAGGACATGTCCGGTCAGATCATCGAGGTCTCCCCCTCCGATACCAATTCGGATGCGAGCGAAATCCCGGCTTCCGATCGTCTGGATGATTGACTCCAGTCCATGGTGTCCGCCCGCGCCACCGTTCTTCCGGATTCTTATTGTCCCCGGCGGAAGGCTGACATCGTCAACTACCACCAGCATATCCTGGACTATAATGTTATAGTAGCTCAGTATCTTCTGGACAGCTCTTCCGCTCGCGTTCACATAGGTAGCCGGTTTTACTGTAATCAGACTTGACCCTTCCCAGTTCCCGAATCCCAGCCACGCCGCGAACTTCGATTTCTTCTTCCAGCGAATCGAAGCGTCTTCGGCTAGGGCGTCCAGAACCCGGAACCCCAGGTTATGGAGAGTCAGCCGATAGCTCTGCCCGGGATTGCCAAGTCCAACTATAACTTTCAAGCTTGTCCTCTTTACCGCTTAGAATTGCAGAGTTTAGCTTCGCAATTTTTTGACAGGATTAACAAGATTCACAGGATCTAAAGAAGGAAAATTTTATGGTTAGAATTAACCGCTCCTCTTATTTTATCCTGTCTAATTATTAAAATTCCAAAATAGTAAGTTAGTTTTAATCCTCGGTTTTGGCGTCTTCGCCTTCCGCTTCTTCTTCAGCTTCACCTTCTCCGGCTTCCGCTTCCTCGACTTCCTCGGCCGCGGCTTCCTCTTCAGTAATCGGCGCCGCCAGAGCGAAGATGCTGAGAGTAGGTTTGGTTAAGACCGTCACCCCATCAATAGCCGGGATATCTTCTATATGGATAGTATCTCCAATACCCAGCGCGGAGACATCAACTTCGATGACTTCCGGTAGATTGGTGGGCAGACACGTGATCTCAACTTCCCGTAAAATGTGTTCAAGGATACCGCCGTCACGGGTTACTCCGATCGCTTCTCCTATGGGGATGATCGGAACCGTGGCGGTTAACTTCTTATCCAGAGAGATCTGCTGAAAATCAATATGGAGAACCACTCCGGCCAGGTAGTCTACTTGAATATCCTTGACGATTGCCGGTTTTTTGAGCTTTTTCCCCTCCAGTTCAATCTCCAGGCTGACAATCTGATTCTCCCGTAGTCTTCCAGTCGCCTTTTTTATATGCGCCTGATCCAGTGTGAGCGGGATCGGTTCTTCCCCGCGGCTATAAAGAACCCCGGGGAGTAATCCCGCACGCCGCAGCCGCCGGGGCCGCCCACCACCGATTTCGGGGCGAACTGTGACCTCTAATGTTAATTGTGCCATAATTTATACTCCTTATTTATTAGGTTATCTTAGATCTGGTCCGATTTGAAAATTTTACCGGTTTCTGGGTTTTGTCCGGATCTTCCGAGTATTCAAA
>Ga0075120_10002457_pt1 | contig 13361 bp, 5 predicted proteins | sample AntAceMetag02UKL_FD_69792 | JGI IMG/M metagenome (GOLD analysis project Ga0075120, IMG submission 69792) | Saline lake microbial communities from Ace Lake, Antarctica - Antarctic Ace Lake Metagenome 02UKL | ecosystem: Environmental > Aquatic > Non-marine Saline and Alkaline > Saline | place... | reverse complement strand
GCGTTCCAGTGCATCTTATGATAACCGGGCTGCAACTTTCCATCCTGAAGCAATGCTACGCGGCGGCCAAGAACATTTACGATCTCAGCTTTCACACCAGCAAGCATGGGTACGGCTACGACTACATTAACCATCGGGTTGAACGGATTCGGATAAGCGGCTGCAATATCCCATTCTACTGGAATACCATCGAATTCACGAGTTGAGACACCATTCAATACCCATTCTGCTGTAAATGTGTCAGTAGGATCGGTTTCACCTTCATCAAAGACTGCCGTTACATAGTATTCCCACATATAGGTGTCATCACCTTCCAAGGGAACTTCAATATGATCAGAATATGTCATCTCAGTGGTACGTGCAAGTTCTTCACCGTCACGGTAAACGACGAATTCGATTAATTCATCAAGTTCGTTGTTGTCAGGACCGATAAGGGCTTGTTCGCCGGTTTCGTAGATAACCAGGGCACGAACGAAGTAAGCGCCATCATCCTCAAACCAGCCTCTGTCGGTGCCTCTGAAGCTGCGACCATCATCGTCATCAGTGTCATGACCTAACATGACAGTTTCAAAATCGCAACCGAAAGCAATGACCCAATCTTCACCTGCACGGAAGTAGATATTTTCAGCGGTGACATCTAAAGAAGTCCAGGCTTCATCCTCAGCAACTACGCCGGGGTACATCATGCCTTCGTCTCCAGGTGCGCCTGCGCCATCATCCCAACCGTAAATTCCAGCGGTGAAAGTATTTTCGCCTTCATTCAGGATTGTATAATAACGGAGTTCCAGAAGCTGACCGCCTCTGTTTTCATCGGCAGTGAACTGAACACCATAAACCGTTCCGACTTCAGCGATTGCTTCATCAGGATCGTCATCATCGTAAAGAAGCTCTTCAGCTTCGGGTTCTGCCGGAGTTACATGAGACCATTCGATTTCCACATCAGCAAACCACTCTTCTGGTATTTCGCTTTCTTCGTTTACAGTAATTGCACCTACGAGTTCTTCAGGTGCATATACCGGGGTAGTCCAAATGTCATACTGCATGGACGGAACCATACGGACACGACCTTCAAAATAGCTTATAACTCCCTGGAGATGGAGCCATTCACTATCTTCATAAAGACGGAGATTAATGCAGGTGTTTTCCCAGATACGGGATTCAACCTGTCCTGAACCGTCATCCAGGTAAATCGAATAACTTCCATCTTCAACAGGATCAGTCTGTAATTCGCCGAGAACACATACCCAGGATCCTTCCATAGCCAGACCTTCTCGTACTTCATCAGTAGTCATCAATGTCGCTTCTGGCATATCATTATCAATTGAGATGACTTCATATTCGAAATCGACGATCATGGTGATGTTATTCATTTCCTCGACACGACCGCGAATCCAGAGTGAATCACCACGATTGAAAGCCATTTCCATGGGATCGGGATCATAGATCATCACACCGTAACCGGATTCATCCTGAATATAGAATTCAGTACACTCACACGTGGTTGTGTTGCTTCCCTGTGTCACGATACCCGTGGCAATTGTGAAATCGCCAGGCATGAGTTCGGTCTGTATTATTTCGTTGGTGTTTTCTGCAATGACGACCATTTCAATATCTTGCTCGCCGCCTTCGTCTCCAACTTCAACATCTTCAACCCAGGTGGGCCAGTATGCTGCATTCCAGACTTCAAGTTCGAAATCACCGGCATAGATAGGTGCTGAATACATACCCTCTTCATCTGTTACAACCGTGTAGAGTTCTTCATCCATCTCAGCTTCCCAGCATCTTACATATGCGCCGACAATCGGGTCACCGGTTTCAGAATCAGTAACCTGACCGGTCAACTGCATAGCTTGAACAGGGAATGCCACATCATCAACACACGGACCGTAATAGTCGGCTTGCCAGCACCTGTGTTCGATCCTGAACATTACTTCCTCACCGGCGTAATCGGTCAGATCGAAGTTTGCAAAAGCAAACGTCTGATAATTGTATCCGCCAAAGTATCCTTGTCCCGGATCCCATTGATTATTAGCAGAATACGAGCCATCGTAAGGATAGCCGCCGTCAGGCACAATCTGTTCCCAGGAATCGCCAAAATCGGTGGATATCTGTGCCTGATGACCGCCGTAGGAATAATAATCATACATGCTGTACCAGTAACTGAAATAAGCACCGGCTTCAGGCAGCAGGTAGCTGTCTCCGGATGTCATGGTCTGACCGTTTGGAGCTAAATATGGACCGGTTGTCGCATCAGTGTCCGTTACCCATACATAATCGCCGGAATGTGGCGGACCGTAATAATAATAGAGTGCGCCAACACCATCTCCGCCGCTCCATTCCCATTCGCCGGTGCCTACCCAGCCACCATCATCGTCTTCAAAGTCGCAGGAATACATCTCGAACCAGAATGGAAGCTGCGATAATTCGAAATCAAATTCATTTGCACCTTCTTCAAAAAGAAGAGTTGTTGAAAGTGGTCCGAAATTATCTACTGTTACAGTTACAGGAGTGGGAAATTCATCAAAAGCCAGATCAACAGCCATTTCATAATAACCTTCTTCATCGGTTTCAACTGAAGAACCGTTAATATCCACTACCGCACCGACAATGGGTAAACCATTCATGGTGTTAGTGACATAACCCGAAGCCGAAGCATCTTCAAAAGATGCAGGAATCATAAAGGAAATTACATCTCCACTTTCCGGGAAAAGAGCGCCGTCACAGTAAAGGTATTCAAGACCGTCTGTACTGCCGGCGCTTTCGATACCTATTACATAATATTGAAGATATGTTCTTCCTACATCATCATACTGTATCCGAATCTCACCGTCATCGAAAAGTATGACTTCACAGGAAATTCGATAGTCCGCCCCATTATTTTGCTGACCGGTACGAGGTACATCGTTATATTCAGCGATAAATACTTCACGGCCATCTTCCCATTCATCTTGCATATAAAAACAGGGGCTATTATACTGGCAATTTGCAGCCCCACCAAACATTGAAATCATATCTTCCATATAATTCGCATATGGAATATGTTGATAGCCGGTATAATAAAGATAGTTTGTAGTAAAACCAACGCGACCACTGGAAGACATCCAGATTTGGGTTTTGTCTTCTCCATAGAATGGGAAATCGAAACCAATCTCAAAGGGTCCCGTTGACATATTGTAAGTTAAATTAACCTGGGTGGCATCTCTGTTATTTTGGAGATCAACCCACTCGAAATCGGGACAAAGATCTTCTTCGCTGTCAACGAAATAATAACCATAACCGTCAGGTCCGCCCATTCGGTCAAGTTCATCTTGTCCCAAGTTGCGATAGTAATCATCTTCCATAGCAGCAGCTTCTTCGGGAGTCAAACTATTGAAATCTACCCCTGAAAAAATCTCGCCATCGTACACCGGGTGATCAACACCAAAGCCTGTCGATGTAAATATAAACAATACGCACAGAATTAGAAGCAAATTTAACTTCTTCATCGTGTCCTCCTTCTTAAATCAAGTAAATAGAAATTTAAAAATGAATACTTCTTTTTAAACTCTAATCTTTCGTAACTGTATAGTTTACTTTCAAGAATCGAAAATTTGTCATTCTGAATCGGTCAGCAGACTGATTCAGAATGACATCAAACTATACACTTACATTTATTTTACATACATCAGCTTCTGAATTTGATTGAAGCCGGTGCTTGATGTAACACGCATGAAATACAATCCCGAGGGATAGCTGGTAGCGTTCCAGTGCATCTTATGATAACCGGGCTGCAACTTTCCATCCTGAAGCAATGCTACGCGGCGGCCAAGAACATTCACGATCTCAGCTTTCACACCAGCAAGCTTAGGTACGGCTACAACTACATTTACCATCGGGTTGAAAGGATTCGGATAAGCGGCTGCAATATCCCATTCTACTGGAATACCATCGAATTCACGAATTGCGACGCCATTCAAATTCCACTCTACAGCAAGAACGTTAGAAGGATCGGTTTCGCCTTCTTCAAAGACTGCCGTTACGGAATATTCCCAGGAGTATAGACCATCGCCACCCATGGGAACTTCAATATGATCAGAATATGTCATCTCAGCGGTACGGACAAGTTCTTCACCGTCACGATAAACGACGAATTCGATGAATTCATCAAGTTCGTTGTTGTCAGGACCGATAAGGGCTTGTTCGCCGGTTTCGTAGATAACCAAAGCACGAACGAAGTATGCGCCATCATCCTCAAACCAGCCTCTGTCTGTACCTCTGTAGCTGCGACCTTCATCACTTTCAGTGTCATGACCTAACATGACAGTTTCAAAATCGCTGCCAAAAGCAATGACCCACTCTTCGCCTGCACGGAAGAACAGATTTTCAGCGGTGATGTCCAAAGAAGTCCAGGCTTCATCCTCAGCAACTACGCCGGGGTACATCATGCCTTCGTCTTCAGGTGCGCCTGCGCCATCATCCCAACCATAAATTCCAGCGGTGAAAGTATTTTCGCCTTCATTCAGGATTGTATAATAACGGAGTTCCAGAAGCTGACCGCCCCTGTTTTCATCAGCAGTGAACTGAACACCATAAACCGTTCCGACTTCAGCGATTGCTTCTTCAGGATCGTCATCATCGTAACAAAGTTCTTCTGCTTCTGGTTCAGGGGGTGCTTCATGGGACCATTCCAGATCCACATCAGCAAACCACTCTTCTGGTATTTCGCTTTCTTCGTTTACAGTAATTGCACCTACGAGTTCTTCAGGTGCATATACCGGGGTAGTCCAAATGTCACTCTGCATCGAGGGAACGATACGGACATGACCTTCGAATATACTTACAACACCTTCAAGGTGCAGCCATTCGCCTTCTTCATAAAGACGTAGATTGATGCAGGTGTTTTCCCAGATACGTACTTCGACCTGTCCGGAACCATCATTCATTTGAAGTGAATAGCTTCCATCTTCAACAGGATCCTGCTGCAATTGAGTCAGCATTCCGACCCAGGCACCTTCCATGTCGTCCATATCGCGCAATTCGCCGGTAGTACCCCACATGGCTTCAGGCACATCATTATCAACTGAAATGACTTCGTATTCCCAGTCAACAAGTTTCCTCATACCACTGATTTCATCAATACTACCACGGAGCCAAAGCGAATCACCACGGTTAAATTCTACTTCCATTGGCGCATCATTATATATCATCAATCCATATCCGGATTCATCCTGAACATAGAATTCACACCACTCAGAAGTGGTCGAGTTAGAAGGTTGCGTAACTATACCTGTTGCAATGGTAAAGTCGCCAACTTCCAAATTCATCTGGATCTCTTCCATGGTATTTTCTGCGATGACGACCATCTCGATATCCTGCTCGCCGCCTTCGTCACCAACTTCGACACCTTCAACCCACATGTGCCAGTAAGCTGGATGCCAGATCTCAAGATCAAATTCACCGGGATAGATAGGAGCTGAATACATGCCTTCTTCATCCGTGATAACGGTATAAAGCTGGTCATCCATCTCAGTTTCCCAGGTTCTTACATAAGCGCCAGCAATCGGATCACCGGTTTCAGAATCAGTAACCTGACCGGTTAACTGCATAGCTTGAATCGGGAATGCCACATCATCGATCGCAGGACCATAGTAACTAGACGAATAGCATCTCTGCTCGATCCTGAACATCACTTCCTCACCGACGTAATCAGTCAGATCAAAGTGAGCATATTGAAATTGCTGATAGAGATATCCACCAAAGTAGCCTTGTCCCGCATCCCACTGATTATAAGTAGAATACGATCCGTCGTATGGATAACCGCCGTCAGGAACTATCTGCTCCCAGGAATCACCGAAATCGGTAGATATCTGGGCTTGATGACCGCCGTAGTAGTAATAATCATACATGCTGAACCAGTAACTAAAATAAGCACCGGCTTCAGGCAGGAGATAACTGTCTCCGGATGTCATGGTCTGACCGTTTGGAGCTAAATATGGACCGGTTCTATCGTCAGTGTCCGTAACCCAGACATAATCGCCGGAATGTGGGGGACCGTAATAGTAATAGAGTGCGCCAACACCTTCTCCACCACTCCATTCCCATTCGCCGGTTCCAACCCAGCCACCATCATCGTCTTCAAAGTCGCAGGAATACATCTCGAACCAGAACGGAAGTTGTGTCATTTCAATATTGACTTCGTTTTCACCTTCCTCAAGTATTACAGATCCTGAATAAGTATTATAGCCTTCTGCACCTGAGGCGACAACAGACATAGGTGTACCTTCACGAGCGTCAGTACAGTCAAAACTGAATTCACCGTCTTCATCGGTTTCAGCAAATCCACCGGCAATTTCAACCATGACGCCTGCGAGCGGCAAACCATTCATCGCATTTGTTACGGTACCATTAACCGCAACACCTTCCAGGAGAGCAGGTTGCGCAAAAACAATAACCCATTCTTCCTCAGGGGGTTCATTATCCTGGCTATTGAAGCCATACGACAGACCGACTGTTCCTGAACTATTTTCGATACCAATAGTACAGGTTGCGCGGCGTAAACTAACACCAAGGTGGTTGTATTGGAGACGGATTTCGCCGTCACCGAAAAGAATCACCTCATAGGATACCGACGTGTTAATATTATTGCCGCCTCCTAAAGTAGTCAGGCCGTTAACTTCAAAAACAAAGGCATCTCGTCCGTCTTCCCACTCTATCGTTTCGTAATAAACAAAAGTACCTCCATAACCGCCATGCATGTCGTCCCACCAGGGCATAATTAAGTCGTTTGGTGCGTTTGTACTTGGCGCATTAACATTGGAATATGCAGTCATGCTTGCTGAATTAAATCCAAATAGACCGTTGGAAGTTCCATAGCAAGTAGTTTTATCTACTCCATAAAACGAGAAATCAAAACCTATATCCAATGGACCGCTAGCGGTGTCATCACCCCATCCAGTTATTTGAGTTGCATCTTCGCTGTTTGCCAGATCAATCCATTCGTAGTCAGGGCAGCCATCTTCCTCGGAATCATAGAAAATATAACCGGCATCGTCAGGACCACCGGTTCTATCAAGTTCACCGTGTGATTCATAATACTGCCTGGTGTAAATTTCCATCATTTTTTCGGATTCAGCCTTCATTTCAGATGTGATCTCCTCTCCATTTGCAATAGCTCTTTCAACCTTTTCTAAAATTTCCGGGTTGTAGATTTCCTTTGCAAAACCAGTTAAAGAGAAGAGCATCAGTACACATACGGTTAATGCTATAGTAGCATTTTTCATCGTAAACTCCTTAGTTTTCTAACAAAAAATAAATGTAAAAAATTGAACACAGATCCTTCAAACAGGGTAATTCCGTGCAAATGATAGATTATCTGTATGCAAGTCAATAGCGAGTGAGTCTGGTGTGTAGTCAAAAAAATGGTGCGAAACTGTTTAAGGATTATTTAGTCTCAATAAAGCCAATTTCCTCCCGGGTTATACCCTGTTCGTTATAATCAAATCTACTTTAAACTTAAAAACCGAAGCCAGTATTCTTAGCTATTGAATATGTATTATCAATTCCACAATTGGAGAACGTGAAACCTTGAATTAAACAATGTACGAAAAACTTTTGTAGAAAATGAACTTATCAGAGCATTCATCAGTAAAAAATATTTCAAAATGAAACATAAATGCAAGTGTATTTAAAAGGAATCGAGAAATCACGAGTATCATCTTTATAATCATGCGCTTACGCATAAGTTGTTGTTAATTAGCAGGTTTTCTTTAGAATACAATTTATTTAATTTATTGATTATTAACAATATATCAATTATCCACTACAAAGAAGATTTAAAAAATATATGTAGATTTCTATCAAATGCCTCTAATAAGCAGGGTGTACTTAAATCAACCCTCATCTGCTTACATTGTAATTTATGCTTATTTCACTTGAGAATCATCATGAAATCATTATTTAGCAGAGCTTTTCCCGGAATCGCAGTTACCTTGAAATCGCAAAGAGAAAATAATAAATCAGCGCAGAAAAATTCTTCTCAGCACTTGAAGAACTCTCTCACTTGCAATATATTCTCACATTCATAGCTGAAAGGGAACAGCAGTTGAAAAAGATGCATATTACTTTTCGAAGTCTTTTAATCATTTCAATGATGTTAGTGGCATTCAGTTCATACGCCGATCAGTATAAAGATCGTTATAATGATGGAGTGGCGTTTTATAAATCCGGAAAGTACAATTCTGCCATACGACATTTCAGGAGTATGTTAAAAACTTCAAGAGATCACGATCTCTCTGACAACTGTCAATTCTGGATTGGTGAATGCTATTACACGATGAAAAAATATGAGCAGGCTCTGATTGAATTCGACAGAACAATCTCTTTTCCGTTTTCAAATAAAATCGAAGATGCGATGTTCAAAATTGCGCTCTGTCATGAGAAACTGGAAGAACCTCAATTAGCTCTCGATATGTATCAGCGTTTCCTGTCCAATTTCCCTGCCAGCCAGCATACGAAATTTATAATGAAAAGAATCACTGAACTTGGATCAACACAATAAAACAAAAAATCTGATGATTGAATATTTTTATTTTGCCCCTAAGGGGCGTTTTCTCTCTTATCTAAATATTCTTTTTTATTGCTTCATCGGGATTCTCTCATTCCTGGTAATTTCTGCAGCTTCTTTACATGCTCAGGATAATAATCTTACCGGTTCCGGGCTTCGCTGGCCTATCGATGAGACACGGATTTTCACCAGTACTTTCGCTGAACACCGTCCGAGCCGGTTCCATGCCGGCATAGACATAAGCACTCGCGGCAATACCGGATTCCCATGTTATGCTGTTGCAGACGGTTCCATTATCAGGATGAGAGCAAATTTCAATGGTTATGGAAAGGTGCTCTACCTGCAACTGGATGACGGCAGGATTGCTACATATGCACATTTATCCCGATTTACCGACATTCTCGAAGATGAATTAATGCGTTTACAGGATATAGCAGGCTGGTATGAGGTGGAGGAATTCTATGAGAAGGGTGTGTTCAGTTTCCGGCAGGGAGATATTATTGCATATTCCGGCGATACCGGCGCTGGACCTCCTCATCTTCATTTTGAGATGAGGAAGAATATGCATCTGGTTTATGATCCTGTCCTTGATGGTTTTTACACCGATGACCCACTCACCCCGATAATATCGCAATTATCATTACGACCACTCGATGAAAATAGCGAAATAGAGGGAGATATCCTGCCGGTTATTCGGACTCCTTACCATGGACGCTGCAGATCCGTCAGTTTTTTTGGACGAGTCGGAGTTGCTATCAAAGCGCATGACCGCCAGGAGGGTTCTTGGTACAAACTTGGTCTGAGACGAATCGAGCTTCGGATTGATGGAATCCTTAGTCATGCTACACATCCAGATAGTTTTGACTACGTTGACAATCATAAGGCGAGGCTTGAATTCGATTTCGAACTCGAGCGAGATGGTAGAAAAGGATTTTCAAGGCTTTACAGCTACGGTCCAAACAGTCTGCCATTCTATGATAAGAATTTGAATGGTGGCATTCTCGACTCAAAAAAGTTAGGCGCCGGCGATCATCTGATTGAAGTTATCGTATTCGATTATGCGGGAAACACGGCATCGGCTTCATGGTCTATAAAAGCTTTGAGCGAACCATCCCTCCCCCCACCAGCTACCCCAAAATTACTTACAAAACCGGATTCAGCCAGCAGTTTTTTAAATTCCGAGTCTAAGGAATTTGATACCAGGATTATTGGAAAAATAATACGTGTGAGCATCCAGGGGCTTCCTGCTTCCGTTTTTTCTGTTAAGACTTACCTCGAATCAACAAATCGCACCTACCTGCCAACCGTAAAACGAAATGGTTCATTCCTTGCGAGACTTATTCTGCCTGGTGATGTCGAAGGAATGGTCAATATCATAACCGAAGCGATCTACGATTCGACCGTTTCGGTAATCGGACGGCAAGACCTTTTTGTTAAGTCATTTTCCAAAAATGAGAGAAGAAGATGGAAATCGCCTGACAATATTTTTGAAATTGAAATTGAACCTCAGGATTTGTGGTTTGACCTGCTTGCCGGAATGAAGGTGTTACCGAGGGAAGAAAATACAATTACAAAGGTATATAGTCTTGTTCCCGGAGATTTTCCTTTTGCCAAGGCTTTCAAATTATCCTTTTACAACAATTCAACCGTGTGGGACAGTCAGGCAGTAGTTGTATATCGAGGCATAGATTCAGATGGAGACTGGATATACCTGGGTAATAATTTCGACGATACTGAAAGAACAATCTGGTCACATGCGCTCTCTTTTGAAGAATTTGCTGTAGCTATCGACACTATCCCACCAACACTTACTGCTCCCAGTTTGAGAGATAGAGCAGTTGTAAAGAAAAGCCGTCCTACATTATCGGTAAAAGTGAAAGACGAACTTAGTGGACTGAATATTCGCGAATGCTCCCTGACACTCGATGGTAAAACAGTAATCTGGGTATATGATCCCGACAAGGATACCATTTCATATACTCCCTGGCATGATCTTGCAAAAGGCGAGCATATTTGGGAGATAAAGGTTCAGGATAATTCCGGGAACAGCACTCTCCTGAAAAGAACATTCAACAAAACCTGATGATAATATACTGAATCCGGTAATTTCATTGCACATTCGCATCTTGCATAATATATTCATATTTTTGCCAAATAGTTCAGGTAAGTAAAGAATTTACCGGAAAAGTGCATAATAATGTCTCGTATTACAGAAAAATGGCGTGAGATAAAAGATGAGATGATTCATCTGATGCAGTCGTTGCTTGAGGCACATCTACACCGTGTCTTCGGTATCCTGCTTGCATTGATGCTGCTGGGTGCGGTGCTGCTCTGGTTTATTGAGGGGCATGACACTTTTCCCACACCGTTTGACGCTCTTTGGTGGTCGCTTGTAACTATTACAACGGTAGGCTATGGCGATATATCACCTGAACACTTTCCCGGCAAATTAACAGCAATGTTGATTATTCTTGCCGGAGTGGCATTAGTGAGTATGTTTACCGCAACGGTATCCTCCGTATTTGTTGCATCCAAAATTAAGGAGGGCAGAGGTTTGCAGGAAGTATTTTATCAGAATCATATAGTTATTTTGGGCTGGTATCCGGGCGCTGAAAGGCTATTGGAAGCATTGAGTATCCTTTCAGGCGGTAAAATTCGTCTGGCGCTGGTTAATGATCTTCCACCGGCATCGCTCGAAACAGTTCTGGAACATTTTAAAGACCTGAAACCAAAGTTCGTCAGGGGAGATTTCAGTAGCGATACCATCTTGAAAAAGGCTGGTGTCGCAAAAGCGGATTCTGTAATCATTTTGCCTGATACGCAAAATGCCGCTACTGCCGCACAGGTCGATCAAAGAACTATTTTAGCAGCGTTGACTATCAAAGATATCAACCAGAAAATCCAGGTACATGCTCATGCTCTTGAATCGGAATCTATTCCGCATATGAGACGCGGAGGCGTGGATCGTGTAGTTCTTCGCGATGCTTATGCAGGCTACTTCCTTGCATGTCACGCGCTTGTACCGGGAGTGCCCGAGGTATTGGATGAGCTGCTGACATTGCAAAAAGGAAATCAAATAGACAGAATTCCTATCCCAAAAACTCTGACCGGTAAGAAGGTCGAGGAAGTCAGGGATTGGGTACAAAATGACCTGAATGGAATCCTGATCGGGCTGGTAGTACAGGAGAAAGTTATTGACGTATCGGATATTCTTTCAGATGATCTGTCTTCTATTGACGCATTTATTAAGAGGAAATTCGAAGAGGCTGGACGAAGCGCTGAAGAACTTGCAACGACAAGAATTCAAATAAATCCTGATCCGGAACGAGAAGTAGCTCCAAATGAACTCGCTGTTATAATTCATAAAACTGAACAAGCAGCATAGGAGAGAGATAATAATGGCACAGAAAGAATTAGTAGATGTAGAAGTGCTTGCCTCTTTCCCGATTTTCAAAGATATGAGTCGCATGCAGTTGGCTAAAATCGAGAAAATTATCAGGCTGGAGAATTATTCAGCAGGGCAGACAGTCTGGGAGGAAGGCGACTCAGGTCAGGATTTCTTTCTCCTGATCAAAGGCACTGTGGATATTACTCAGAAACTCACCCTGTTTACTTCAGAAGATGAGGTGCAATCCCGTGACAAAAGCCTGATCAGCCTTACTTCCGAAATGAAACCTGTTATCGGTGAAATAGCACTATGTGCAAATTGCCCTCGCTCAGCAGCTGTAATTGCCGATACAGACGTAGTATTGGCTTATATCAGTCCAAATGATCTTGAAGATATTATGTCAAGTGATCCAAGCATAGGCTTTCTGTTATTCAGGAATATCTCCACCACCCTCGCCCAAAGACTAATCTCCGCCAATCAAAATGTATTGAAACTCACAACTGCATTCAGCCTGGCGTTGCAGCGAGGGACTTAAGCTTAATGAAAAATCAAAATAGATGAAACCTCATAGCTCAAAATGATGGATAATATCTATTTTTCTCAGGATGTAATATTTTGTATGATGCTCCCATTAACTTGTTGATATACTAAAGAATATAAATATCTTCATTTAACATTATTTAACCACCCTTCAGGTTCTTCTATATGAGATGGTCAATACTAATAGCAGTACTCTCAATCATCCTTTTTACCAACCCTACCTCCCTCGCAGCCGGCAACTATGCGCTCAGAATATTCGATGAAGATGAAGTTCCTAATATTGGTGATCCGCTGGGAATAATGCAGGACAGCAGAGGATTTATCTGGTTCTGGGGATCACGAGGCGCTGTCTCTTATGATGGAAACAGGTTTATTCGTCTTAACGAAGATAATGGTTTGCTTGATAATTATTGTTACACAATCAGGGAGCTACCCGGCAAAGGGATGCTAATTTGCACCTATAAAGGAGTGGTATTTTTTGATTTTTCAACTGGGGACATTTCAACATTATTAGATACGCGAAATATACCAATTCGTGACGTAGAAGTTTATGATAATTGTTTTTTTCTTGCTGGTGATGCCGGTTTACTTTGTTTTTTTGAAGGTAAGTTCCATATTGTGGATTTGAAAGATCCTGAATATCCACACTGGAAACCAGGAGTAGTACAGAAAATAGCTATTGATAATGAAGAAGCTACACTCTGGGCATCATCTGAAATACTGGGAATTCATAAGCTCCATATCCCTTACCTGTTAAAACTGTTAAAACGAAAAGATGATGATAATTCTGTGACAGACAACGAAATATCTATTCTCAATATTCCTGGCAGGAGACTGGATATATTTGAAACAGATATAGATTATTATGATATAAATAACAAAGATGAACGC
>Ga0075120_10002454_pt1 | contig 13376 bp, 12 predicted proteins | sample AntAceMetag02UKL_FD_69792 | JGI IMG/M metagenome (GOLD analysis project Ga0075120, IMG submission 69792) | Saline lake microbial communities from Ace Lake, Antarctica - Antarctic Ace Lake Metagenome 02UKL | ecosystem: Environmental > Aquatic > Non-marine Saline and Alkaline > Saline | place... | reverse complement strand
CCCTCCCGGTACTCTTTACGCCAACGCGAAAGCATAAATGGATGAATGTCCAGCGCCTCTGCCACGTCCTGCACCTGAACGCCAGGCAAATAGCTGAGCTTGACGGCAGTGGCCTTAAATGTATTTCCGTATGCGCGAATTTTTCTTGGTCCGATCATCTTTGCCATTATGCACCTCCGTTAGGTCGGGGTGTCTACAATATCGGGGGAACTGTCGCGTCCGGTGCAGCAGATTGTTAGGCTTTAATTCCAATAGACTTCCATCATCGATACTATCTTATCGTTTTTTTTTCTGTTCCCATTTCAATTTTCTTTCTGCTCGCTCTTCCTTGCGGAGCTCGCTTTGTAATGCCTTAAACTTAGGGATTTTATTGTTACCAACCATAAATGACAAAATTCCAGTAGCCACAAAAGCCTCCACCATAACTTTCGAATACTCTTCCTTCCATGGAGCCAGTTTGTACGTCAATTTATTCTGCCATATGTTCTTTTCATAACTTCTCCAAGTTGGATGCATAAAATCCCTGTCATTTCTCCAAGGAACATATCCTTTCTTGTAAATGACCATTTCTGGTGGATCAACAAACGGAGTATCGACCCCGGAAAGGAAGAACATTCCCTCTTCATTGGTCTCAGTCTCCACTATCTTATAGAGTGTATGGTTGGTACCGAGACCAAGCTTCCCATGGGTTTTCGTCCATTGAGCCAATACCACGGCACCTTCAAGAGGATTACCGGTAACCCCGTCTGCAACTTTGCCACTGATGTCTGTGTAACAACCTGAGCATAGCAGAACAAACGTTAACAGGATTGTCGTGTGCAAAGTTTTCACAATAAACATTTCCGTTGAATGATTTGAGTATTTATTAGCCTAACGTTACGGATGAGGGGCGCGGCGCGATTTTTGCCGCGTCCCTCTCTAGCCGATTGTTATACGCTTACGTAAAAATCGTTTTCTATACGATGTAGGAAACTTTGAAATTCATCATATGTAAAAAATAATTCTTGTTTGTCATTTTTGAAATTGTATCCATTCTCATCAATTGAAAAGCTATGATGAGCTATTGCATCACGAATTATTTTTATTTTTTCAACGTCTCCTGCTAACTCCTTTTTCAAATTCTTATATGTTTCTTTCATTAAAAGCAATGGAAGAAGCCGGACAATTCCGAAATATTGATTCAGTAAAACCGGTTCAGTCTTAAATTTTTCTTTGAATTTATTTTTTATCTCCTTTAGGGAAATTTGATCTGATTCATTGTCAAATATATTTAACAAGTATTCGATGTATTTCAGGTGGGCATTTATCTGTAAAATTTCATTTCTGCTGGTCATGGTATTTTTGTTCTGCATATAACGTTATGCCTTCGTTCTGAGTATTCTCCAAATGTTAGGTTCTATTTCAATTTTTCTGAGAGAGTTTAATTTGGGGATTTTATTTTTAACTTTTTCAATAAAATTGTTTCTCGACAGTGCACCAATATAGCCCGAAATTTTACTATTTAAAGAATCAAGGCCATCTAGGGTTAAGCGATTCTGTTTCACAAGATGTGTTCTAATATCTTGGAGGCTCATTGGCCCATTTGTTTTGATAATCTCATATATTTCTTCGTAGGTTATTTCTTCCATTTTTGACTTTACCTTGACGTATAACGTTCGAAATAAGGGGCTGATAGGCCGCAGGCCTAGCAGTCCCGCTTGATTTAGTGGTTATACGTTTTGTATTTCATTCATCTTAAAATCTGCATCAATAAAATCACTCCAATTGGGATGCAATAAAGTCCGTTTACAATGATGCCAGCCCATGAATGCTTTGTATTATTTAATATTTTCAATCCAATAAGTCCGGACAATAACCCAACACTGGTAAATGCTGCACCAGTGAGAATTATTAATAATGATTCAAAGGCACCAGGTTTGAAAATATTATGCGGGTTTGGGTTTTTGACTGAATAAAATAGATTTAAATAAGTTAATCCGACGAGACTAACCAACCAGACGGTAACGCCTAATTTCAAGCTATATGATGGTAATTTGTTTTTCATCTTTTGACGTATAACGTTTGAAATAACCGGCAGGTTGAAGCGTCTTGCGCTTTAACCTGTCCGGTTCATTGAATAGTTAGGCAAAGCATGGCCTTGGTTTATCAGTTCTTGTGAATTTTATTTCCGCGTTTTTCCAGCTTTTCCTTGAGTTCTCTCAGCCTTACGACAGCTTCAGGATTTTCGGGTACTAGTTTGATAAATTTTTCAAAATCGGCAAGCGCTCGCACCGGATCGCCTTTGTTGTCGTAAGCCGCACTACGACCCGCGTATGCAAGGGGATGGAACCCGGGCCAATCCTTTGCCTTAATAACCTTTGTAAAATCCTCTATTGCTTTGTCATAATTTCCGATATTCGTATAGGTAAGGGCGCGGTTGTTATATGTACGGACAAGTTGGCCTTCATAAAGACGAATCTGTCTTTGATCATTTTTTTGTATGAGCGGGATTATTCTTATCGCTTCGGTGAAATCTGCAATTGCACGAGCATGTTGACCTTTGAGATTCCATAAGACACCGCGCATATGATAGGCGCGAACATGTTTCGGATTCGCCGTAATGGCCTTAGTAAAATCCGCTAAAGCCCTTTCATACTTTTCCTTGCTATTCCAGCAAGTTGCGCGAGTGTAATATATTGTCGCCAGTGAAGTGCCTGAAAAATCACCAGAGTCTATTGCCTTAGTAAAAAAACTTATAGCGTTGTCTAAATGTCCCTGCCCCAAAAATTTCAAACCCGATTGAAGGTCATCTATCCCACCTGCCCAGCACGGCAGAGCTACAAGCACCAAAAAAAACCAAACAAGTCCCACAGACCTAAACAGCATCATTGTATCATGGCCTCCAGTAAGCATTTTATTGAATTGCCTATCCTCTTGCCTTATCATAGCTATAATTCTCCTATCCTCGATAATAGGCCAACATCGTCTTCCTTAAGTAAAACTACAGCAACGTTAGGCCTGACTCTCAATATTTGCAATTATCATATTAAGAAACTTCTTGTCTAAAAATGGCGAACCAAAGGTCGGGCATGCTTTTATATTTTTTAGTTTATTATCATGTAAATGATCTGGCCCATACGGTAGTAAATGATGAGCAGCAGTATCGACTCTGAACTTTTCTTCGCCGTTCAGGGTAAACACATAGGCAAAATTGTTCATGTCTTTGTACCTAAAAATTATTTTTAGGCCTGATTTTCTGACCCCAACAATCTCGAAACCACCATCCTTTTCCTTCTCGTAAAGATTTTTAATTTGAAGATCATTTTTTAAAAAGGTGGTGGCTTGGCGTTGCAATTCATTTATCGTAAGGGTTTCTGTGATAGGTGGTTTTTTGAGTGAAAATATTTTTTTTATTAAATCGTCAAATATTTTGGCACTATGCTTTTGATCACCACAAAAATCGCATACGCTAAAATACATACCAATTATCCATTCCCGTAATGGTATCTCTTGTGAAATAACCCCAGTCGCATCCGATGGGCAAAAACTGCATTTTTCAGAAATATTGCTCAATACAAAATCGATTCCGAGTTGCTCGATTTTGTCATTAATCATTTTATTGGTTGAATCAATTGCACTTTTAATTTCTGGTTTCATATTACGAGCCTAACAATTAATATACGAACTTCTCTTTTGCTAGATTTAGCCATGTGGCTTTGGAGAAAGAATATATGTGAAGAATATAGAAGTCAATTAATTTTATGTTGCAATTTCGTATAATATGTTTAATTTAGATGTTATACGAACTTCGTAAAATCTGGGTTTTTTGACAAAAAGGGGGGGCTATGCGGCATCGGGAGATTTTGCCTGAGTTTCAGGGGTATCTGCGCAAGCGGGCCATTGTTCCGGAAAAGAACATTCCCTTCTATGCTTGGTGGGCAAGCAGGTTTCTGGCTTTTGGCAATAAAAACGAGAACCTGCCGCTGGATATAAGGATTGAACATTTCCTGAAGGAAATACAAAATAATAAGCGGCTTGCTGACTGGCAATTGCGGCAGGCCGAAGAAGCTGTGCGGTTGTATGCCACCCAGTTTCAGGCCGGCAATGCTGCATCCCTTTCTCCGAACACGGTTCCCGAAAAAGCAGACCCCGCCACTCATGATCCGGCGATTGTGCTTGCAAAGATGCGTGAGCTCATCCGGCTCAAGCATTTTGCCTTAAGCACCGAGCGAACCTATCTTGAATGGGCGCGGAGGTTTTTTGCATTCATATCTCAACGGGGGAGCAGTGCTTGGTGTGCCGAAGATGTGCGGGACTTTTTGAGCTATCTTGCCGTGAGCCGAAACGTTTCATCTTCAACACAGAATCAGGCCTTTAATGCTCTGCTGTTTTTATTCAGGGAGATTCTTAAGGTTGATATGAAGGGCCTTGATTCAACCATCAGGGCTAAACGCGGTCCCAGGCTGCCTACGGTTTTGAGTGTTGCAGAGGTGCAGGAACTTTTTGAGCAGATGACTGGCAAGCCCCTGCTGATGACCCGCATTCTTTACGGGGCCGGCCTTCGGCTTATGGAGCTTGCCCGGCTGCGCGTGCAGGACATTGATTTCGACGGCGGCATGATTTTCGTGCGCAGCGGAAAAGGCGATAAGGACCGCACTACCATACTGCCGCAGGCTGTCAGGGATGATTTGCAAAAACACCTTGTGCAGGTAAAAGAAATGCACGTTCAGGACCTTGCTGCCGGACATGGGGAAGTATACCTGCCCGGCGCGCTTGCGCGTAAGTATCCGAATGCCGACAGGAAATGGGGCTGGCAGTATGTGTTCCCTTCGGGGCGTCTTTCGGTTGATCCGCGAACGGGCGCGGTGCGGCGGCACCACATGAGCGATAAGTCGATACAGAATGCCATGCGGGCAGCGGTCAGGAAGGCTGGTATTGTCAAACACGCAACCGTGCATACGCTGCGACACAGCTTTGCTACGCACTTGCTCATGAATGGTGTTAACATACGGGAAGTACAGGATTTGCTTGGGCACAAGCATGTGGAAACGACAATGATCTATACCCATGTCATGCGCGACATGACGAAGGCCCCAAAAAGTCCGCTCGATCTGCTGGATTTTAAAGAATCAAAGACGAAACTGTAAACGGATAATTAAATAAAAAAAAGGCGACCGTCCGGCCGCCCTTGTGTATTGAATGTTGAAATTTGATTTTTTATTCCCAACTCCGAACTAACTTCTCTTACACCTTTTTTGCCTTCAGCCTTTTCAGTAACTCATCGTAGCCGGCGTTTGCAATAATTTCATTGAATTGCGCACGGTAATTTCTGAGCAGGCTGATGCCCTCAATCGCAATATCAGTTACTTTCCATGTTCCGTCAATGGTCTCCATGCGGTATAAAACCGGAATTATCTTTGACTGGTCGATCAGCACACCGGTTGTGACAAGTGTGTAGGCTTTGGTCGCACGTTCGCCGTGATAGGCGATGCTTTGATTCGAAAAAGAGGTGTTGCCGGTCAGATAGCCGTCAATGCGTCCAAGGTAGGTGTTTATTAAAAGGTCGCTGAAAAGCAGAATAAATTCATCTTGTTCTGCTTTTGTGCGTTTTTTCCAGTGTCTGCCGAGTGCACGTTCGCAAAAGGTGCGCTCAGCAAAAAGCTGCCGGAAGAGGGCCTGGACTTTTTGCATGCGCTGGGCCTTGTGCTGCTCCTGTCGCAGTGTCGGGTCAAGCAGGACGTTCAGGATGTCATTAAGCGTTGTTTTAAGCTGTTGGGTAGCTCCTTGCTGCGGTTCTTCTGTTTGGGCTGCTGCGGATGCCGGTAGCAAAACCAGACTGAACAATATCGCCATGATAATCTTTGATGAGTTGGCTCGCATGATGGTATCCTTTTTTTTATGGTGGAGTTAGATGGCGGTGCCATGATTAGTTTTAAACGGTTTGATGAGATACAGCAGCTTCGGCATCAGAGTCAGTACCGACATCAAGGCGATAAACATAGCCAGACCGGTGAAAATGCCGAAATAAATCGTCGGAATAAAATTTGAGAGCATCAGGATCGAGAAGCCGAAAATAATGGTGACCGAAGAGTTGAAAATGGCTTTGCCAACGCTTGCGTGACAGCGTGCCATGGCTGCATCGTAGTCGCCTGATTTGTAAAATTCGTCTCTGAACCGGTAGATATAGTGGATGCTGTTGTCGATGGCGATACCCATGGTGATTGAAGCGATGGTGATCGTCATGAAGTCAAGCGGAATACCGCATAGGCCCATAATACCCAGTACGATGCAGATGGCCAGTGCATTGGGAACCGAGGCGATGAACGCCAGCATTGCTGAGCGGAACAGCACGAGCAGCATAACGAATATGCCGACCAGGACAATACCGATGGTAAGTATCTGTGAGCGGAACAGGCTTTGCAGCATGTTGTTGTAGAGTACCATCAGGCCCGTTACCGTGAAGGCTTCAGCCTTCAGGCCGAGTTTTCCGGTCAGGTCGCTGTTAATGCGTTTCAGCAGTTCATTGCGGCGCAGATCAGGCATTGAGTCGACGATGCGCATGGTTATGCGGGCCTCGTTGTGATCAATGTTCACATAGGGATCAAGCATTTTGGATTTAAAAGGTTCGGGTACGTTGCGGGCCAGAACACCAAGTTCGACCCCGTCAAACGGCTGGCCCTTGTTGAGGTCTTCAATTATGCGTACCAGCGCCGCAAGAGACAGTACCTGGCCAATTTCAGGCTGTGCGTCGAAGTAGTCGTGAACTTTTTTGATCTGCTCGATTTTAAAGGGTGTATACCAGTAATCGTCAGGGTTGTAGTCTCCGGCCCAGCCAAATCCGTCATCCCATTCATCTTCTTCCTCAGGAGTTTCATCAGTCTTGAAATGGAGGATAACGTCCAGCGGAGTGGTGCCTCCCAGCTTCTTGTCGATCAGCTTGAGCCCCCGGCAGATTTCCGTATCATTTTTAAAGTAGTTCACAAAACTGTTTTCAACCTCCAGTCGGTTGATGCCCCAGGCGCTTACCACTGCCAGCACGACTGCGATGGCCAGCACGAGGTTGCCGTAATCGCGGGGAATGCGAGCCAGAAAGGAGGTGATAATTGACTGGAATCCATCAATACGATGGCTTGGGGCCCGGGGCATAAGCAACAGCAGGCTTGGTATTAGTAAAAATGAGATCAAAAAGGTGAGTGCCAGGCCAATGGTCATCATCCATCCGAAGTCAATGACCGGCCTGATGCCGCTGAAGACCAGCGAGCAAAATGCGAAGATCGTGGTCAGGGCTGCGTACAGGCAGGGCATGACAATGGTGCGCACGGTGGTGATGATTACGTCCCGATGGGAAGCGTCCGGCATTTCAGTACACATCTGCCGGTAACGAACCGCCAGATGAATATTCATCTCCATCGTCAGGATAAGCATCAGGGAAATGAAATTTGATGAGATTACCGTCACCTTCCACTGGACGAATCCCAGAATGCCCATCATCATGGTAACTGTATATATGCAGCACAGCAGGGGTAGAACGACCCAGCGTAGTTGTCTAAAAATGATGAACAGGGTCACGACGATGAACACGAACACACCCAGCCCGAAGGTAACAAGATCGCTTCTAATAAAGGTAAGCATGTCGTCGGCAATCATGGGCACGCCGCCAAGCAGCACTGTCGCATGGTCGTTGTAGGGCCTGATAACCGACCTGATGTTATTGATATCCTGCGAGCGGCGGGTGTTGAAGGTGTCGATGGACTGCTGGTATATCTTTTCACAGTCACGCAGGCGCTCTTCATTCTGAGGGCTTAATCCTTCAGAATGTTTTTTGTTGATAAGGGCGACGCGTTGCGCGGTAATTCTGCTCAGGTCCTGATCGGTTACGAGAAAGGCAACCAGAGCCGCTGTGGTTCCGTCTTCACTGATCAGCAGGTTGCTGTAGACGGGGTTTGTCGTAAGTTCTGCGCGTGCTTTCTCACGGTCAATGCCCTTGTCTGTTAGCGATTTGATGCTGTCAGGGGTGATTTCGGTCAGGCGAATATTGCTTGTGCGCAGCAGGGGTACGTCCAGAATGCTGAAGATGGAGTCAACGCTTTTAAGTTCGAGCAGGTCATTGTACAAGCGGCGCAGGGTTTTGAGTGATGCATCTGAGAGCAGGTCCTCTTCAGGTTCGTAGGTAACCATGACGAATTCTTTGACCGCATAGCGGCTGTTGATGTCGCGGAATGTCTTCAGGTCGCGGTCATTCTCTAAAAGCAGCGAATCTGCTGAAGCGTCAAGGCGGAAATCGGGAATATGGAAAGCGAAAAAAGATAGGATCGCAGCGAGCGCGATGAGCGTGCAGATCGGGTGTTTTAAAATTGTTGATTCATACAGGCGGGCTGCAAGGTGTCTCATGGTGTGTGGCTGTTTCCCTGTGTAAGGGTTTGTATTCAGCTTTCGAAATCGTGGATGTGGCGTGTATTGTCGCAAAAAACTATATGCCAGCGTCTTGTTTTTGTCAATCAGATTGAACAGTTGGCGCTTGGACCGCAGTGCCAAGGCTGCGGTGGGCCCCTGTCGAAAGTTCCGGCGCAACGGTTGAAAAAGCATATTTTTTTTATGAAATCTATGGTATAAATTTTTTGAGTTACAGCAAAGGTTTATGTGTGGAAAAGTGATCATTAATTAGGAGAAAGGATCGAATTGACATGAAAATACTCGCATTCATGGGCAGCCCGCGCCTGAGAGGCAAATGTAATCGTCTTACAAAGAAGGCTCTGGAAGGAGCTGCCAGCGCGGGCGCTGAGATTAAAAATTTTGAGCTGATAAAACACAAAATTAAGTACTGCATGGGTTGCGGCAAGTGCTTTTTGAATCATCCCGAACTGACCATCGGAACGTGTCCTCTCAAGGATGATATGCACGCCATCCTTGAGGAATATGTTCAGGCAGACGGCTATATTTTTTCAAGTCCTTCCTACGATGTGTTCTGTACTGCTCTTATCAAGACATTTCTTGAGCGTAAAATTGCTTTTACTTACAAGTCGCCCGAGGCATTTGGTAAAATTCCGGCTCCCCGGCCCGGTATTGCTCATAATTTCATGAAAAAGGCTTCGTTTATTGTGACCGCTAACTGTGAAGACTATCTTGAAGAGGTTATGGGCGGGCCCGTTTACGAGGCTTTTGAGTCACACCTGTTTTTTGAGGAAATCGACACGGTGGAAAAATTGTATTGCGGCGGTGTTGAAAACATGACCGACGAGGAGTTTGAGGTTCGTCTGCAAAAAGCTTTTGATCTTGGCAAAAACCTGGTTGAAACTATCAGGCAGTACCGCGCTGAAAACAGTTAAACGGCAGATGTTTGGCGGTAGCTTGCCGGGCAAGCACTGCGTACTGTATGAGGGCCGATGGTGAGGGTAAAAGCCGCATTTGAAAAAATGCTTCATACGCAGGAACCGGGTTTGTTTGTCAGTCTGGTGCTGTTGCCGTTGTGGCTGTGTTCGGTGCTGTTTTGTATTGTCGCAGCTGCGCGCGCGAAGCTTTACGCCTGTGGTCTGCTCACAAGCCGGCAACTGCCGTGCCGCGTCGTGACTATCGGCAATATCACGGTTGGCGGTACCGGTAAAACGCCGACCGTAAGTCTTGTGGCGCAGGCTTTCGCCGACGCAGGACTCGCCACTGCGGTTTTGAGCCGCGGCTATGGTGGAACATCGCGCGTTCCTCTGATTGTATCCGACCGGGATACAGTGTTAGCTAATGTGCGTCAGGCAGGCGATGAGCCCTTTATGCTTGCGCAGACTTTGAGCGGCATACCTGTCATTACCTCACGAGATCGCTATCGGGGAGGTATGCTGGCCTGTGAGCGCTTTAATCCGCATGTGCTGGTAATGGATGACGGATTTCAGCATCTGCGGCTCAGGCGTGATCTTGACATTGTGCTCATCAATGCGCGCAACCCCTTTGGTTGCGGTGCCCTGTTGCCGCGGGGCATTTTGCGCGAACCTCTGGGCGCTTTGCGCCGGGCTCGTATCATTATTATTACCAAGGTTGATCCACACAGAGATCCCGAGGAACTTCAGTATCGTTTAGCAGCTATCAATCCCGCTGCTAAGATTTTTCTCGCCCGCTTTAAACCTACGGTTCTGCGGCATCCGGTAAGCGGGAAAAACGTCGAATTCGAAGTTGTACGCGGTTGTATGGCAGCGGGGCTGTGCAGCATTGGTGATCCTGGCAATTTTTTCAGCATGCTGGCTGATCTTGGTGTGAGCTACAGCCGCCCGTTGATTTTCCCCGATCATCATCGCTATAGCGCACATGATTATCGTCTGATTGCAGGCCGTGCAGGGAAGGTCGATTACCTGATCACCACGCAAAAAGACATTGCCAAAATGAGTTTTGATATGCTACAAATCCCCAATCTGCTCGTACTCCAGGTTCGGCAGGCCATTGATGAATACGATTGTTTTATGAGGCTTGTTTTCGAGTGTCTGGGACTTCCAGCGCACGATGAGCCACCGGGCGCCTGACGGTGAACTCCGGTTTTTGATGACAACGCTGCCCGGAGTATGATGACCGGATTGGAAGATAAACCCACGCCAGCCTATTCACAGGAGCTTAATCCTCAGCAGCTTGAGGTGGTGACTGCCGGTGATGGCCCCCTGCTGGTTATTGCCGGGGCCGGGAGCGGCAAGACCCGGGCTCTTACCTACCGTGTTGCCTACCTGATTGAATCCGGCATTCAGCCCGGAAACATTATGCTGTTGACCTTTACCAATAAGGCCGCCCGGGAAATGCTTTTTCGGGTTGAAAGTCTGGTGTCGTTTGACATGCGGGCGCTTTGGGGCGGCACATTTCATTCGGTCGGTGCTCGCATTTTGCGTACGCATGCTGAGTTGTCCGGTTTGGATTCCTCCTTTACCATTCTTGACCGCCGGGATGCCGTTGATGTGATGCAGACCTGTCTGGATGAGATGGGCTATACAAAAAAGGAGAGCCTGCTTCCGCAGGGCACTGTGCTTACAAACATGTATAGCCTGGTGCGCAACACGCGTTGTGATGTGGCTGAGATGCTGGAATCGCGCTATCCATATTTTTATGATTACACCGATGAAATCAGCGCAGTCTTTCGAAGTTACCAGCAGCGCAAACAACGTCTTAACGTGTGTGATTTTGACGATTTGCTCTGCTTGTGGCTGGGGCTTTTGGAAGATCAGGATGAGATCCGCCAATACTATGCCGAGAAGTTTCAGCATGTCTTGATAGATGAATACCAGGACACCAACCGCCTGCAATCCGATATCTGCGATCTGCTCGCCGGTGAACACCGCAACATTATGGCTGTGGGCGATGATGCCCAGAGTATTTATTCATTTCGCGGCGCTGATTTTGCAAATATCATGCGGTTCCCTGAACGCTACCCGGATGCCCAGGTCTTCAAGCTTGAATATAACTACCGTTCAAGCCCGGCCATCGTATCGCTGGCTAACCAGAGCATTACGTTCAATCTGAAACAGTTTCCCAAGGAATTGCAGGCCGTGAAGGATGCCGGATCCCATCCCCTTTTGATCAGGCCGTATAGCGAACAGCAGCAGGCTCAGTTTGTGGCAATTCGTATTGAGGAGCTGATGCATGAGGGCACATCACCGGATGAAATTGCCGTGCTGTACCGCGCGCATTACCATTGTATGGAGTTGCAGTTTGAACTGGGCAGACGCGGGATTGCTTTTGATGTGCGTTCCGGTATCCGTTTTTTTGAACAGGCCCATGTCAAGGATTTAGTGGCCTTTTTGAAGCTGCTGGTTAATCCTCTTGATGAGGTTTCCTGGGATCGTATATTGCAGATGCTGCCGGGTATCGGCAAAGTTACCTCCCGTAAACTGATTGCGCTGCTGTGTGCAGGAGAGCCGTTGGCTGACTGCCGCAGCTCCCGGGTTAGCGTTAAGGTGCCCAAGAAGGCCCGTGATTACTGGGAAACGCTGTGTGCGCTCATGGATGTGCTGTGCCAAAGTGGTCGGGACGGGGTCCCGGCTGAAGTCGTGAAAGCACTTTACGATGGCGGGTTCGCTGAATTTATGCGATCACGCTATAGTGATGCGAATGCCCGCGCCGATGATATTGAGCAGCTCATACGTTTTGCCTGGCAGTATGGTACTTTGATCGATTTTTTAACTGAATTGACATTGATGAGCAGTAGTGAGGAGAGTGATGATGCTGGGGCGCGCCCGCGTATTAAACTCACCACCATTCATCAGGCCAAGGGCCTGGAGTGGTCGACCGTGTTTATTATTTGGCTGGTCGAGGGCCGGTTCCCTAATGAGAACAATATTTCATCAGTGGATGAGGAAGAGGAGGAGCGCCGTCTTTTTTATGTTGCCGTGACGCGCGCCAAGGATTCCTTGTACTTGCTTTCCCCTCAGTGGTCCCGTGACCGAAGCGGCTCCAGTGTCAGGATGGACCCCTCACGTTTTTTGCGTGAAATATCTGAAGAGTGTTATGAGAAATACCAAGAAGATTATTATTAGCAGGGTGTTGAAAAAAAACCATTTGCTGAGTTACGCTTATCATGCATCACTGCGGCGTACGGAAAAGTATGCCTCATTTTTTATGATTGCGCGTGCCTTGCCTCTGGCCTTTTTTGACCACCCTATTTGTGCAGGTGCTTCGCCGTATGGTTTCGGGGAGCGGCTTTGTCAGCAGTGTGGGACTTGATTAATGGAGGACACTATCTACAGCAACAGGCTTATTCTTTTTTTTCAGCACGGGGAGCTTGTCACCGGTTTTTGTACCGCGCATGTAGACAAGCATGTGCAGGTGCTGTGTGCAGGCAATCTGAACATGAGCCTTGCGGTTCAGCGAGTTGTACACGCGCAGTTGCTTGCGGGTCTCAACAGTGATGATGCGGAGCATATTTTAGAGACGTTATCCGTTGTTGAGAAGAAACAGATTCAGCTCTCGGAAACAATTGATCTCGAGGCGCTCTGGTTGCAGCTTGAACAGAAATCGTTTGCCTATAGTCCGTCTGAACTGGCGCGGGTAGCGTTCGGGGAGGCAGCTGTTATTGACCACACAGCAGCTGTTATTCGGGCCTTGCAGCATGACCACCTCTATTTTAAGTTCGATGGTGAACGCCATCTGGCCCGCAGTCCGCAGCAGGTCGATCTGGCCCGCACGTGCGCCGCGCAGGAGAACGCCCGGCGCATTGAGATTGAACAGTGCGCTGAGTGGCTGCATGCGTTTGTAAACGGTCAGGACCCCGATGATGCTATGCGTGATCTGTGTGTTGGATACCTGAGACAGTTCGCCGTGTTCGGAACCGCTGCTCCGCAGTATACGCACATCCGCTCGATTTTTAAACAGGCCGGTGTCGAACTTGAACGCAGTGAATGCTTTAATGCTCTGGTTCGTCTGGGGGTCTGCACGCC
>Ga0075120_10002453_pt1 | contig 13380 bp, 10 predicted proteins | sample AntAceMetag02UKL_FD_69792 | JGI IMG/M metagenome (GOLD analysis project Ga0075120, IMG submission 69792) | Saline lake microbial communities from Ace Lake, Antarctica - Antarctic Ace Lake Metagenome 02UKL | ecosystem: Environmental > Aquatic > Non-marine Saline and Alkaline > Saline | place... | reverse complement strand
TCCCCAGGAATCATACACCATTCCAATGTTGTTCAATAAAGTTGCAATATATCCTTGTTGCCCAAGTTCTTCGGCAATAGCCAGTGCTTTCCTGAAATTCTCAATTGCCTTATCATATTGCCCCAAACCATAATACAGGGAGCCAATGTTGTTCTGAATTATAGCATAATTACCTTTTCTTCCTGCTTCTTTATATAAGTTACCTGCGAGTTTATAATATTCTATTGCTTCGGTGTATCTGTATTCTTTTTTTGCTTGTTGAGCTAAATTGTAATAGTCCATTGCTGTTTGACTATAAGTTGTAGTAGCAAATATTAGAACAGTTATAAATATTATGATTTTTTTTAGCATGTTTTTTTCTATCTTTAAGTATATATAAAAATTTCAGATTCAAAAGTAAAAAATATTTTAGTAAGAGATAAGAAATAAAAAATATTATTTAACTCATCCGTACGGATGGGTGTTACTAAACAAAACCGCTTAGCAGTTTCAAACTGCTTAGCGGCTAAAAGATTTATTTCCGATTTTTTATTAAATTTGTAAACCTAATTATTTAATCAATTCATTTTTAAACCTAATTATTATGAAAAATTTACTACTTATTATAAGTTTATTTCTTTTCGGTACAATAAATGCCCAGGAATCTGCCTGGGTTAATTTTACTAAACGCCAATCGCTTTTTCCTAATGAGCAGTATTATACCGGTTTCTCTGCATGCAGAAAAGATAAAAACGAATCAGTAGATGATTTGTTAATACTATTAAAGAAAAATGCAACAGATGAATTAGGTAACTCAGTTCAGGTAACTGTTGAGAGTGTTAGTACTATGAATATTATTGATGCAACTGATAATTTTTTTCAATCATTCAAGCACTCCAGTACATCTTTTTCAAAAGTTGACCTTATTGGCATGGAAACAGAAACATATTATGATAAAAAGAAAAAGACAGGTTTTGCTTTTGTGTATGTTAAAAAAAATGACCTGCTTGATTATTATCAGAATATGATAGGTAAGATAAAAAATAATATTGCAGGCAAAATAAAAGCAGCTGAGCAATATATTAGTATGAGCGATGAAGAAAACGCACTTAAAACCTATTATGAATGTTTGCCTCTTTTCCGCGAAGCAGAAGCAGCTCAAACCATAGTTTTATTGCTTAAAGCATCGGAACTTGATATAAAAGAGATAAACAATTACGAACTAAAAGTAAAAAAAGGCATCTCTTCTATTTTCAAAAGCGACCAGCTTAATCTTTCTGAAGTCTGTAATTTTATGGCTTATGGTTTAAAAATCCAGACAGGTAATTTTAATGAACTTATCCTGCTTGGAACATTCACTTATGAAGACACTAAAATGGGAAGCCCCTTTTCACGCCGTTTTGGAAAAGCATTTGAAAAAGAGCTTATAAAAGAAGCTGACTACAAAATAACAACTAAGGTTGATGACCCTTTATTGAAAAGTAATCAAAACAAATTCCTGCTAACAGGAACATACTGGAAAGAAGGTAAAAACTTAAAGATAATCACTATTTTACGTAACCTGAATACATCTCAAGCTGTAGCTTCTGCCGAAGGTCATCTGCCTGTAAAATGGCTTGAAGAAAGAGGAATTTCATACAAGCCGGAGAATTTCGGGCAAGCATGCGAAAATATGAGGATATTCAAAAAGAATGAGATAACCAACGGTGGTATGCTGCTTAATGTTTGGACGAACAAAGGCAATGAAAGTCCGATATTTGAAGAAAACGATACTCTTGAGTTTTATATCCGTGCAAATCATGAATGTTATGTACGTATTATCAATTATTTTGCCGATGGCACAAAAGTGCTGCTTGTTGATAATCTGTACATTGGAAGCGATAAAGTTAATAAGGTTATAAAGTTGCCCAAAATGTTTTATTGTGCACCACCTTTCGGAACCGAAGTACTGCAGGCAAATGCCCAGACCAAACCATTTAATCCGTTAAGAATAAAAACCCAGCAAGGATATGATATTATTCTCGGCGACCTTGATGAAATAATTGGTAACACAAGAGGATTCAAACCTCTTGACAACGAAGATCTGAGAGTTGAAAAAAGGATAATTGTAACAACTATGAAAGAATAATGCTCTTCGGCTACACTCACTCTTCGTCTTCGCTCAGAGTGACTGTCAGTCCGAGCATATATTAATTAGTGTTTTATAAAGTAAGTATTTTTTTGATTTCAGAATAACGATTAACGATTTCTGATTTACGAAGTTATTGAAAATCTTAAATCTAAAATCGTTAATCCTTGTTCATTATTCATTTTATTTGAATTCAGCCGACATTAAAGGCAGGCACTAATTAGGACTATTGTCAGTCCGAGTGTTTACCTGCCGATAGGCAGGAACACGAGGACATAAAAAATTTCCAAAAAAAGATAGTATCCTTTTATAATCATAAATATTTTTGTAATTTTGTAATACAAAATAAATCAAACGTTTTAGCTTAAAAAATAAAATTTTATAATTCTTCATTAAACTTAAAACAATGAAAAATTTAACCTTAAATTTAAATCAAGATACAGAGCATAAATTAATGAAAATTTTGGCGATGTATTCAGATAAAGATGCCTTTTTCCGTGATGTTATCAGCTATCAAATAAAAAGAATGCAAAATGAACAGATTAATATTCAGGCAGATTTATATGACTTTGAAAAAAAATACGGAATATCAACCAAAAATTTTTATTCGCAATATAAAGCCGGAAAAAAAGGCGATGATGAAGATACTTTGATATGGGCAGGTATTTATGAAATGTTCCTGGAAAATATGCAAAAATTATCTGAAATACAATGATAAATAAATATTTTAAAGAAATTGAAAATTCAATTTCGTCATTCAGTAATTTTATTAAGACTTATTCAAAGACAGAAAAACTCTATAGTGAGAATAAAGGATATGTGCGCGGAAAGATAGTTTTCACAGATAATTGCATGCTTATTTTTATGGAGTTAATAGATATTGAAAAACAGGCAAAACAAAAATACAGTTATCATTTTGTAGATAGTGATACAAATTTAATTTTTCGATATGATAATTCAGAACATCATCCTGATATTTCAAGCTATCCTCATCATAAGCATTTGCCTGGAGATGTTATTTTATCTAATGAACCTAAGTTATCCGATATACTAATAGAGATATACAATATGAAATATCGAAAATATAAATAAAGCAATTTTTGATCTTTTAATTATTAATTTAGATTTGAGAATTAACAAATCATTATATTTTTATTTTCCAGATCTTTTAGATTATCTGTTGTTTGCCTTTTTTTAAGTTTGCAAAGTATTTGATACTATGTGTCCGTAATCTTGCCATTTTCCTTTACATACATAACTGCTTTAATCTGTCTATCGTTCAATCAAATTTTTTTTAAATTTTATAAATTCAGTATTAGCCCTTTATTTATTTGCCCTTTGCAGTATCATTTGCCCAATTATTGCCCCATTTGCCCAAAATTACCTATTAAATACCAATGGATATGTCTGATAAATGTCTGAAACGTGTCCATTATGTCCGATAAATGTCCGTTATGCCAATTCATATTTCATGCCTCTCTTTTGTTTATATTAATCCAAAAGTTACCAGTAGTATTAATAGAAAAGTATCCGGTTTGTGAAAAATAAAATTATAGAAACGTTTTACGAAGATTGCAATACATCATAGAACTTGAAACAATCTCATTACATCGTCAAATACGGATTATTTACCTTCTCAAACCCAATACTTGTCTCCGGTCCGTGTCCCGGATATACAGTAAAATCATCGGGTAATGTAAATAGCTTTTCCCTGATACTTTTTATTAAAAGGTCATAATCGCCTGTTGGAAGGTCGGTTCGCCCGATGCTTTGGTTAAATAATACATCGCCGACAATCACAAACCTTTGTTTACGGTTTAAAAAACAAACACTGCCATCTGCATGTCCGGGTGTATATAAAACTTCAAGTTCTGAATTTCCAAACTTAATTTTGTCGCCGTCTTTAAAAAAATTGCCTGGTTCTGTAAGTGGTTCTATATCAAAACCAAAAGCCACCCCTTGATTCTTTACCCCCTTATGAAATGGAAGCCCATCCCTGTGTATTTCAAGTCCTAAATTATATTTACCCGCTACAAAATTATTACCCAGAATATGATCTATATGACAGTGGGTATCAAGTAATCTTACGGGTTTTAAACCTTCTTTTGCAATATATTCAACTAATTCTTCTTTTTCAAAATCCTCATAGCATGCAGCGTCAATAATTACACATTCTTTTGTTTCATCAAATAAAACATAAGTATTAACCTGAAAGGAATTGAAAACAAATTTTTTTATAGTTATCATAAATCATTAGTATTAAAAATAAACACTTGAGTCTGTTATAAGGAATAAAAATTTAACAATCACAGCCATCGGATGACTTTTTAACTAATTGACACTTAGATTTATTTTTTTGATAGATTTTTGTAAGTTAGTCATCCGATGGCTTTTTGAGTAAATTCACATTTTAAATTTATATCTGATAAAATATTATTGTGCGTGCAAAGTTATAAATTTAATATTTCAGAACAATTTTAGTGCCACTACATTAAAAAAATAATCTTAATTTAGCACATTAATAACAAAGATTAATTATTTACTTTTAGCTAATGAGTAGATTAACAAAACAAAAATTATTTCTCATCTTATTAATACATATTTTTGTATTGTTAATTATAATATTTCCTGCTAAAACTTATTCTCAATTTTATAATGGCTCACAATTAAGTTTTGGACAAAACAGGGTTCAATACTCCAATTTTTTCTGGACATTTTATATGTTTGATGATTTTGATACTTATTTTTACCGTAACGGGAAAGAGCTTGCCATTTTTACATCCAAATATGCACAGTCGTATATTCCTGAACTTGAACAAAAGCTCGAATCAAATCTTGAAGATAAAATTCAGTTTATCATTTATAATAATTTATCCGATTTAAAGCAAAGCAATATTGGATTAATCAGCGATGAAAATTATAATACAGGGGGTGTCACACATATTATCGGTAATAAAGTTTTTTTATATTTTGATGGTGATCATTCGAATTTTGAAAAACAAATCAGGGCAGGAATAGCACATGCTCTTATTAACCAGATGATGTATGGCGGAACTATCGGTTCTCAAATAAAAAATACTACATTGTTCGTTTTACCCGATTGGTATCTCAATGGTTTAATTTCTTATTTTTCTGAAGAATGGAATACTGATATTGATAATCGTGTTAAAGATGGAGTACTTTCGGGTGACTATAAAAAATTCAATCATCTTACAGGAACGAATGCCGTTGATGCAGGTCATTCTCTATGGAAATATATTTCGAATAAATACGGAAAATCATCAGTGCCGGATATCATCCACATGACAAATATCAGCAATAGCATTGAAAATGGTTTTTTGTATGTTATAGGTGTATCTTTTAAAAATTTAATTACCGAATGGCTGACTTATTACCGCGAAGTATACAGCTCACCCAACAACAGATATCTTCCTGAGAATCCCCTTTTAAAGAAAAGCAAAGAAAATACGGTTTATAGTCAGTTAAAAACCAGCCCTGATGGAAAATATGCAACATACACTACTAATCAATTAGGACAATATAAAATTTGGTTATACAACTTTGAAACACAAAAATCAAAACGCATTTATAAATCAGGATTTAAATTAGATGAAAAAACCGATTATTCATATCCCATGCTTGCCTGGCATCCTACGGGCCAGTTATTAGCTTTTATTGTTGAAAGAAAAGGACACATATTTTTATATTTCTATACTCTGGAAAATCGTAAATTTGATAAACGGGTTTTGATAAATTTTGAAAAAATTCTTGATTTTTCTTATTCAAACAATGGGAAATATTTTGTGCTTTCAGCAGTTCAAAAAGGTCAGTCGGATATTTATGTTTTTAATATTGCCGCAGGCTCTCATGAGCAAATAACCAACGATATTTATGATGACCTTCAACCGCGTTTTATAAATAATTCAAAAAAAATAATATTCAGTTCAAACAGGATAAACGATACAATAAGGTTTGAAAAAAATAAAACTCCTATTAACTTACCAAAAAATAACGACCTTTTCCTTTATAACTATGCTACGCGAAAAAATGTTTTACAACGAATTACAAATACTCCACTTGCTAATGAAATACAAGCTATGGAGTATCAGGAAAATTACATCAGTTATCTAAGTGACGAAAATGGAATTTATAATCAGTATATTGCACGGTTCGACAGCACAATCAGTTATGTTGACACAAGCCTGCATTACAGGTATTTCACTCAATCTTTTCCTGTTACTAATTATTCGCGAAACATTATTGAACAAAATATAAATTCTAAGGCAAAAAAATATTCGCAAATAATTTATTCTGATGAAGTTTATAAATTATATGTTAAAGATTTACTTTTAGCCAAACATCTGCAATCTGTTGAATTACAAAATACTGCATACATAAACCAACTGGTTCGAAGCCATAAAAAAGAAATAAAAAAAATAAAAGACCAAATATCAGAACCTGAAAAACAAAAAAGAGAACGCCGCAAAAGATTTTCCACCGTTCGTGAAGGTGACACTAAAAAAACCGATGAAAATAATATTAACATTAACAATTACGAATTTGAAAAACAATCATTTTTTAAGATTGAAGGAAAAGAAATCTTAAAAACCAGCGATACAAATTATACTTTTGATGATGAAACTTATGAAAAATTCATTATCCCGAAAAGACGTAATTACAATGTTGAATATTCAATTAATGAACTTGTAACACAAATTGATTTCACATTTTTAAATACAACCTATCAGGCATTTACCGGAGGTGTTAATCCCATATATTTAAATCCCGGGCTTAATGCACTTTTTAAGATAGGCATAACAGATTTAATGGAAGATTACAGAATTACCGGGGGTGTGAGATTAAATATAAACTTTATTAATAATGAATACCTCATTAGTTACAACAATCTTAAAAAGCGACTTAATAAAGAAATTATTTTTCATCGCAGAACAGAAGAATATGCTGGATATTATTCAATAATCAGGGTACATTCACACGAATTTTATTATATTCTGAAGTGGCCGTTTAACCAGGCAATGAGTATTAAAGGTACAGCTACTTTCAGAAACGATCTGTCAGTTTATCTTTCAACCGACCAGTATAATCTGAAAGTACCAAATGAAAGTAAAAACTGGGTAGGACTTAAAGGAGAATTTATATATGATGACACCCGAAAACTAGGATTAAATCTTTATTCCGGTACTCGTTACAAAATTTTCGGTGAATATTTCCAATTATTAAATGAAGAATCAAGCAATCTGATAGTTTTGGGTTTGGATTTCAGGCATTACCAAAAAATTCACCGTGCTTTTATTTGGGCAAACCGTTTAGCAGCAAGTACTTCCTTTGGAAAAAATAAGTTGATATATTACATGGGAGGAGTTGATAACTGGCTTTTTCCGAAATTTAATTTGCTAACGCCAATAGATTTCTCAGAGAATTATGCATATCAAACCCTTGCAACCAATATGAGGGGTTTTAATCAAAACATCCGTAACGGTAACAATTTTATTGTGATCAACAGCGAGCTCCGGTTTCCGGTTTTCAGATATTTCTTTAACCGTCCTATCAAATCTGATTTCCTGAATAATTTCCAGATCGTTGGATTTGGTGATATCGGAACTGCCTGGACAGGTCTTAATCCATATTCAAATGAAAATTCTTTATATACAAGAATAATACAGAACGGGCCATTAAAAATTACTGTTGAAATTCAAAAAGACCCGATTGTCGGTGGATTCGGCTTTGGCGTAAGAAGCAGGTTGCTTGGGTATTTTATTAGAGCCGATTGGGCATGGGGTGTTGAAGATGGAATTATTAAACCTTCAATTTTTTATCTCTCATTAAGTCTGGATTTTTAAATCAACATTTTTTTTGTTTTAGTTTTTTTAAATTCAGTATTTTATATTTTATTAACTATTGATTGTTGATAAATTTTTTCATAAAAGCTATTTTTGTGTTGTATATTGCATGCCGAAAATGCTTACTTCCATTGTTTTGTATCTAACTGTAAAACAACGTCTTAAGGTTAATAATTTAATAATTTAAAGTTTATTAAAACAGCATGGATAATACCCTTTTTGCCAGTACTGATAAGGAGTTGGAAAAGATGAAAAAACCTGATTTTTATGATGAGGTTTTGGAAAAAAGAATCAGACCTGACATTCCAAAAAAAGATTTGGAAATAGAAAAAGATATGTCTGAGCAAAAGGCCACAAAAACACATCCGCAAAGCAAAAAAGAAGTATATACAAAATATCCTGATAAAGAAGTTCTGGAAAAAGCAACCGAATATTTTAAAGGAGATACTTTAGCTGCTGATGTTTGGATGAAAAAATACGCTCTTAAAAACAGCAACGGCGATTTTTTTGAGCTTACTCCGGACAATATGCACAGAAGGCTGGCAAAAGAAATTGCAAGGATTGAAAAAAAATATCCCGAACCACTTAACGAAGAAGAAATATATAATTTACTCAAAGGCTTTAAATATATTATTCCACAGGGAAGTCCGATGGCAGGCATTGGAAATGACTTTCAGATTTCCTCATTATCAAACTGTTTTGTAATAGGCAGTGATAAAAATTATGATTCCTATGGAGGAATTTTAAAAGTTGATCAGGAACAGGTTCAACTAATGAAACGAAGAGGAGGTGTAGGACACGATCTTTCACATATTCGTCCCGAAAAAAGCTCAGTACAAAATACCGCACTTACATCAACAGGGATAGTTCCATTCATGGAAAGATACTCAAACTCTACACGTGAAGTAGCCCAGGATGGCAGAAGAGGAGCCCTTATGCTTAGCCTCTCTGTTAAACACCCCGATGCGGAAGACTTTATTGATGCTAAAAAGGAACTCGGAAAAATTACATCCGCAAACATTTCTGTAAAAATTGACAATGAATTCATGCAGGCAGTTGCTGAAAATAAAAAATATATTCAACAATACCCGATTGACTCAGATAATCCAACAGTAACCAAAGAAATTGATGCAAGACAATTATGGAATAAAATTATTCACAATGCTTGGCAATCAGCCGAACCAGGTGTTCTTTTCTGGGACACAATAATAAGAGAATCAGTTCCAGACTCATATTCCGATTTAGGATTCAAAACATTATCAACTAACCCATGTGGTGAAATTCCTTTATGCCCTTATGATAGCTGCCGTTTACTTGCCATTAACCTATACAGCTATGTGGACAATCCGTTTACAAAAAATGCAAGCTTTGACGGTGACCTGTTTTCAAAACATGTTCATTATGCCCAAAGAATAATGGATGATATAATTGATTTGGAAATTGAAAAAATTGATAAAATAATAGCAAAAATCGATTCCGACCCTGAAGATTTTGAAATAAAAAGAACTGAAAATAATCTTTGGAAGAATATCAGAATAAAAAGTGTCGAAGGACGCAGAACAGGCATCGGAATTACTGCTGAAGGCGATATGCTTGCAGCACTGGGATGCAGGTATGGTACGGAAGTTGCAACAAATTTTTCCACTGAAGTCCATAAGCTGCTTGCAATTGAATCATACTGTTCATCCGTGGAATTGGCTAAACAAAGAGGCTGTTTCCCGATCTTTAATATTGAAAGAGAAAAAAATAATCCCTTTATTAAGCGCATCAAAGAAGCAGCCCCAAAAGTTTATGAAAATATGGTAAAATACGGACGACGAAATATCGCCCTGCTTACTATTGCACCAACCGGGAGTGTGAGTATTTGTGCTCAAACTTCATCAGGCATTGAACCCGTTTATAAAATTTCTTACCAAAGAAGAAGAAAAGTTAATCCTAATGATAAAGACGTCGTTATATCTTTCACCGATGAAATGGGCGATTCATGGGAAAAATATGATGTTTTTCATCCAAAATTTTTAACCTGGTTAGAAATTAACGGATACAATGTTGATGAAGTAAAAAATTATTCAAAAGAACAATTAGCTCCAATAATTGAAAAATCACCTTATTACAAAGCTACTTCAGACAATATAGACTGGCTGAGTAAAGTAAAAATGCAGGGAGCTATTCAAAAATGGGTGGATCATTCCATAAGCGTTACTGTTAATATTCCTAGCGAAGTTAACGAAGAAATGGTAAGTGAAATTTACAAAACAGCATGGAAAAGCGGCTGCAAAGGAATGACAATTTACCGCGAAAATTCAAGAACAGGTGTCCTGGTGTCAAATGAAGAAAAGAAAACCGAAAATGATGATGAATTCAAAGAAACCAAAGCACCACCAAGACCAAAAATTCTGGAAGCTGATATTGTCCGCTTTCAAAATGATTATGAAAAATGGGTATCTGTTATTGGTAAATATGAAAATAAACCTTATGAGATTTTCACAGGTAAAGCAGAAGGATTTTTCCTGCCAAATTGGGTAACCAATGGTTGGGTAATTCGTCATAAACTGGAAGATCAAGGTACAAGGTACGATTTCCAATTTGAAGATAAAGAAGGATATAAAACAACAATAGAAGGATTATCAAGATCATTTAACAAAGAATTCTGGAATTATGCCAAACTTATTTCCGGAATTTTAAGACATGGTATGCCCCTGCCTTTTGTTGTTAACCTTATATCAAACTTAACATTCAACAACGAATCAATCAATACATGGAAAAACGGAGTAGTAAGAGCCTTAAAAAAATATATTCCAGACGGAACATCATTACCAGGAAATACTTGCCCTGAATGTGGCGATCAAAAAGGATTAGTTTATCAGAATGGATGTTTAATCTGCAAAGCATGCGGATACTCAAAATGCGAGTAAATATTAAAAGTGAATCTTGTGATAATCATATGTTTTACTATTCCTTAAATCATTAATTTTCTTTGCCAAAAATAAAAACACCCCTAAATTATTCTTATTCAACCAAGCTATTGCCTGAGGTTTTCGATTGCAAGCATCAGCAAATATTATTAAAAAATCAAATTTGTATTTTTTTAGCCACATATATGCCTTCTTATCATTATCAATAGCCGAATCCAATGCAGCAAGTTGAGGAAATTTATTTTTCATCAACCAAGCAAATGCTTCATTGCTTCCGCGAATAGCTTTTGATAATGCCGCAAGCTCAGGATAATCGTTATTTAAAAGCCAGTTAAATATTTTTTCATTCCCACTTATAGCTTCCCCGAAAGCAATTAATATTTTTGCAGGATATTTTAGCATACAAACCTTTTTGTAAAATTAACACAATTTTTTCAACCAAAATCAATTATACTGGAAATTATAAATTATCGTTATTAATTTTAAGAATTATATTACTTTTGGAAAACTTTTATATGATTTCACTAAAAGACATAAAAGCTCCAATTCAGGATCATATTATTGAATTTGAAAAAAAATTCAGATCTTCAATCAAAAGCTCCGTACCACTGCTTGATAATATCACACGTTATATTATCAAGCGAAAAGGTAAACAAATGAGGCCTATGTTCGTTTTCTTTGCAGCAGATATATGCGGCAATATTAATGAAACAACTTACAGGGCAGCCTCTTTAATTGAATTATTACATACTGCCACTCTAGTTCATGATGACGTTGTAGATGATTCGCACCAACGCAGAAGTTTTTTCTCAATAAATGCTTTATGGAAGAATAAAATTGCTGTGCTTGTAGGCGATTACTTACTTTCAAAAGGATTATTACTTTCGCTTGATAATGACGATTTTAAATTATTGAAAATTGTAACTGATGCTGTTAAAGAAATGAGCGAAGGTGAATTACTGCAAATTGAAAAAGCAAGAAAACTTGATGTTAAAGAAAATATTTATTTCGAAATTATCCGTAAAAAAACCGCTTCGCTGATTGCCTCCTGTTGTGCTTCAGGAGCTGCATCATCAGGTGCTGATGATAATACAATTAATAAAATGCATCTGATCGGAGAAAATATTGGTATTGCTTTTCAAATAAAAGATGATCTTTTTGATTACGAAAAAAGCAGGACAACCGGTAAACCCAACGGCATTGACATAAAAGAACAAAAAATGACACTCCCTTTGATATCAATGCTTAGTAATTCATCATATTCTGAAAAACGAAAAATCATAAACATAATTAAAAATCATAATAATAATCCCGCAAAAGTTTCAGAAGTTATTAATAAAGTAAATAACAGCGGAGGCATAAATTATGCAAAAGAAAAAATGATGGAATTTCGCAACAAAGCACTGGATCTTTTAGCAGAATTTCCAGAAAGTTCTTCACGGAATTCACTTGAGAAATTAATTGTTTTTACAACAGAAAGAAATAAGTAATAATCTTTTTATAACAAAACTAAGAGCATGTCTGTAAAATTTAAATTTTTAATAATATTTATATTTTGTGGCTTCATTTTAAATGCCCAGGAGTTTTATGGTGGAATAACTGCAGGAATGACAGCAAGCCAGGTTGCAGGTGATGTTTGTTCTGGATATGATAAAGCAGGATTATATGCCGGAATTTATGCAAACCTTAAAGTTTCAAAAAAATCGGTTTTACAGTTGGAAATTGATTATATTCAAAAAGGTAGCAGACTGGTTCCTAAGGAAAAAAATAATTACCAATCATATAAATTAAATTTGCAATATATCGATATACCTGTTCTTTACAAATATATTATTTCTAAAAGATTTACTGTAGAGATAGGACCTGTTTACGGAGTTTTTATTAAAGCTTATGAGGAAGCAAACTTTAGTAATGAACTTGCCGGTAAGCCTTTTAATACCAATAACCTTAGCGTAATTGTAGGAGTGTATTATTATATTACCGAGAACTTTATGTTTAACCTGCGATCATCAAATTCTGTGATTCCTATAAGAGAGCATACTTCGGGTGCAACAAGGTTTTTTAACAGAGGGCAATACAATGATGTGCTTATATTTGCTTTTGTTTATCAGTTTCTAAAGCCAAAATAACTTATACTAATTCTTAATCCCGAAAAATTCAGCGATTTTATTGCATATGATTAGTTTATAATTATTGAGCTTTAGTTGAAAGATTTCATTGTTATAATTCTAATACACAGCAGTATATGTTCAACCAATTTTATTTTTTCACTTTCTTATAATATATATTATTAAGGCGGTAATAATATTATACCTTCTCTACCCTATCATATTATATTTCATTCAATAAGCTATATATAAATATAATATGACACACGAAAAGAAGCTCATTGTAGTTATCAACCGTTATATGTTAGTAACTTATCGCCATAATAAAGTTTATTATTGTATGTTTTTTTTATCTTTGAAAAAAAAATTGAGACTATGGATATAATAAT